>Ga0153946_1000889_pt1 | contig 13164 bp, 9 predicted proteins | sample TSNJ030MetaG_FD_104751 | JGI IMG/M metagenome (GOLD analysis project Ga0153946, IMG submission 104751) | Attine ant fungus gardens microbial communities from New Jersey, USA - TSNJ030 MetaG | ecosystem: Host-associated > Fungi > Mycelium > Unclassified | place: USA: New Jersey, Wharton State... | reverse complement strand
GCCACGTACATATGCTCTCGTAGTTGGTCCTGCATTCTCGAATGGGTGCGCATCCGAAATGAGCATCTACCATTCCATGCTACGTAGAGGGTTGAAAGCTATTTTTGTCTGCTTGCTGAAGCCGACTTCGATATGCAACGAGGACTGCGAGAATCATCTCTACACCCAGCCATCCCCCATGCTGCAATGCGATGTTTATTACCAAACCGGAGGTATGTTAGCCACTAATGCAGTAAATTGAAGAAGCAATTTAATTTTCTTAGAGTTATATCTCCCGCCAATTGTTGTACTTGATTTGGAAGTTAAATTGTTGAATAAACAGACTTGACTTACCCTTCCCTGATCACAAGTCCTTAACTGAAGAGATTCTACGATAATGTGTAACAAGCGTCAATAGTCAGGTATCGTTTTGTTGTTGATCATAGGGATGTTAGGAAGTTCTGATGAAGATAGAATGGGAAATTCCCCTCGGCGGTGGGGGAAGGTATAACTCAAGAACGGATAAGAGAAGCGGAACTGGAAGGGGTTCGGTATTCTGATCTAGTAACTTCAATTTCGAGCTATTTGCGAAGTTTGATTCTCCTCAAATGGGGCAGCTTCATTTCATAAGTCGAGGAGGAGCCTTTTGTGACGAATTTGATAAAGAGCAGTTTAGCTTTCGATCACGCAATAGGCCGGTGGGTCATGAAGCATGGTGACTCGGACTTGGTTAATATAGGTCAGAAGGTGTCATAGGCTTCTGGAAGCTCGTTTCGAAGTAGCGGAGATACCTGCTCAGGGAATGAAGTGGCTTGACCGTTGAGAGAGACTTAGGGGTCTGGCATAAGATGACTAGGTTAGGTGTATACCCCTTAAGTGGTTCTGGCAGCCAACGTCACGTCTGCCTATCGAGCCTGATGAAGTCACCGAAAACCATGTAGCTGCCGTCAACTGCTGCCATCGAAACGAAAATGCTGTGGCTATGCCCGCGTTAAAATTACCTGAAGGCGGGAACTCTATTCTACTCGCTTAACTGCAAACATCACTTCCTGTATGTCTCGTAAAAGTGCAGCAATATACACTTATCAAACTACAAAGTCGGACTGCAATCAGTTAATATCTGATACGTGGATTTGATGATGTCAATTGAAGCTATGGTAAGCGATGTGACGATGTGGGTTTGGAGGTGCTTGCTTTGTCACGTACTGATGACCTACTGATGATGTATGATTGATATCCGTGTCGTTACAATGTATCTATGCACGACAACAGTGTGAGACCATGAGCGCCTGATCTTGTGGAGCTGTCGCTGGTGATAGAATTCAGAATAACATAGACTGCCAGGTGGTTTGGTTCGAGTTGGTTCTTTGATTTGGACAAGGGTAAGGATATTTTAATCTTTGATGCAAAAATTGCATTGTGTTAGCAAGTTCGCCTATTGCCAATCTGCCAAACTCGCATGATCACATACATCGAACACACACTTCTGGTTAGGGGATTTTGAACATAGGTGTTATGATCCCACGTTCATTGGATATATGAAGTCGGAGGGTCTGATCTCGGTTAGTATAGATTGAGTGTCTGTTTGATCACGATAGGCATCGGCACATGTTGTGATAGGATATCCCAGAATAGGTTGGGTGTGCTCACCGCCGTTCGCCGCGATCTATGACAAGTGGGTTCTTTGGGCTCCCTTAATGGAAGCTCCTGTTATCATCCTATTCAATGGACTTCCCAACGTGAGAACTGTTCCCGCATGCATTCTGAAGCAGAAAGAAAACAGGAGCTCATGGCAATATCTAGATCATCGCATCTCAGGTTACTTGATAAGGGATGTACCATTGTTGATCGCCAACCGGGTCCCTGGCACAAGGAAATGAAGCTACCGTCATGTGCAAGTCTCCAGTGACTGGGAAGGTTCTATTTCATTGAGTTGATCCCGCGGTACCAGTGCCCTTAGGCCTGAATGACTGAGGTCGCAAATAAATTTACATGTTCCTCAAATGGAGATAATCTCTGTTTGGATTTAGTGTAGTTGTCGAAAGCTGTTAGCATTTCTTGAGCGGCTATGCGCATGCCCTTGGTAATCAGTCGTGGAGATCTTACACTTTCTATAGGGATTGATAGAAGCTGTCAGCAGAGGGTGGAGTTACTATGGAGCTTTTAGTAGGAAGTGGACTTTGGCGGTCGAGCGCAAGGAGATGCTTTGCATGTCATTTCGGTAATTAAGGGGTTGAATCTATGTAACCCTCAGATAATGGAACATCAAGTTCTAGCGTGGGAATGTAAGTTTAACCTCCCGTTTTAAATCACTTCGGGTGAGAATGCCGCGGTGCATAATATAAAGGGGGTGCAAGTAAGTCCTGAATGATCAAAAGGTCAAATTGAGTCAATGGATAGTTTAAAGATCAGGGAGTAGGATGGAAGCATTCCACGTGCGCATCACTGGTCGAGGGAAGAGCGGGAAGCTGGGGCGGAAGGCTGAGAGGGTAATTTATTAGAGCTCTCTTGCAGTAATACGTGTGCTGGAGCCGAAGCAGCAAACCACAAGCTTGGTGCTAGGCTGTAGAAAGAAGCATGGGATGGAAGCACATCGTTGAATGCGGATCTTCCATACATGGGTGAAGGGTATCCCAGCGGCGAGAAGAACCCAAAAATGTCGAGAAAGAATAAAATCCAGAGGCCATTGAATGAGAACAGCATTTGAAGTTTCTGATAGATCTTGGCAGTAACCGCGTCAAGTGATTGGTTGCATATAGATGTTAGGTCTCAATAACTGATATTGTAGGCCCCATGGTCTGGTCTCGCCGAATCAGTTGCCCGAGAAGGGGTCGGAGGAACAAGCATAGAGAGTTTGGACTAGGCACTGACAATTGGCAAGCAAGTTGATGAATCGTTTTCGTGCTTGAAATGTTTTCTGATCTTTTGATTCTCTGATTCGCAAAGATATGAAGCGGGACGATGGGCCACTATGGGATGATTGTAGGGTAAGTGACTGCTCTGTACCTTCTGCCTTCTGGGGCTTACAAACTCGTCGAAACCGCATTCAGAAGAACGGAAGGTTCTTTACAGTTCACCGGGACGTCGTGACAAGAAATTAGCCGCACCATGACCAACGTCCGGAAGGAAGTCATATGGGGTCCCATGGGCCACAAATGTGAGGCACAGATCATGAAGTGCGTGCATCAGGTAGAAGGCAGTGGCACCTTGTTTCCTGCACGAGTCTCATAGAAGACATCGTGAGCGAACACAGACAGTGCATGTTCTAGGCCTGGGTCAGGCATGGTTATACAGTAAGAGATCGAGTTTCCTAGTACCATTTATTGAAGATTGTGTCATTCTTGTGCCCGGTGGTGGTACGAATTCCTCGGTAATGAATCACATCATGACATAACCTTGAACAGTCTTTTATGTACTTCAACGCGTAGATCAAATTGATAAAAAGGGTTCAATCGGTCTCATAAATCTATCAAAGGGGTGTCGCATACGTCATAAATTACAGTATGCTATTACTCCACTACATTCGCGGTTTGCATTGAGCTGGGTTTGAGATGAACCAGGAAGCAACTGAGATAAAATCAATGTAACCGATATAGAAAACAGCGAGGAAGCCGCCAGTCAACGGGCCTGTTATAGTCTTCATGGTGCCCAGAAGCACACCTAGTTTATTGCAATTTGCTCTTGCACGTAGTTAGGGTTGGAAGTCAACAGCAGGTAGAAGCCATGATGCACACAATCCTTCAACGACAGCACGGTGAGACTGGATCCTATCAGAATAGTATGAGATCCCAGTTCATTGTTTGGGTGAACCAAATAAGACGCGAACATCTCACTAAACACTCGCTAATCTTTCAGTCCCAAAGCTGACATCCCGTTGAATTGAGTATAAGGTTGCTCTTTGTCGCGGCAGATAGATCATGGAGCAGAGTCAAGTACTTCATTCGGATGCAGATGGTAGGGATAATGCGGCCTCTAATCCGAGCCTTTTACCAGGAGTCACGCCATCGCCGCATGCAAGTGAACTTGAAATTGACTCCGAGGTTCGGATAATGGAACACCCCGTATTGGAGGGCACTAGGGTAAATATAGATGCCGCCCAAATCATGCCGCCTATCATTCATAGAGGTGTAAATTATCGATTTCGCTATCTCTGCCTTGACTGTGATTGCCTGTATTCATTGTTCTTTTCAGGCTTCAGGAATCTGTGGGATGAAAAGCCCAAATGACTCTGGTGATGCCTCTTCAGGTCACACCGATAGGGTAGAGGAGGATATCGCAACGGTGCAAGACTGGGACCCTCTTCGCAGCGCTTCGCAGGATTCTTCTACCGAAAAAGAGTCGGGAAGGCTCGACTTGAATCAAGCATTAGAACTGGAAATGGAAATTGCGGCTCAATCTGTCAATCAGGATGTACTCCCAGGAGTAGAGGAAGGTGATGGCGTGCTACGGACAAGGTCTTCACCAACGGTCACAGCACCGCATCTTCGTCCGGGCTTCAAGTCCGCCCTGCCTCCCTCTCGGCCGTGGAACAACGATACATCTCTCCATTTGCTTACACAAGGAAAGTTAGGATATCCTGAGTCCGAGACTGCCTCGCACAGGAAATTTGTGTCGTGGGTTTTCACATCCTTGATAAATTGGGATCATAAGAAACGTGTGATTTTAGAAATTCGAGGCCATTATTACCCAAGTCTTCTTATTACTTTGGACCACCCCCGGAAAATTCTGCTTTTGGTACACTTCCTTCAGGTCAAATCGGGGTCCACCATCCTAGGGAGATGGTACGGATAGAACGAGATTATTCTGGTGGAGAGCTTCCTCAGTTCGCCGCAATATATCCGTTAGAATTCGAAGGCAGGGTGAGTTTTGCCTATACTCCGATGACGAGAGACTAACTGGGTCTATGGTTATCAATAATTTTGTTCTGGTGCTATGTTTGATCCTTACATTGAAACTCATTGATCGGCTGATCTGTTCTCATTTTTCTTGTAAAATGGGGCCCAATGGCAATAGATCAGTCCGACTCAATTTTTAGAATCAATAAACTCGATCAATGAGCTACTTATTTCGGCGCACAGTCCATGGCATGCTTTCATTGACAATGCGCTAGCTATTTTCAGTCTACAGCTCTCCAGGTTCTTTCTTCGGAGTCATTATCGAAATGTGAGCGCGTGCTTTCTTCCTCTTTAAGTCCCAGTTTCGGTCTCAAGCGTCCGGGTTCTGATGATTCGTCAATGCAACCATCTTAGGAGATGGAACGACTCCACGAAAAGATCAAAGATCTGAACAAGATCCTCTTTAATCCTGTTGGCTTGAATATTCTTTGGCCACGGAAGGTGGCATTCCTTTTTGTACGCATCATTTCGCCATTTCTGTCGAGGTCGGGTCGACTGACTGATAACCATCCTCCCTCTCCTGAAACGCTGCGTCCCCCGCTTGTATGACTGGGCTGATTGTTTCCTGGGTGGTGATTTCGAAACAGCTTGAGATCGAGTACTATGTCAGTCACTTTTATATCCGGTGTCTTGGCGCTGATATATGGCGGTTCGAATAGTGATGAGGACGCTGGGAATCGGAAGTCCGCTAATACTCGCTTCTTGGTGGACATTTGTTTAAGTTCATCTAGAGAAGGAACAGTGTCAGGCTAGTAGCCTTTCCCCAGTTGAAATACCCTAGATGTTCTCGTTCGGTTATGATCTATTTTTGCATCTTGGGATACCATGTGATACCATATTTCAATCATAATCTTTGTTTAATCTTTGTTTATCACTTATTATGTTTGGGCCGGAAATAAGTTTTCATCAACAAAAACATGTAGCTAGTTCGGTGTGAGAGTCATAGTTCTGGAAGATGCTCAAAGATTTCATGAAGGGAGAGTTGGATTGCTACAGTAGTACATGAGAAAATGAGATTCATCAATCAAAAGTGCCAATATTTAACCCTCTACAGTTCAGGCTGGTCTGATATGAATTCTTTTTTAAAATGAGTCAGACTGGCTTGAGGACCATATATGTCTTCACTGGAACCATCAATTTTGAAAGATGTCAAGTGTCATGTACCATCCTGATGTTCTGATGCCTGATAAACTTAGCTACATCCAACTACCTGGACTGACTCTACTCTGTGCATTGGGGGGACTCCTGTAAATGTGAGATATATCATTATAATAAGAGTAGCCATTAGTTCACCCTTGACTCTACCCTTGTTTAAGACCAAGGGTGGGGTAAGGGTAAGGGTAAGGGTAGTCACTGATCTACTCTAGGGTTACCCTAATGACTATCATCTTAGTCCAGTAGACGTCTGTTATCCGATCACTCAGTTTTGATATATGCTCATAATCATGGCTTCAATTCATTATGAGTAAGATGATACCCACAAATTCAAATCGTATCAAACATAAGAGAAGTTGTCATTGACATGTCATGTGCCAATCACTCTATAAAACATCAGTACTGTCAAGTACTTACCACCGAGATGAGTTCAACACCGATCAATGGAACAGGAACAAAGAACAATCGTGGCTAAATCAAAGTCGTTGAATGATGTACAAGTGTCTCAAAACCATACAGAAGGTGCCTGACAATGGCATATTTCTACCCAGGTGTTTTCTATCATCATCTCTGAGTGTATGCTTTCACCGCATGAACTAGATCAAATCGTTAGGGGAGAGTTGTTGCGAATAGCACCACGTACTTCTTCTGCGCGTCTCTCGGAAACGGAAGCAGCGCCACCATACTTTCTTGCTTCTTTATTACTGATAAGACTTATTGCTCGGCCAAGACTTTGCAAATTTAACCAAAATTCTGGATTTCCAGAAGTTTGCAAGCACTTCTCTTTGAGAGTTGGCAAGTACCTGATGAAGAATCAAATTGTTTTTTTAGCGAAAGACTTGAGAGGAAGTTTACGTGTTCCATGCATCCATTTCATTCTCCTAGAATGGTGCTAAGTCATCATCCAGGCCACCTTGGGGATGATTGTCCAAACTTACCTTCAAGCAGACGTCCCTCATAGCTTTCATACATTCAATCATCTCCTTGTGTCGCCTCGACGCGAATGGTCTCATCAAAATTTCGAGAATCACCTCAAACAAATCAGACACGGCCTTGGAGACGATATTTCCTTGTGATAGATACTTCTCAAAGTCTTCCAAGGGATGTGTTGTACCTATGACTCTTCCAGGTGCTCTCCCAGGATCTATGTATGGCGATAGTGAACTGGAAGATATTGGTAATGACCTTCCATGCTGGGATGAAAAGTTGGGTATTGCAGAGTTGGGCGATAATTCGTCAGACTTGTCGTCAACAATCATTTGAACTGTGACATAATCTTCATCATCGTCTTCTGTTTCACTGTCATCTTGATTGATGGCTTTAGCTTTGCCCTTCCCATCTGATGAGGACTCAAATTCTGGTTTGTTGAGATCAACCTTCATTGGCGATACTTTTCCAGTATTCGTCTTTAGTGACTCAGGTTTTCTGTCTAGCAGTAACATCTCATCGTCTTCTATGGCTGCAAGCTCATGTTCCTTTCTCACAGCACCTCCTTTTGACGTGGATTTGGGAACTTCTTTGATTTTGAACTCGTCTTTGCATTTGTCGATCGAATTTCTGGCACGCTCAAGGACCTTTGTGGGCGCGGTAAAATATTTGAGAAGTTCGGGGTGAGGTGGAGGAAGAGGGTTGGTTGTAATATCAGAGACGACAGCACAGTGGAACATAGCTTGTTTGATGCGGTGAATCGAGGGGTTGTATGACTGTGCGGGATTAAACCAGGGCATACGATTACTAGGTGAGCAAAGATGAGTTAGGTATGACCGACAAGGTTAAGAATTTTGTATACCCTTCTTCATCTTCGCCTCCAGCAGTCATAAGATCCATAGCATCTACAAAGTTGTCCATTACATCCTGTTGAGTTTCTGTGGGGATATACGGGTGTTTGGTAATCACTTCTCCAGATCGAGAGATGAGTTTATCAAGTGAGGTGAACGTGTATCGACGGACATCGTCTGCGAAAGGCATCTAAGGTGAATCAGCCAATTTTCAATTGGAGTAGTGAAGCAGCAATACCTGTGTCCAGAGGAAACATTCAACGTTTTCAAATACCTCTGGGAATAGAATACCCATTTTTGCATCCATACCGTCTTTGGATACCCAGCGAGTTATAGCGACACTCCCCTTTTCGTACATGGCTTGTACTATGGAAGACACCGCGACTTGTTGTTGAGGAGACGAAGGATCAGCCCAGATATATTGGATTTCTCCCATCAATTGTTCACGGCGTAACTAAGATGAGAAATGAGGTACTCTCCAAGAGAAAGGGTGAAACATACCCTTTTGGCAGGAAAAAATCCACATATATCCATACCTTTCTTAGTTTGAAGATGGGAAAATTGACCATCCGGACATGGAGTGTATGTCATCCCATATTTAAATCCCCTGACGAGTTCTTCCATGTCAACTTTCTCGAGATTCTCTTCTTTGTTTCCATCTTTGGACTTAGTATTACCATCAAGTAGATTGGTAGCGCCATCCTCCTCCATCACAATGTCACCTTCATCATCCTTATGACTACCACCACCTTGATCCACATAATACTCGGTCCGCATTTTCAGCGGTATATAAGACACTTGTGAATCATCAGACTTGCTAGAATGAAGGGTGACGGGCTGGCCGAATTCATCTTCGCGCAAAGCATATTTTTTCCAGCTCTTGGGACGACTCATAGAAGTACATTTACTGACTTTGACTAGAATTTCAATAGCTTCCTCGGCTCTAGTGTCAACATCGCCAAGTCGGAGAATTGTACCAATGAGTGCTGAGCGTACGGGTGTAATGTCGGGTTTGGCAATTTCCTGAAGGGCAAAAGTGCAATTTCCAACTACGCCTTGTTCCATGTTGCTAGTGAGGGTGCGGAAGAATTCTTCGTTCCCACTCTGTAAAAGTTTGATAATCATTCAAACAGGAAGAAAGGAGAAGGATTAAGAAACCTTGAATATATTTTTTTGGGGTTCTGTGAAGGGTAGCTCTTCATCGTCAAAGTCAACACCTCTGACAGAGTGAGTGAGCAGGATGAATTCATGAGGGTAGAAGCAAAGAGACATTATAGTTAGAGAGATACTGAGATCGTCCATCTTCTTGACCGTCGCCTGCCAGTCCTCTATCTCGATGGGACACTCAGCATTAGTGAGCAAGATAATTTTCCGCGTCCAAGTCTTCTTAGTTGCCAGGTAACCAGCTTGTGTCTCGATCCCAACAATGAGAGCGTCAACAGCTATTGAAACCGTTAAGATAAGTTATGAGTGGATGAAATTCGACTTTCCATCGCCCGAGATACTTGAAGGCTTCAGCTTGTCTAACTGAGCTAGAGTCTTGGCGTTGGGTTGTGCGATTGATATATATTCCTCAACATTATGGTAGCCACCACTTGTCTTGTGCACAATGTTGTCCGTTTCTGATAACGAGCTATCAAGATGTACTGGGGAGCAGAGTCTTTGTCAAAAGCACCTTCGGAGCCAAATATAATTACACCGCATTGTTCTGTCTTGCGCCCATTAAAGATCTGAAGTCGAGAGTCGGCTCATGAGATTTCTACTCAAAAATGCAGCAGACCATGTCTTGTATTTTTAGTTTGACGAACTGTAGTACATGTTCGAGGTGTGTTATTGTCTTTGAAATCGTCTCTCCGTTGGGCCCAGGCAGCTCCACTGTCTTGAGGGTGCCCATGGGCGGAGATGTGTCCACGAGAAACATGGTAACTGTGTACTTTGTTTTGTAAGTCTCGTCAGCATTGCGCAAGTGCGGCCAGCGGTGGACGCACTCCTGCTCGCTCGGCCGGCATAACGGAGACCAAGTAATTTGGTTAGGCGGGTGCAACGTGATGAGAGGATGTGAGCACGTGAGTAAATCACGTGCTGAATTTGAGTCACAGGATCACGGCCGCGAGGGTCTGTCTGAGCCATCACGCGGTAATTTGTGACTTTGAAGGCCGCCTTGATTTTTCTCAAATTGCCCTTTTGTAGGCTTCTAGTCTTCCACACAAAATACCAATGTCTACCCAAATGGTGGGAAATGGTGTCCAACCGCCTGTTCAGCCCCACCTACAGCAGCGACCGCAGCCCATCCCTGACATCCAGCAGCTCATGGCCGTAAGTCTCTCAAATGCCTCTCATAAGCAAGGCACTTATTTCGTCTCAGCGTGCATCATTCCTTCGCAAAAATCCCACAGAGCAGAAGAACCCCCATGAGTTGGAGCAGATTATGAAGTACCTCACTGCTGTTGGCAATAGTAGGTCTTGAGATTTTGGTCCTTCAAATACTCATGTTCAATCAATATAGTGCAAGGCCGCATGCAAGCATCCCACCAGCAAGTACTCGCACAACAGAACCAGCAAGTCTTTATGACCAATGGTGATGGGTCCCATATCAACGGCACTTCCCCTCCTTTGTCGTCCGGTCCTACCCCAAATGCAGGTCAGACCCCCATTTCTTTCACACCAGACCAAGTCGCCGCTCTCCGTGCCCAAATTCAAGTTTACAAGTTCATCACTCGCAATGTACCGCTTCCCGACTCCATGTTACAGGCCATTCGAGTTCAGAACAGCGCCATTTTAGATCTTGAAAAGGTCGCTCAGCCCACGACCATAACTAATAAGATTGTAGATGCAGCCGTTCAGTCTGCTAAAGGCGAGGCCAGTCTTCCTGCAACTCCCGCTGTCTCCGCCACCACAGATGAAGTCAAGATGGAGGAGATGGATGTAGCCTCAATCAACTCGGCTGACTTGCCTAAAGGGCCTTTCCTTGAGGATAATGCGAACTCAGGAATCTATCCTTATAACGCATATCGCCACCCTTTCACCCACTTGAAGCGCCATGCAGAGAACGACCCTGCAATGCTGGCCACCCGTCTCCAACGCCTTTTGATTCCGACTATCATGCCAGCTGGTCTTGATGCTCACCAAATTCTGAACGAACGAGATCGCTATGTTGACGCACGTATCCAACAGCGCATTCGCGAACTTGAAGCCATGCCCTCGACAATCGGCGAAGGTAACTTTGGAGTCGAAGTCGAGCTGAAGAATGAAATGATTGATGACAAAGGGAATCCTCTCAATTTTCTCAATTGCCCTCCTCCTACTTCCCATGGCAAGCTTCATGCGTTGATTGAGCTCAAATCGTTACATGTCCTTGATAAACAGCGTAGCCTGAGAGCTATGGTCGCCGAACGTCTGAACCATGGTTCGATGCTTCCCCTGAACCGTCTCGACTTCCGTCGTACTCGTAGACCAACTATACGCGATGCTCGTGCTACCGAACAATCTGAGCGCCGCCAGCGTGCCGAGCGCGAACGCCGCGCTAAACACAAGCATGTTGAGCAGCTCACTATCATCTGTACTCACGGTCGCGAGATTATAAATGTGAATCGCAATGCGCAAGATCGTATATTACGGCTCGGACGCAATGTGCTGAATTTCCATATCAACACTGAGAGAGAAGAGCAGAAACGTGTTGAGCGCTTGGCGAAGGAGCGTCTGAGGGCTCTTAAAGCTGATGATGAAGAAGCGTACATGAAACTCATCGATACTGCTAAGGACACACGTATAACTCAGCTCTTGCGTCAGACCGATGGGTTCCTCGATTCTCTTGCGCAGGCCGTCCAACAACAGCAGGACGAAGGCGGTATGGCTCACCCTGATGAAGCACCGACGTCAGAAGCCACTTTTGGTGCTCAGGTCTCCAACGATGAATCAATCGGCACCGACAAGAAGGTCGATTATTATGCTGTTGCTCATCGTATCCAAGAGAAGATTGTACAACAGCCGAGCATCCTTGTAGGTGGTACATTGAAGGAATATCAGCTCAAGGGTTTGCAATGGATGGTTAGTTTGTATAACAACAAACTTAACGGAATTCTAGCAGATGAGATGGTAGGCTTGGTCCTGAATGGTCGAAAGTGAAAAGATGTTGATAATATTATTATAGGGTCTTGGAAAGACGATCCAAACCATCTCTCTCATTACTTTTCTGATTGAGATTAAGCGACAACGCGGACCATATCTCGTCATCGTGCCCCTTTCGACAATGACGAACTGGTCTGGAGAGTTTGCAAAGTGGGCTCCGTCAGTCAGAACAATCTCGTATAAGGGCAATCCTATGCAGCGACGAGTTCTTCAAGGGGAATTGCGGATGAATCAGTTTCAGGTGTTATTGACAACCTATGAGTATATCATCAAGGATCGCCCGCATCTCAGTAAGATTAAGTGGATTCATATGATAATCGGTATGAACCTCTACCGTTCCCATTGTTTTCCAAGGCCAATGATTGTATACCATAGATGAGGGTCACCGTATGAAGAACACTCAGTCTAAATTGGTTCAAACTCTGACGACGTACTACCATTCCAAATATCGTCTCATTCTCACTGGAACGCCACTTCAGAACAATCTTCCCGAATTGTGGGCTTTGCTCAACTTCGTCCTTCCTAGAATTTTCAACTCTGTTAAGTCTTTCGATGAGTGGTTCAATACACCATTTGCAAACTCAGGGACCGGAGACAAGATTGAACTCAATGAAGAAGAGGCGCTTCTTATTATTCGTCGTCTGCATAAGGTGCTCCGTCCATTCCTGCTCAGGCGTTTGAAGAAGGATGTTGAGAGTGAACTGCCGGATAAAACTGAGAAAGTTGTCAAGGTACGCATGAGTGCGTTGCAGTCGCAACTATACAAGCAGATGAAGAAGTCCAAGATGATTGCCGGTGGAAAAGAGACAAAAGGGTTGGTTTCTTTGTCTCGTTTCTTACTGGATTAAAATTGCTGATACGTTCTGGACTTAAAGAAAGCCTGCAGGTATCAAAGGTCTCAGTAACGAGCTCATGCAATTGCGTAAAATTTGCCAGCATCCTTTCTTGTTCGAGAGTGTCGAGGACAGGGTCAACCCCAGTGGATATATTGACGACAAAATTATCCGAACATCTGGAAAAATTGAACTTCTGCACCGCATCCTTCCTAAATTTTTCATCACTGGTCATCGAGCATGTCTTCCTTGAGCTATGCTAGCTATTGTCTGACACATTTTCCAGGTCTTGATTTTCTTCCAGATGACAAAAGTCATGGATATCATGGAGGACTTCTTGAAGATGATGGGCTGGAAACACCTACGTCTCGACGGTGGTACCAAGACAGAAGAGCG
>Ga0153946_1000888_pt1 | contig 13171 bp, 13 predicted proteins | sample TSNJ030MetaG_FD_104751 | JGI IMG/M metagenome (GOLD analysis project Ga0153946, IMG submission 104751) | Attine ant fungus gardens microbial communities from New Jersey, USA - TSNJ030 MetaG | ecosystem: Host-associated > Fungi > Mycelium > Unclassified | place: USA: New Jersey, Wharton State... | reverse complement strand
CTGAAGGGCGAGATGAGTCTGGTGGGGACAAGACCTCCGACGGTGGATGAATATGCAAGGTATGATTTTCATCATCTCAGCCGATTGGCTACGAAGCCGGGATTGACGGGATTGTGGCAGGTGAGCGGGCGAAGTGAGGTTGTGGACTTTGAAAAGGTGGTGCGGTTGGATACGGAGTATATCAGTGAGTGGAGTCTCGGGCTGGATGTGCGGATTGTTTGGGAGACGGTGAAGGTGGTGATTAGTGGGAGTGGGGGGGAGTAGGTTGGTGGGAGGATTGTTTCGCTTTTTTATCTAAAGTATTGACATGGAGTAAAGAAAAGGTATTGTATGAGATGGGAGTGACGGTATATCTGAAATTTGCTTGAGACTGGCTTACTGGCAAGGGGGAGCGGGTGAATATTTTGCGAAGTGGGTATTTGATGTATGTGGAGGAATGGAGAAGCAAAGAATGGGAAAACAGTATAAAATTGCGGTTTCGGGAATGGGCTATGTTGGACTCAGCATTGCTACACTGCTTTCACAGCACCATAAAGTTTACGCTGTGGATATTATTCCTGAAAAAGTGGAGCTTATTAATAATAGGAAATCACCTATTGTGGATAAAGAGATTGAAGAATATTTGGCAACCAAGAGGTTGGATCTGACTGCAACACTTGATGGGAAGGAAGCGTACAGCAATGCCGATTTTGTTGTGATTGCAGCACCAACCAACTATGACTCTGCAACACAGCATTTTGATACGAGTGCGGTTGAGACTGTAATCAAGTTGGTGAAGGAGAGCAATCCGAATGCTGTCATGGTCATCAAGTCTACAATTCCGGTTGGTTACACTGCAAGCATCCGTGAAAAGACTAGCTCCAAGAACATCATCTTCAGCCCAGAATTCCTGCGTGAATCCAAGGCCCTCTACGACAACCTGTATCCGAGCCGCATTATCGTTGGCACGGACATGGAAGACGAGCGTTTGGTTGGGGCTGCTCATGCCTTTGCAGAACTTCTGCAGGAAGGTGCCATCAAAGAGAATATTGACACACTGTTCATGGGATTTACCGAGGCTGAGGCAGTCAAGTTATTTGCTAATACTTATCTGGCACTTCGTGTGTCTTACTTCAATGAGTTGGATACCTATGCCGAAATGAAGGGGCTTAATACGCAGCAGATTATCAACGGTGTTTGTCTTGATCCTCGTATTGGTACCTATTACAACAATCCGAGCTTTGGCTACGGCGGATACTGTCTGCCGAAGGACACCAAACAGATGCTGGCTAATTACCAGGATGTTCCGGAGAACTTGATTGAGGCCATCGTGGAGAGCAACAGAACAAGAAAAGACTTCATTGCAGATCGCGTTCTTCGCATGGCGGGCTACTACGACTACGGCAACCGTGGAGACTATTCTGCTGAAGCAGAAAAAGACTGCGTGATTGGTGTGTACCGTTTGACCATGAAGAGTAACAGCGATAATTTCCGCCAGAGTTCTATCCAGGGTGTTATGAAACGCGTGAAAGCCAAAGGAGCAACTGTGATTATTTATGAACCGACGCTGAAGAATGGCAGCACTTTCTTTGGCAGCAAGGTTGTCAATGATTTGGAAGAGTTCAAGACACAGTCTCAGGCGATTATCGCAAACCGTTATGACAGCTGCATTGAAGATGTGCAGGAAAAAGTGTACACACGCGACATTTTCCAGCGCGACTAATAATCCTTGTTTCGTGAATTAATGATTTTGAAGTATTGAAAAAACCGTTTTGAATGATATTCGTAAAGACAAGATGGCAATATGCCCTTGCCAGCAAGGATGTAAAAAAGGCAACCGATTCGAAGGGGATAATTATGAATAGCAATTGGTTCAAGCTGGTGATGAAAGGTACAAAAGTGAAATATGGTAAGAAACGCCTGCTTAAGGGAGTACCGATAATTTTTAATAAAGGCGGAGTAATGCTGACGATAGGGAACAACTGCACCATCAAGAGTTTTTCTCTCAATCTTGTAGGGCTTTATTCCCGTACCATTATTGTTTAGGGCACTTAGGGCTGAAAAAGCTGGTAAAAGCGTATACAGAAAAATAGTGGGGGCGCGATTGTAAGTATCTCCCTGCATTTATATTAAGCGACTTCCTGTGAGATTAATCTTTGATAACAACTACTTTAATGTGTTATATCAAGGTATTCCTATTGGGGTATACCCAAATGGTTCAAAACATGTTGGTGGGCATTGAGGTCTGTATTGGAGTGGACTATTCAGAAAACAAAGGGAGTTTTAATAATTTAATAAAAAAGTTTATACAGGTTTAATTGATGCTTATTTTGTATATCAGCTTAGCACGTTGGAATACAGATCTGACTGTTTTGAAAAGGAAATACTGGGCAATCCTAATTTCCAGGGAAATGTAGCGGTAAACTATATAAATAGAGAGACTCAGTGGACCCGTATTATTGAACATAAATGGTTTGAATTTGGTAAGGACGAGGATGGAAAAGATTTACCCAAAACCATCATTAGTGGAGAGTGTAGCACTGAATGGCATCCGGCTGATGAACCTACTGTCCTATAAATGATGAAAGAAATGGGAAACTGTATATGGCCTGTCACAGTTTAGCAATGGAGGATACAATGTAATATTCGGAGGCCATCTGGGCGAGTATGAATATTGCGACATGGGCGGCAGTTATTGCCTCCGCATTGGACTGTGTATCAAGTAAATTAGGGGAGACTGAGTAATGAAAAAAATATTAATGGTATGCGAGGCGTTCGGTGGTGGAGTATTTACATACGTCTCTCAATTATGTAACGATATGGTGGGTGACTTTGAGGTCTACCTTGCATATTCTATTAGACTTCAGACACCGAAGAATTTTAAAGAGTTTTCAGATTCTAGAGTTCACATGATTGAGATGAAACGGTTTTATGCGAAAGGACTAGGAAATATTCCTAACGATATTAGAATCATCAAAGAGTTAAGGGAGATAGAGGAAAAAATAAAGCCAGACATTATCCATCTTCATTCATCTGTTGCTGGAGGAATGGGGAGACTAGCATATAAGGGGAAAAGCAATACTGTTGTGTACACCCCTCATGGCTATGCCCATATCCTGATGGGCGGCGGTTTAAAATGCAAGGCATATTACATAATGGAAAAAATTTTAGGTAAAATGTCAAATGCCATTACTTTGACTTGTTGTGAAAGTGAGGATCAAGTTGCAAAACATCTTACAAAACGAACTGCGTATGTTGAAACAGGTGTAAATTTGTCCGATCTTTCAGCTTCCTTAGACGGAATAGAACCAATTAAAGATACAAAATTTACCGTATTTACATTAGGAAGAATTTGCAAGCAAAAGCGTCCTGATTTGTTCAATAAAATAGCAGAATTAGTCCCCGAAGCTAGGTTCGTTTGGATTGGAAATGGCGAGCTGGATTACGAACTCACGGCATCTAATATTGAAAAGACTGGTTGGAAGGCAAGAAAAGAAGCACTCGCAATGGCGAAGGGCGCAGACGTGTACGTTCTCTGTTCTTTCGGAGAGGCTATTGCAATGAGTCTTATTGAAAATATGTTCATTAAGAAACTTTGTCTTGTTAGCAACACAATGGGAAATAAGAGTGTAATTAAAGATGGTGTCAATGGTTTTTCATGTGAAACTGCGGAGGATTACGCAAAAGGGATTAAAGAAGCCATGGTGAATTTCCCATCCGAGCTCCCCGAACAAGCCTACAGAGATGTATTAAGTATCTATAATACTGAAGCGATGAAAAGAAAGTACGTAAAGTTTTATAATAATGTCATTGCTGGAAAGTATTGAGGGATTAGATATGAAAGAACGAAAAAAAGTATGTTTTATTTCTTCTTCAGGAGGACATCTGGAGCAGATTAAACAGCTTAAAGATGTTGCAGAAAAATATGAGCATTATTACGTTCTCCCACGAAATGATAGTACAATTGCATTTAAAGAAAAGAAGTGCCTAGTTGGTGATTTTTACAGGAAAAATAGAATCCAGTTTATTTTTAGATTTACCTTTACGGCTGTACAACAACTGGTAATCTTTTTAAAAGAAAGACCTGATGTGGTTATTACAACCGGTGCAGGTGTTGTTATACCTACGTGTCTATATGCACATTTTTTTGGTAAGAAACTAATCTACATCGAAAGTTTTGCAAGAATGAAGTCATTAAATAGAACTGCTGAACTACTTTCTAGGTATTCAGACCTGTTTATTGTGCAGTGGGAGGAATTACTTAAAATAGCTCCGAATGCTGTGTATGGGGGGTGGATTTATTGATATTGGTTTGCGTAGGAGCATCAGAATATAAACTGGATCGTCTCCTAATTATGGTAGATGAGCTTTGTGACGAAGGGGTTATCAGTGGTAATGAGATTATTGCACAAATAGGAAATACGGATTATAAACCAAGAAATTACAAGAGTTTTTCATTAATTGGAAGAGATGATTTTCAGCATTATATGGAACAATCAGAGCTTATTATAACGCACGCGGGTACAGGAAGTGTCATTCCGCCATTGAAACTGGGTAAGAAAGTTATAGTGTTTCCAAGATTGCAAAAGTATAAGGAGCATTTGGACGATCATCAGCTTGAACTGAGAGATGTATTTACAAATTCGGGATACACTTTGAGTGCAGTAGCTATTGATCAACTCAGAGATGCAATTATTAATATTAAGGATTTCACACCCAGACCTTTTGTGTCAAACAATAGAAAAATCAATTCAATGGTTATTGATTTTATTGATAGATTATAATGCAGGAGGGAACTATGAAATTAGCATTTGTTATTCTGCATTATCAAAATATGGAAGTAACGGAAAAGTGCCTGAGTATGTTGAGAGGATTGGATTCTTACAATAAAGCTGTGGTAGTTATCGTAGATAATGCATCATCAAATGGATCGGGAAAGGTGCTTAAGGAAAAGTATTCACCTATACCAAATATTGACGTAATAATAAATGCTTCTAATGAGGGATTTGCCAAAGGAAATAATTTGGGATATGCGTACGCAAAGAATACACTTCACGCGAACGTAATTGTTGTAATGAATAGTGATGTATTCATTGAAGATGCAGCTTTCATAAACAAAGCAGTTGGTGCCTTTGAGAAAGAAACAATTGATGTTATTGCGCCAGATATATATGCTCTTAAAGGTTTTTATCAGAATCCTATTTCGCAGAGAGCTTTGACATATCAGGAAGTTTTAAGGTGGTATTATAAAGTTTGCTTGCTTCAAGCTGGAGTAAAATTACCCTTGTTAGGAGATTTAGTAGCGAAAATATTGCAGAATAAGCATGATCGTAACGATCGAATTAAAGCGCAGAAAAATGAAGAATTAAGGAAAAAGCAGTATGATGTTGTTCCTCATGGCGCATGTGTTATTTTTGGAAACAAATGGGTAGAGAATGTTCCGTTTGCATTTGTTCCTTTCACATACATGTATTGTGAAGAGTATCTCCTTGCTTATTATATTTCAAAATATAGTTTTAAAACTGTTTTTATGCCAGACATCAAAGTTACCCATGAAGCTGGTGCATCTAGGAAGATTGACTATTCCAGATTAACAGCTCAAATGAAAGCCTTTTATAAGAATGAGAAACACTCAATTGCGCAATTAATGAAGATGATGAAGGGAGAAAATGAATTATGAAGTTGGCGGTAATAGTGACTTGCTTTAATAGAGCTGAAAAAACGAAAAAATGTATTGATAGCTTACTATTGTCAGCAAATAAAGCCAACTCTGATGTTCAACTTCAGATTTTTGTTTGCAATGATGGATCTACTGATGCAACAAGTAGTATATTGGAAAGCTATGGCCCTGTTGTAAAAGAGATAAAAGGAACCGGTTCTTTGTTTTGGGCAAAAGGTATGGCCGTAGCACTAGAGGAAGCAGAAAAGTATGATAAGGATTATTATCTTATGGTAAACGATGACGTTGAATTTGATAGCAATGTCATAGAAATAATGATTAGTAATTATCAACACTATTATGAAGAAATGATTGCGATCGTTGGAGCAACCAAAGATGACCGTGATCATAACTTTACATACGGCGGATATGTATGGAATGGGAAAGCATTAAAGAAGAAAATAGTCCCCATAAAACCGGAGGCAAAAAATCTATTTTGTAATACCGCGAATTGGAACTGCGTGTTAATACCTAATATAGTTTATCAAAAAGTTGGCAAGATAGACACAAACTACGAACATTCCTTTGCGGATTTCGATTACTCAAATAGATTAATTACTTTAGGATTTAAAATGTATGTTGCAGACGAGTATATAGGGTATTGTAGAAGAAATGAAGAAAAAGGAACATGGCGAGATAAAAACCTTGGTCTAAAAAGAAGAATGCAGCTATTGCATAGGCCTAATGGGTTTCCACCAAAATCCAGTTGGAGATATGCGAGAAAATATTATGGTATCGCAGCGCCGATTGTATTTATAATCCCCTATTTAAGTATAATTAAGAATTCACTTTTTAGGAAGTGAAGGTGGAGATAGTATGGAATTTAAAATCAGTAAAAACAAGTTAATACAGTATCTTGCGTTGTATGCAATGCTTCTTTTTAATCAATCAAATCTATATAGATATTATTTAATGCCACATAGAGTTATTATTCTTATTGTTTTGTTTGGATTACTTGTGCTCATTTTTAGTAAAAAAAAATTACCTAATATGCTTTTTCTCATGTTTTTGTTGGTATTTGTTATTCTCGTTCGTGTACTTAGCGGCGGTACAGGACTTGAAACTTATGCCGATTATGCTATACCAATTGTGATAACAACGATAGCTTTATGTGTGAACAGGCAGAAATTCATGGAGCGATATATCCACATTTCCGTGTTTTTTTCAGCAATAAGTTTGATAGGTGTCGCTCTATCAGTAATAGCACCCGGCGTACTAAGAAGTTTACCTATTACTTTTATGACTGGTTGGGGTACTTCTACTTGGACATCCGCTACAGATTTTACCACGAGCTATTTTCGCGGTTATGGTATATTGCTGTATACTTGGATTGACAGAGGCAGCGGCGGTATTCGCAATGTGGGGATTTTTACTGAGCCGGGTATTTTTCAAATGATAATTAATACGACACTTTTTAGTCTCCTTTTCATGAAAGAATATTATGAAATAGAGGAAAAGAAAGTTCAGCGGTATTTAATCATTTTGGTGATAACGATGTTAACTTGTCAGTCAACGTCGGGACTATTTGGGATGGCTGCCATCTTTGTGTGCTATTTGATATTAAATGAGGATGTTTCTAAGAAAATCAAACAAAGAGTCTTAGGTATAGTAGTTTTTGCTATTGTGGCTATTGCTGTTGACAGCGCAGTGAGAACTGAAAATAGTATATTGCAATCTGTAATTATCAATAAACTGATATCTAACGATGGAGCAATTTCTTTGGTATCTTCAAGTTCTGGTATGGCAAGAATTGGTACTATTACTGTTTGCTTGTATTTGATGGCAACTCATCCATTAGGCATGGGTACGACAGCAACTAGTCAAATTGCATTACAGGCAAATAGCAGCAATGTTGCAGGTGCGCTGCTGGCGTTTGGAGCAACAATGGGAATAATTCCTTTTGTTGGAACTTTAATTTGGTTGATTAGACCAGTTATGAAATGGAAAAAAAGTGCTCTAGTTAAAGTGCTGTTCATATTTCTATATTTAAACACAGCATTAGCGCAGTCAAGTGCGTTCTATCCTGCATTAATTCTTATCTCAATTATGTTGAGAGAACATAGGAAATGGAATAATTGAGGTAAAAAGATGAAGCAAGCTGAGATTACAATAATCATCCCAGTATATAATACACCAGAGAAATATTTGAGAGCGTGTTTACAAAGCGCATTAAGTCAAACGTTAAAAGAAATTCAGATAATTGCAATTGATGACGGATCTACCGATAATAGCGGAGAAGTATGCGACGAGATAGCTGCAAAAGACAATAGACTAACGGTTATTCATACAGAAAATGCTGGCGTTTCAAATGCGAGAAATGTTGGTATCGAAAACGCACATGCGCCGTATATCATTTTTATGGATGCAGACGATTATCTGAAAAGTAATGCCTGTGAGAAATGTCTTTCAGTTATGAATCAGAACACGGATGACATTGTCTTTTTTAAACTTGTTTCAGGTGTAAAGGATTCTGGGGAATACGAGAGAAAAGGTGCGTCATTTATCAAGACAATGCAAATCAACATAATTAGACATAGTGATAATTATGCGGGTTTTGTGTATGGTAGTCCTTGGGGGAAAATATTTAGAAAAGAATTTTTAGATAATAATAATTTACGCTTCACACTAGGAGTGAAACGTTCGCAAGATCGTTTGTTTATGCTGTATTGCCTAGAAAAGTCTAGTACAGTTGGTCTATATCATTACAGCGGTTATAATTATGTTAGAAATGAAGAATCAATATGTAACAAATATAACAAAAACATTGTTTCTATTCTAGATAATGCATCGAACCATATTGGGAAATTTGTTGGATTGTACCATCCAAATGACCCTGCGTTCAAAGATGCAATGTATCAGTTACATTTGAAATTCGCATTTACAGAAATGCAGTTGTTCTATCTTAATCCTCAGTGCAATCTAGGTGCAATTGCAATGGGAAAGCAGTTGAAGCAAGTTTTTGAGGATGAACCTCTTCGATCAAGTATCAATCATATCGATTTAAAGTATTGCTATGGCAAGGCAAAAGTGATGTTTGTTTTGCTTAAAAGAAAGCAGCATTTGTTGTCGGTAGTAGCATATAAAGCGATGAATGTAGGAGTTAAACTACGAAACTTTCTAAAAAATAATCTTCGTAGTATTTTAAGGAGCTTGGAATGGAAAACAAAGAGCTAAAAACGAAAGTTCTATCTGGATTAGTATGGACTTTCGCAGAAAGAATTCTAGCACAGGGGGTCTCTTTTATTATATCAATAATAATTGCAAGACTTCTTGTGCCCGAAGCATATGGCACTGTGACTATGGTTACAGTCTTTATAAATATCGCCAATGTATTTGTTTCAAATGGTTTAGGTGAGGCACTTGTCCAGAAAAAAGATGCGACTGAAACAGACTTTTCCACAATGTTTTATTGCAGCCTAACTTTAGCAATAAGCATTTACTCTATTCTTTTTATTGGTGCTCCTTATATTGCTAGATTTTATAATAATGATTTGCTTGTGTCAATTCTTCGAGTTTTGGCGCTTAAATTACCAATCTCGGCAATAAGCACGATCCAGCACGCATATGTCTCGAAACATATGATATTTAAAAAATTCTTTTTCTCGACATTAGGGGGAACACTTGTTTCTGGAATTGTCGGAGCAGTGATGGCGTATTGTGGATTTGGAGTATGGGCATTAGTTGCACAGTATTTGACTAATACGACAATAGATACGGTTGTTTTATTTATTACTGTTCCTTGGAGACCGAGATTAAAGTTTTCTGGCAAAAGTGCATATACTTTAGGTAAGTATGGCTTTCAGTTGATGTTGACAAGCCTGATACAAGAAATATACACACAGCTTAGAAGTTTAGTAATAGGAAAGGTGTACTCAGCGTCTGATTTAGCATTTTATAATAAGGGCAATAACTTTCCGAGTTTGATTATCACTAATGTGGATACGTCGATTGGAAAGGTAGTATTCCCGGCTATGTCGCAATCCAAAGACGATTTGAATAGATTAAAAGCGGTTAGTCGCCGTGCAATGAAAACAACATCATATATAATTTTCCCACTTATGGCGGGATTGTTTGTTGTTGCGCGTCCGCTTATCATGTTACTCTTGACAGATAAGTGGATGGGATGTGTTCCTTTTTTACAAATAGCCTGTATTTTTTTTGCACTGATTCCTGTCCAATCAACAAATTGGCAGATAATTAAAGCGATTGGCAGGAGTGACATCTGTTTGAAGCTTGAAATTATCAAAAAAATAATTGGTGTCATCGTAATTTTGGCAACCATGAAAATTAGTGTTATAGCGGTGGCAGTTTCAGCATCAGTGGTAACCTTTATTTCTATGTTGATCAATATATCGCCTAATAAAAAACTAATTAATTATTCATTAACTGAGCAGGCGGTTGATCTGTTGCCTACACTTTTAGCATCAGTGGTAATGGCGTGTGTTATCTACCCGCTGGGAAACGTTATTACATCTGACATTCTTCTTATCGCATTACAAATAATATGCGGTGGATTAATTTATATTGGAATTTCGGTTGTCTTTAAAATAGACAGTTTTGAGTATTTATTTGATACCGTAAAACGAATAATCAAAAGGGAGTGCTAATATGGAGTACTATCGCAGGGGAGTAAATAAAGTCAAGCGCTTTAGTCGTGAGATTAAAACAACAATATGTATAGTTACAGGGTGAATCCACCTCTAGTTAAATTGTGTGGATTATGACAAGAATCTGACTATTTGTAAGATTTATGATACCGATTTTCATCCAATAGAGCCACAGTGTTGTTATGGGTGCAAAACTAATAATTCACATGCAAAGTCAAAAGCAATCATAATTAAAGACGGAGCTTTTATTGGAGGTCACACTATTATTTAAAAATCAAACATCGGAAAAATGCAGTTATTGGGGCTGGATCTGTTGTTTGTGGCATCATACCGGATTATGAAATATGGGCTGGAAATCCTGCAAAGCGGATACGCAAAATAGAAGAAGAGGAGAGAAATAGATGTTAGTTGTGCTTAATGATGGGATTGGGCAGATGTGCAATAAAATCCTTTTCCAGATTAACATATTGGCAAGTGCATATGTGAGGGACTATCAAGTGACCTATTACAATATGCAGAAATTCCCAGGGTTTAGGATGTATCAAGCTGATTTGGAGAAACATCTCACCCGAAAGAAGAATGTTCCTAAAATCAGATATTTTTTTATACGGGGAATGCATAAAGGGCTGGCGAAGATAGGCAAATCACATAAAAGATACGTAATGGTTGGAGCAAAGAATCAAAAAGAATCGGAAGTTTTGATTACTTCTAACTATTTGCAACTACATACATCGTATCTTTACGGATGGCCGTTTTATGACTTGACTGCATTAAGGAAAGCTGGAAGACAGATAAGAGAATTCATGTCGCCTGATAAAGAGGTGCAAGAATATGTTGAATCCGTTCTGTCAGAGTTGCGAAATACAGCCAAATTGGTTATTGGAGTTCACCTAAGAAGAGGAGATTATTTAAACTGGAGAAATGGTGCTTACTATTATTGTAATGAGCAATATAAAAAATGTATGGACATGTTTTACGAAAATGTGAGTAAAGGCCATAAATGCACATTTGTACTGTTCTCAAACGAAAAAATTGACGAAAAGGAATTTAACGATGATCGGTATAAGGTAGTTATCATTTCGGGAAGTGCAGCGCAGGATTTTCATACAATGTCAAAGTGTGATTATTTGATTGGCCCCCCTTCTTCATTTAGTGGGTTAGCATCGTTTATGGGGCAAGTGCCGAGATATATGATAGAAAACCCTAATAGACCATATGAGGAAAAAGATATGCTTGTGTGGTTAGAAGAAACAGGAAGTTGGGGTCTTCCTATTCAGGAGGAAGAACACGATGATTAAGTATAAACAAGCCTTTTTGTACTATATGAAATGTGGCCAGTGAGCTCTAGGAATTACAATTGGAAACAAGCAGAAAATAAAAGCCTTTTTGACACCGCAGATTTGGAAATTTCATTCCTTCTTAAGAAATACGAAGTTAAAGTTCAAAAAGCCATCGTTAGAGTGAGGTTTGAGAACTTAATACAAAAATGGAATAAGCTGAAAATCGAGGAATAAGGAACGAGATTATATAAACACATGCACTCACAGTCCCATTGCCCTTTGACCATATGCAATTTTTAAAAAGGAGGTATAGATGTGCTTGATAATGCTCAGAGACCACCAAGAAATGAATACATAGATATTGTAAAGGGAGTAGCAATAGTTTTAGTTGTGTTAGGCCATTCTATTCAATTTGGTTCGGGAAGCGACTTTAGAGTAGCTAATTTGTTTTTTAGTAATTGGGTTTACAGAATTATTTACTCTTTTCATATGCCATTGTTTATGATTACTGGTGGTTTTTTAGCATCATACAGTTTGACCAAGAAGAACGTAGTGGACATAGTGTCAACTAGAATTAAGTCTTTGATTTTTCCGGCAGTATCATGGTCAACACTATTTGCTTCCTATGACTTTGTTGTCAAGTATCTTAAAAACGGAGAAAGTATTCGTTTTTTGAAAATTGCAAAAAGTTATATCAAATCATGTCTGTTTGATTTATGGTTTTTATGGGCGATGCTTGTCTGCATAGTCTTAATATTAATTGGACGATATTTCTTTAAAGACAGAATTTGGTTTTATTTTGCAATTACTTTAGTGGCGTTATTTCTCACTGATAATTGGAATTTTCATTTGTATAAATTTAATTTTCCGTTTTTTGTGGCGGGTTATCTGTATAATAAAAATAATATAACTAGTCGATTTAAGAATGTTAACCATCGAAAAATTCTCATGGGCTATGGATTTGTGGTTATTATATACATTCTCTTAATGACAAAATATGATTATAATAGTTTCATATACACATCAAAATATGCGATTATTGGAATGGATTTGAATAAAAATCTTCAGCAAATCATGATCGATGTTTACAGATTTGCCGTGGCTATTTGTGGAATTGTCGTTGTTTTAGGCTTGCTATATGGAGCTAAGACAGCGCAGCTTATTCCTACTAAAGTGTTAATCGCATTGAGCAAAAACTCACTATGTATCTATAGTTTAAGCCATTTTTTAAACAGTAGATTGCTGATGAAGATAACAGAGCATGTTTCCTTTAGATATGGTTTAGTTCTGCTTGAAACCTTCGTAATGCTGGTATTAACATACGGTATAGCACAGATTTTAAAAAAGGGGAAAGTTTTCGGCGTCTTATTACTAGGTGGAAGATAGAGATGTACTGTTATTGAATAGAATTGCAAGTTAAATAACGGAGGTGACTGGTGGTGAAGGGTTTGTCAAGTGAAAAGTGGTTCTTTCCAAAGTTAGTTGATTCTGCGCTTTAATTCAAGCCGTAATACTTTCCCTTTTAGTAACTGGAAACTGTTACGACCATACATAATCCGTTTTATTACTTTTATTTTATTTACACT
>Ga0153946_1000887_pt1 | contig 13182 bp, 16 predicted proteins | sample TSNJ030MetaG_FD_104751 | JGI IMG/M metagenome (GOLD analysis project Ga0153946, IMG submission 104751) | Attine ant fungus gardens microbial communities from New Jersey, USA - TSNJ030 MetaG | ecosystem: Host-associated > Fungi > Mycelium > Unclassified | place: USA: New Jersey, Wharton State... | reverse complement strand
TTTCCATTCTTAACGTGGCTGAAAAGTGTTGCTTCGAACGAGCGAACTTAACAAATTACTCCAATCGTCACAATATACTTGGGCCATTGAGTTGGAATATGGCCTGTATCAGGGTCATACCAGTAATATTCCTGGCTGAAGGATGCTCCAGACAATAGTCGTTTGAAGCTCCAAGAGCGCCACAGATTGACCCTGGATTGACCAGTTATATGCTGCTCTGTAACTTCCCTTCTCTTCTAAATTTGACTAGCTAAGCGTCTTTCCTGCTCTAGGACTCCTCAGACATCGCCACGAGGCAGGTCTCCCTCTCTCCCTCACTTCTCTCTCTTCCAAAAGCCTTTTTTTGAAATGCTTATCCTCTCCTTTTTCTCCCTTGGTCGAGCTTCATACTCCGCAGTATCAATTGAACTGAATTTTTTTGCTTTGCCCGGAGGAAGAGCCTCGGAGGGCCTTTTTTCCCTTTCATAATTAACTGTTTGTTTCGACACCTTTGACCATGTCACTCTCATTCAAACTTTTCAATCGATTTTCTCATGTCTCCTTGTCATTCGTATCCCCCCTCTCTGTTAACTCTAATTTCTTCGTCTTCATCCGCTTGGACTTATTTTCATTAGATATTTCGATGTGGGGAAGGATTGTAACCCATCAGATCAATAGTCATTCATTCAAATTTGTGTGAAGAACGGTGACATGCGACGTTAAATACATTGGAACATCGAGCATTACACTAAAAAATTTCGTTTCATATTTTGATGTTCAATGTAGAACAGGCGTTTCACTTTCTGATAGATAGATAGACACGAGGCTCTTTGCGCATTTGCAATAGCGCGTTTTCGCCGTCCTTCCTTCTTTTGTTAAATACCTGGCTTCACAAAAATAAACATCACGTTGTAGGCCATCAACAGGCTTCGAACCAATGTACATGCGTATATGTATATGTGCAGGGGTTCTCTTTTGCACCGATGTTCATAAAGAAACTTTGGTCGTTAGGGTACAGTCGTCATGTCCTAAAATTCAAATCATCATTATCATGGCACATATATGGATCAACTACATCACAAGGCTAAATAAGGCGCTTCACACACGCACTAACGTTAATGTCGACGAGTTTACCCACTAGCACAGAAAAAGAGAAAAGAATCATACATCCATTTATACACTGTGATAATTGTACAACATGATAATGATGACAACGAATGATAATGACAATGACAATGACAATGACAATGATGATGATGACGATGATGATGACAATGAATGACTATGGGGTTGGGAGTGTAAGAAAGGAAGGAGGGGGAAGGAGGGGGTATATAACATACAAATTCCACACACACAAAAAAAGACATCTCATGAATACAGAAGAGAAAGAGAAAGAGAGACAGAGACAGAAGAAAAAAAAACCACAAAAACCTTCTTCAAGCCTCGCTTCACGGCACCGCCATCAAATCATTAAGATACCTCACCACCTCCCCAGCTCCCAATCTCACCATCTCCCGTTCCCCCTCCACCACCTTGGGCAACAACTTGGTCTCAAACCGATCCGGATGCCACTTCTTCATCTGATCCCTTATCCTATCCTTATACAACCTCGTCTTGTCCGGATAACACTCGGCGCTCAAATAAGCAAAAATCGCACCACCGTTGATCGCCTCAGGATTGCACGGCATCGAAAACATGGGCCATGGAAATCGGTCCCAGCGTAAGTCCAACTCGCGATGCGAAATGGTCGTCCACTGCGTTTCGTGATACGCGTAGATCTGGAGCATGTCGTGCATGGAGAGATGACTCCTCGCTATCTTGGCCTGTTGTTCTCTGGATCTCTGCTCTTGCTCTAACCGGAACCTTTCCTGTCGTTCTCGGTTTTCCTCCTCCATCTTTCTCTGCCGCTCGGCCTCTGTCAGAGGAGGTGGAGGTGGAGGTGCCGGTGCCGGTGCTGTTGGTGATGAGGCATATGAACCAGTATTCATAGAAGGATGTCGTTGTGGTCCTTTCGGTTTCGGAGTGCTGCTAGATGCGGAAGCACTTGCTGAAGTCGTCCGTCCCGGCGTCCAAGCGGATGATGTCCCAGAAGCACTACTCCAACCGGACGAACTACCCGAACCACTCCAACCATCACCCACAATCGTGTTCGCCCTCGTCGGCGGAACGCGACTTGTACCAGGCCCAGGACTAGCTGACACACCCGGCCAAGGACTATCACCAGTAGCGCTATTCTGCCGCTTCCGTTCTTCTCTCTTCTGAAATTCACTCGCCAAGTGCGCTTGTTGTTCCTGGAACTCTTTAAGCCTGTCTCTCTCTTTTTCTTCTCTCTCTTTCGCTTCTCTCGCTTCTCTCTCGCGCATCTCCCTCTCTCTCCGTTGTTTATCCTCCCATGCCTTTGCCTCTTCCTGCTGCTGCTGCTGCTGTCGTCGGTTCCTCTCTTGAACCCTCTCCCTCTCCTCGCGTTCCCGTACCTCATGTTCAATCCGCTCCCGCTCTTTCTTTTCCCAAAGTTCTCTATTCGCTTTTTCGGTCTTTTCCCACTCTTGTTGCTGTTTCACTGACTGCTCCTTTAAATCACGTTCGAATTTTTCTTTCTCTCGATCCCACTGTACTTTTTGTTTCCGCTCCCACTCTTCTCTATACTCTCTCTCCCTCTTCTCCCTCTTCTCCCTCTCATCACCCTTCTCCATCCCATCCTCATCCAACTTGAGATTCATCTTGTTCAACAGATCCACCTCTCTCTTCCTCACGTCTTCATCGCGACTATCCAACACTTTCCCTAACTGCAGCAGTTCCTTTTCTCTCAATTCGAGCTTGACCATCTGATCCCACAGTTCTCGTTCTTGTTCGTCGAAATCCTCTTTGGCGAGCGTGATTTCGTCTCCTTTAGCTCTCACCTCTTTCTCTCTCCTGCTCAGTTCTTCTTCCCTGTTTTTGAGTTCAGATTCTCGCAGGGTCAATGAAGTTTCCTTATCACTCGCGTCCTTGGCTCTATGTTTTGATTCGAGATCTCTACGTTTTAGATCTGTAGTCCGTCGTTTCAAATCCTCTTCTTTCCTCCTCATCTCTTCTTCTTTGATTTTCAGCGCCTCGTCCCGCTCGTTGAGTTTTTCTTCTTTCTCTCCGAAGCTTTTTTCGCGCTTTTGAACGTCGGCTTGGATGGTTTTTGCGGTGCCTTCGAGCTCTTTGAGGATTTCCTCGCGTTTGGCGACTTCGGCTTCTTTTGCTTCGATGTGGTCTTTCATTGTCATGGCTTCTTGCTGTAGTCTGTTGTTGTCTTCTTGTAATGCCTCGACTTCTAGGATCTGTTGGTGGATACTGTCTTCGCGGTGTTGAATGGACGCCTCGCGGTGTTGGATGGACGCCTCGCGGTGTTGGATGGACGCCTCGCGGTTCTGGATGTTGGTTTCTCGGAGAGTGATGTCGTGCTCTCGAGTCTCACTGTCTCGTTCCCGCTGAACAAGGTGATCTTCAAGATCACGCAGCTCTTCTTCTTTTGCCTCCGCATCCTCTATTTGAGCCGCCACATCCCTCCTCTGCTGTTCGACCTCGGTGCTCGTCTTCTCCAATGTTTGTTCTCTCATCAAAAGATCTGCCTCTCTCTTCTCCATATCAGTATCCCTGATCTGAGCTCGAACCTCCCTCGTAGCAACTTCACTGTCTCTTTTCGCAATCTCACTTTCTCTCTTTAGCATCTCGTTCTCTCTCTTTGAGATATCAGCCTCCCGCTTGATGAACTCGACCTCCTTGTCCTTCATTTCCCTCTCTTTCTTCTCAACGTCGCCTTGGCGTTTTACAAGTTCCCGCCGCCAACTCTCAGCCTCCTCAGCCTCCTCCTCCTCCCTCTTTCTGATCTCTTCAAGTTTCAGCTCCGAACGCCTTCTCAGAAACGAGTGACTCTGGTATAGACCATCATCAAACTCCTCCACAAACTCCTCCCCAAACCTATCTCGTTCCCTGTCCCGCGCACCCATCATGTAGCCACTCATATACGAATCAGAGGGCCGAGCTCGAAGTGAATATGTAGGTCTATCTTCCCGATCGAGATACGCTGGTGAATTAGACGACCAGTCTCGCCAACTGGAACTGGGAGCACCGGGATCGTGAGTATCTGGGTTGGGTGAACGGCCGGGGACAGGGACGGGCTGACTGGAAGAAGGGGTATAGACGTAGTTGCGATGATAAGCTTGTATAAATTCAACATTGGAATGCTGGATTCGTGCAAGAGAGACTTACCGCCGTGATCATCCCGAAGGCGAGAAACCGAGGTCAATCGTGACAGACTCTGGTACTGTCGAGCCTGAGGCGGAGGGTCGTAATCGGGTCCAGTGACAAAGTCGAGGGGGTCTGATGCTCGATCGTCATGATCCAGATCGCGATTTCGCGGAGAAAGAGCAGGGTATCGTTCATCATGGTCATGAGGTGTACCGTAGAAGGCTGTTTCGTCCAAAAGAGGCATTTTGAAATAGGCAGCTGAGGAGGCAGCAGGGGAGGACGACAAAGGGGGTCGAATAGCGGGGGAAGCAGGAGAGGATGACAAAGGAGGCCGAACGGCAGCAGCAGCAGCAGAGGCGGCAGAAAAAGCAGACCTTTTGGCTTTAGATGGATCATGGACTCGTTCTGGGATGGTCTCTGGGGTTCGCAAAGCGCTGCTGGTGGAGGTGGTTGATCGCATGCTGGCATTGCTGTTTTTCCGACCGACATTGCTGGGGGATGGAAGATCCTCGTCTTGGGATACTTGGGGTTTCCAGATTTCGTGGACTGATTTTGTGCTGGCGGGGGAGGTGGCGACGGGGCGGTCAGAGGTGGTGCGGGAGCGATCGAGGGTGGAGGATTTTGTGGGACTGGTGTTTGGGCTCATGCGGACAGACGTGCTGCGAGGGAGAGGAGAGTCGAGATCGCGAGACTTGAGGCGTGCTTCGAGCTCTTTGGGGAGTTTTGGGATGACATAGGTCGAGTTGAGAAACTCGGAGGCCTGGGGACGACGGAGAGTGCTAGTAGTAGTAGAACTTGAAGTAGAACTTGAAATAGTGGTAGAACTTGTAGTAGAACTTGTAGTAGAACTTGGAATAGTAATGGTAGAACTCGGAGTAGAACTTGGAATAGTAATGGTAGAACTCGGAGTAGAACTTGGAATAGTCATGGTAGAACTCGTCGTCGGAGACATGGCAGCAGCAGCAGCAGCAGCAGTGCTGGTGCTCTTGAGTTTGGCCATGGCCTCCTCCTGTTGCTTGACATACTGTGGAGACGGTTTAGTCTGGCCAACCTGGAGAGCCCACATACGCTCGTGTCGTTCACGGACGAGTTCAGCCTGAAAGGTGTCGTCTGCCATGCGGTGGATGCTGGGGACGGTGTGGGCGTTGAAATGGCCGATGAGGGCCTGTTCGTCGTCGGGGTGCTGCTGGATGTTGGCAGCGAGGGAGTCTCTGGCATCCTGGAGCATTGGCTGGATGTTGTGGGTGATTCTGCGCCTGAGCTGAGCCTTCCAGTCATCGTCGGGCTCGACGACGGCGAGGGAGAAAGCCTGGGGTGGCATGCCGTGGGAAATCGTAAAGTGCTCTCTCCTTGGTTTGAATTATTTGAATTATCATAATGGCTGCAAGATGTCTTGCCATCGACTGTGAGATGGTCGGCGTCGGTCCCAACGGCGCCGAGTCCTCTGTCGCCCGCGTCAGCCTCGTCAACTACCACGGTGCTGTTCTCCTCGACGTCTATGTCCAGCAGCGCGAGCGGGTCACCGACTACCGCACAAAGTACAGTGGTATCCGAAAGGAACACATGCTCAACGGTACAGCCCTCTCTTACGACGAGGACCGCACTGACAACCATGGCTAGCAAAGCCCTTTGACGACGTCCAGAAACAAGTCGCAGACCTCATAAAAGATCGCATACTCGTCGGGCACGCCGTCCACAACGATCTCAAGGTCCTCTTATTCCCTTCGTTGCGCCACAGCACTCACCCGTTCACCAGGTCCTCCTCCTCTCCCATCCCCGCTCATTGCTGCGCGACACCCAATACTACGCACACAAGTTCAATCTCACAAAGTCCAGGCGCATCGCCCTCCGCACCCTCGCCAAGGACCAGCTCGGCATCACCATCCAGGACGGCGAACACGACAGCGTCTGTCTCTCTTTCTCTGCTGTATTTTTCTTACCCATAACTCAGGTCGCTGATGCCCGAGCCACCATGGACATTTACCGACTGCACAGAAGCACATGGGAGAAACCACTCCCAAAACGCAACCACGATGGCAATCCTCACAAACGCAGACGTCCAACACCCCAGACCGTTTCAAGCGTCTGGTGGCCCGACTTGCCATAGTATCTAGTGTATTATATCAAATTGCCTCTTGTGGTAAAATATATTGCCTCGTGTCCTACAGCCATGCCAATCCCCACCTCCAGCCTGCATGACTCTCCACGGCAGCGTGCTCGACGCCTCTGGTCAGAGTTCCGTCTGTACGCTATCAAGGCTCACAAGGGTATGATCAGCCGGCGCACCATGGCTCTGCAAGAACTGGCCAGGGAGTGGCAACTACAGCCCACCCGTTCTCAGCGGGAACGAACCCTCCTGAGAGAAAATCTCGTCAAATTACATGAAAAACAACATTTTCTAGAGATGCGGGAAGAATGGCAGCGCATCCTCCACAGTAATGGCCTGCAGCACGAAGACTGGGGCGACGTCACCCCAAGCGAAATGGCGCAAATACGACAGGTGCTCGGTCCTGATGACATTGAGGACGACAACGACGACGACGACGACGACGACGACAACGACGACAACGACGAGATCCATGATGTCGCTGCACAACCGCTCACCCAGAGCATGAGCAGTCAGTCGTCCAACTCTTACTACTCGTACACAGCCCCTTGTCTTCCCTCACGCTCACAAAATTCTTCCTCGTCTGCAAGCTATGCTTTCGTCGATCCCAGTAAATTCACCGACGACGAACGAGATGACTTTTCAATCATCACCACTGTACGTTCTTTTCTCTTGTTGCTCACAAAAATATTCACGACATCTCCAGTTCAAACCAAATAATAGCTCCCTCTCAAGCTCACCAGTCGAGATTTCTGCGCCACATTCTATTTTTCCTTCCGTCCCTGACAAAATACAAACTTCCTCTGCCTCCGCTGCTGCCACCACTATCAAATCCAAACCCAAACTTCGTCTCGCCTACATCGGCCCTCAGGTCACCACAAGCGACTCAGACAACGAGGCCGACGCCACTTTCGCCACCCTATCCAGAGCCGATCAAATGGCAGCCTACGAAAAATTCAAAAGAGACACTCGCATCCAAAAAATCTACGAATTCCACCAACAAGCCGCCCAATTCGATATCCAACTCGCCGACAACATCAGCAACACCCCCTCTGATAAATCAGGCATCGCCATCGCGCGCTTGATGACCCAACATGAACAGACCATGCTCCGACTTCGTACTGACAAGGAGGAAGAACGCAGGAAGCTTGTCCGTGACGAGCGAAATAGGATGACTGTTGAAATCAAGAAAGGAGCGGGTTTGAACAAGAAGGTTTCGTCGTTTTCGCAGACGACGATCCCCGTCGTGCCTGTTCCCACCAAACCTCCAACGCCACCACTCTCGAGTTCATATCCAGGTATCATGGATTTCAATCAACTGCAGAGTGTCCTCGAGTATGCTCCTGATATGTCCCTCGATGCTGCTCTTGGAATCACGCAATTGATCAGCTCCGATTCTCACCAAGCAGCACACGATGGGCACACGTACTCTGGTCCTCGTCAACGTAAAGACTCTATCTCAATCCTAGACCACACCCGATTCGACACCATCAGCGCCAAAAGCAAACAGCGCCCCGCTTCTTCTTCTACTACTACTACTACTACCACCACCACCTCCACCTCCGGCGGCCCCTTGAACAATTTCCATCCTAATGGATACTGGAAACCCCCGGTTCAACCGCCTTCGCCACAAGAAAGCGAGGTCATGACAGATCAATTTGCGAGAATCTTGCTTGACCAAGGAGGCGCTTACGGTCAGAAAGGATTCGATCGGGATGGTGATGGTGACGATGAGTTTTTTGGTGGTTGGGGATCTGGATCCGTACCTCTTCAACACAAAAAATCAACGACCAGCACCAACACACCTCAGCTGAGTGCATGGACAAAGAAACCTCCCAACCGACAATCATCCTCTTCATCCTCCTCTTCATCCTCCTCTTCATCCTCCTCTTCATCCTCCTCTTCATCCTCCTCCTCATCTCCAGCAGTAACACTGACACATGGCCGAGGACCGACGACGACAAAAAAGACGGTTAGCGCATCAAACAACCGGAATCACCTCCACTCTCAAGTTCAACTCCAGAATCCCAACACCGAAGAGGGAGCAGTAGACTTCGTTCCATCTTCCCCAGAAATTGCCACATCCAAGAGAGGGCCCTCCCTACTCAGCAACATGATGGCCAAAGGTAGAAACGCAGTCGCAGGCGCCGTCGGTGCTGCTCTCGGCCCCATGAACGGAAGCGGATCGTATCCTAGCCCAGCAGCTACAACAGCACCTCATCATCATCAACCGAGGAAAACCACCGTTCAAATCTCAACATCTCCTTCACCTCCCATCACATCATCGCCAAAGAAAACCCGTCAGGCCGCCAACAAGAAACCAATGTCCATGTCTCTGATAGAACCGAAAGAGGATGAAGACGAGGACGAGGACGAGGATGGATCGGAACCGCAACCAACCCCTAGAGCGGTTGCTAGTACTACGAAATTCACTTCTGCCTGGGGATCCCAGAATCATCTCAAGTCGTCCTCATCGCCGTCGTTGTCGTTGTCGTCGATGACAACGTCTCCCTCCTCCTCACCGTCATCAAATTCACATACCTTTGGCGCGGGTAGAGCTCGGAATCATCATCACGTTGTGTCAGGTGGAGTGTGGGACGATATTTCCACGACGCCGAAACCGTGTGGTTTGTCTACCCCTAACGCGCTCGGTGGTCTTGGTCAGAGTGGTGTGAAAAGGCCGTCTGGTCTTCACCATCAAGTTTGGAACGCAGAAGAAGAACAAGTGGAAGAAGAAGAGGAGGAGGAAGAGGAAGAGGAGGACGAATGGAACTTTCCTGGCTCGCTGAATACACAAAGAGATCATGCTGCTGCTGCAAAGTACGGTTTTGGTGCATCCTCCATGGCCCCCTGCCTTCAGCCAAAGAGAAGAAGCACATGGCTCCTCCATCATCAACGAGTGCATGGGGTTTTTCAACTACAACTCCGTCTACCACCACCGCCGCCGCCCCAACAACAACAGCAACTAAACCAGTCTCTTCATCTCACCCAAAATCAACCTCCGCCAGCGCTTTCGCTTCCCGAAAACACCAAGTGACGATGGAAGAAATCCCAGACGAATCCGAATACCCATCTCCTCCTCATCACCATCACCATCACCACCATCACCATCATCAACACTCTCTAAGCCGCTCATCCAACTCGCTCGCCTACGATTCACGCGCTATTTTAGAGCCCAAGCCGACTAAACCTTCTTCGATGTTGGATGATATTATCCAGTTTGGGAGCAAGCCAGGCACGTTTGTTCCCTCTGTCATCAACATCAACAACAACAACGAGGAGGAGGAGGGGGAGGAGGAGGAGGACTACCGTTCTTTAGTAGAGAAACACTATCCGACGGTTCCTCGCGTCGTCAACGCAAACGCCAACATTCCCGATTTCGATATCGATCCTGCCATTTTGCAAAGGGCCGCTCTGGAAATGAGACAAGGAGAAGAACGGTTCGGAGCTGCTGTTCATGCTCATGCTACTGGTGCTGGTTCGACGACGGGCGCTATAAAGCCAAAATCAAAAAAGAAAACGACTCGTGGTTCTTTGATTCGTCGTCGTCCTCGCGGTGGCGATGGTGAGCTCGATGATGACTTCGAAGATGAGAATCTGGACGAGGACGAGGAGGGGGACGAGGAGGAGGGTGTGAACCCTGGTTTTTGGACCCACGCGGATACGAAGAAAAGATGGGAGGAGAGTGAGGAAGATTGGGAGAGAGAACAGGGGATTTTGAATTCGCGACAAAAGCTGAAGGATCTCTTTGGTAGTGGCGGCGGTGGCGCCGGTGCTACGACTAACATCAAAAAACCCTCTGTCGACAAAATCGTGATATTAAATCCCGAGACCGACATGTCGGCTCTCAGAGGTCAAGCACTGAAAGCACTGAAAGAAAAAGAGGCAGAGGCAGAACGCGAGCGTGAAGAAAGTCAAATTCAACGCCAACACCAATACCAACGCCAGATCCAGGAGCAGCAGCAACAGAGGGAAACTCAGGAACAAGACAAGAAACCAAACGTCGTTCATCCTCCTCCTCCTCCGAAAGCAGAGAAAGAGAAAGAGAAAGAGGGTGCGTCGAAATTGACAACGACGGGAGGGAAGGGACGTGCGAAGAAAGGAAAAGGGAGAAAGTGATGTATGAGGGGCTTGGTTTTCTTGTTTTCTTGCTTTTTCTTCATCTTGTTCTTGTTGGGGTGTGTTGTTGGAGTTTTGGGATTCGTGCTTTCCATGCTCTCGATTCTTCTTTTTTTTCTTCTTTTTCTTTTTTCTTTTTGAAGTGCGTCGGGGCGGATCAGTCTCGTATACTTGCTTTCCCTTTTTTTCCTTTAGAGCTGCGTTTCGTATTGGGTTCTGTTTTGGTTGTTGTTTTTAATTGAGCTAGTCGCAATTTGTTGTAAGATGTTAGATGCTTTCTCTCTTATGCTCTTATGTGATCTATATGACTTATGAATATATGCTATTATGTTGCTCTTTCTATGATGAATGAATAAATCAGATGCCAGTGCTCCTTAGGTGAGCCCACAACAATTGCTCGCTCCTACTATGAGTTTCAACAAATACGTTTATGATCACAATGGACGGCCCATAAAAATCTCCTTCCCCCTCCCTCTTTTTGAGAAAACCCCCACCCAGAGATGAGGTTCCTTCTTTTTATTATTATGAAATTCATTTTTTTACTTTGCAAGTGCAGTGATGAAATCTGAGGCATAAGCCAGATCATGTTTCTCCTCTTTTTTTTTGGATTCAGCATTTCTATTCCGCAACAAGCAAGCTAGTACCAAGACGCAAAGGGCCAGGAATATGGCCCTTTGACTGGGGTGTGTCTACAGGGGGCCTAGTGCCAGGGAAGTATGGTGTGTGCGGAGTTTAATGGTAGATAGGTGGGGTAGTAATATGATCGAAGGTGTTGTCATTGCAGTAGTCAGGATAATTAATATCAGTTTGTCGTCTTGGACTTGGTGGTATTATCGAGTGCTCGTCCTCGAGTCTCTCTTCAGAGAATGCTTCCAGTGGTATGTCATTGATGACGTTTCTCCTCGATGAACAACCCTCCATATGAATCACCAAAACAAAATACTCGAGTCCCAGCCTCTCTCATATCATTGGGGAAAAAAACCCTAGTCGAGGCGAAAACTGAGGATGAGTTGGAAATAAAAACAGAAGGGAGATCTTGTTTCAAATTAATTTTCTTTTTGCAATCGAGGATATTGTTCCTGCAGCCCCGCAAGTTGGTGTGTTTTGTCATGACTCGTTCAGGCCCTCTTATTTGATCATTAGAAGTGATGTGGCGGGATTGGCCCAGCTCATCTTCGGAGCCCACTGAGAAGAAAAGTCCTCTGAACAGGCTATCGCTCCTAATAGAAACAGGCCATTCTGACACATATACACACAGTATTTGTCGATTCACCTCGAAGAGATCTGTTGTTCGAGGATGACTCTCGTTATTAGAAATCAACGCCAGCATAAAGTAATCTGCAAGGCCTTGTGTAGCGTTAGTCGCGGTGACAAAAATATCACGCCGATTGAATAGCTCATAGAAAGTAAGGAGGTCACTGGTAATGAAACTAATAACACACGCCGACTCTGTCGGCAACTTCGCGAATCAGAGAGTAAAATTTCCCAGTCCTAGATAAAAAAGGGAGAAGCTCCCATAGATAATAAGGCGCTGTCTGAGAAGCGAGGTTAGTTTTTTAATCATCCATGCTTGTGTCCATATTAAATGAATAGCCAAATTAAATTGAAGTTTCCTTTCGATGCTCGGGCAGCCCACAGAGGTCCAGCTATTAGCGAACAATAGTGGTACACATCAGCAGATGGCTGGATCACAAAGTTGCCACGGTTTGAATGCCACGAAAAAAAGCGCTACAAACGCCACACAAACTCGCAATGCCATGTCGGTATCAATCAACGGTCTGGTGGAAATAAATTGTTAATCATCGTCCCACAAAAGGACCGGGCAATCAGGCAAGCCATAACGATTGAGTACGACTTATTTGACACTTGGATTCCTGTGGAGTATTGATTTGGAATATAATACTACGTACGCTGGGAGTGCCCTCTAAACTTTAGGAAAAATCCGTTCACTTCCATAGTCACAAGTCCTCTCGGGTTCCTGATGCGCTGGGAGTCACCATTTCGAAGCACACGACAGGCATTGCGCACCACGGAGATAATAATGTCTCGATCATGATCATGATATCGCCATGCCCCTTTGCTAAGCAACTCTTAATCTGTTTCAGCTAAAAGCTCAGGGATTTAATCCACTGCAAGTTAGCCTGGCTAAATTAAACGAGGTGAATACTCCAGGTACATAGATTCCATGATGGCGCCTCTTTGAGCTACTGTCCTCAAAGAGACTGACACAATAACCCAGCAGCCCCACAAAGCGTTCGTGTACAAGATTATACCTCCTGGTCAAGGCCGATCATCCCGAAGAGTGGTCACGTAATTCGGGGTTCGGAGTAGAGAGTGATGCTGCGCAAGTCTTCCTCGACAGAAGCCATGGGCGCGGTTCTTTCCCAAAAATCAAATGAAGGCCTCCATAAACTGGTGCTAACCACTACTATGGTAGAGGGGACTAAAATGATTTGCCAGCATTCGGCACTTGCCAAGAACCATGCAAGCACATAGGCTATTGGACAATTAAGTGTCGAAACAACGTCATCTCCATTGTAGCATCGACCAACGCAATTGCAATCAACAATGAAGGCAACCCCAGCTGAACATATGACTCCGAGAAAATGGCGGATAGACTAAGAATCTATGAGATCGTGATGATGGGCCACACTGCAAAAACTGTAATCACGCACCTTTGCCGCCAGAACCAAACTCTTCGTAAACTTTACTAGTGGTCCTCGCTGTCTTACGAAGACCTCAAACACCCTCTTGTTCCA
>Ga0153946_1000885_pt1 | contig 13189 bp, 14 predicted proteins | sample TSNJ030MetaG_FD_104751 | JGI IMG/M metagenome (GOLD analysis project Ga0153946, IMG submission 104751) | Attine ant fungus gardens microbial communities from New Jersey, USA - TSNJ030 MetaG | ecosystem: Host-associated > Fungi > Mycelium > Unclassified | place: USA: New Jersey, Wharton State... | reverse complement strand
TGAGTCCGGTCACACCGCAGTATGAGCTCGGCTGGCGAATGGATCCGCCGGTGTCGCTGCCCAGCGCATAATAGGCTGAACCTGCTGCAACTGCTGCTGCCGAGCCGCCGGAAGATCCGCCCGGAACATGTGCTTCATTCCACGGATTCCTGGTAACACCGTGATAAGAAGTTTCGGTTGTGCTTCCCATTGCAAACTCATCCATGTTGGTTTTGCCGATGATGACCGCCCCCGCCTGTTCCAGGCTGACGACTGCCTGAGCATCATAGGGCGGCGTAAATTCCCCCAACATCTTTGAACTGCAGGTTGTTTTCATTCCCCTTGTACAAATATTATCTTTCACAGCCACCGGTACTCCAGCCAGAGGCGAATCATACTTCCCGGATGCAATGCCGGTCTGAACTTCCCGGATCCGCTCAGAGAGATCTTCCGCCCGGCTTACATAAGCATGAATGACCGGTTCACTTTGCTCCATTTGTGCAGCCATTGCTTCTACAGCTTCTTGTACCGATATCTCTCTGCATTTAATTCTTCTTCCCATTTCTAATGCTGTCTGCTCTATCATCTGCTCCCCCCTATTCTACCGTTTTCGGAACCTGGTATTGCCCCTCACTTTGTTTCGGTGCATTCTGAAGCAAAGCACTGCGATCATCACTATTGGTTATCTCATCATCCCGGAATACATTGTTAATAGGGAAGATATGGGTCATCGGCTCAATCTGTTGGGTATCAAGTTCTTTTAGTTTATCAATATAATCCAGCATTTGTTCCATATCTTTACCTGCCTGTATCTGCTCTTCTTCATCGAGATCAAGCTTCGCTAAAATGGACACATATTCGATCATTTCTTTCTCAAATCTATTACTCATGTTGTGTTCCTCCTTCTATGGTTCCAGACGACTCATATCCCTTGGAAACAAGGTTGTTTCCCGGATATTTTCTTCACCTGACAACTTCATGGTCAGACGCTCTAATCCAATCCCCAATCCTCCATGCGGGGGCATACCATATTTAAAGGTATCCAGATATTGCTCCAGTCCCTCCTGGCTCATTCCCCGCGTTTCCAGTTTCCGGCACAGCATTTTATAATCATGAATGCGCTGACCTCCGGTAGTAATCTCCATACCGTCAAACAGCAAATCAAAGCTAAGTGTATATCGGCTGTCAGTCGGATCTTCCATCGCATAAAATGGCCGCTTTTTCGTCGGATAGTGGGTCACAAATACAAAGTCGGCATTATACTCTTCTTTAAAATACTGACCAATCAGCATTTCTTCCTCCGGTTCCAGGTCATACGGTGTCCGGATCCTGCGCTGATATTTATCTGCCACCAGCTGCTTCGCTTCATCAAAACGTACACAGGGAATCAAATCGGTCTTAGGCAGCTCCACACCCAATATCTTTAATTCTTTGGCATACCTGTTTCCCAATAGCTTCATGATCGCCTGCAGCATTCCGGTCTCCATTGCCATTAAATCGCCAAAATCCTGAATATAACCCAGCTCCATATCCAGGCTGGTATACTCATTCAGATGCCGTTTGGTGTTATGCTTCTCCGCCCGGAATACCGGTCCCACCTCGAAGACCCGGTCAAATACGCCGACCATCATCTGCTTATAGAGCTGCGGACTCTGTGCCAGCACTGCCGGACGGTGAAAATAATCCAGCTTGAAGATATTTGAGCCGCCCTCTGCTCCTTTGGCACCGATCTTCGGCGTATGAATCTCGGTAAAATCCTGCTCCAGAAAGAAATCCCGAAATCCTCTGACAATCCCTTCCTGAATCTTGAATTTGGCTCGTTCCCGGACATTCCGAAGGGACACCGGGCGCATGTTCAGCTTCGTTTCCAGCGATGTATTCAGCTTCCACTTGGATATCGCCAATGGCATCGGCTGCTCCGGTTCCGAGAGAACAGTCAGACTTCTGAGTCGGATTTCCACACCGCCGGGAGCCCGCTCCTCTGATTTTATAAGCCCTTTTGCAGTGACAAATGTGCCTTCTCTCACTCCGGCTATTTCAAAACCTGATTTCTCTGGTTCATACACTGTCTGCAAAAGTCCGTCACAACTGCGCAGAATCACAAACACAATTTCTCCCATTTTTCTGAGACTGTGAACGGCTCCCTCTACAGTTGCTTCACAACCTGCGCTTTTCATTTCTCTTACTTCATCAAATCCCATTACTTCTTTCTTCCTCACACCTGTTAAAAATTCCATAACCTTTTCTTCCTTTCTTTTCTATATAACGACAAAGTCCCGGAACATCTGAATCGTTCAGACGTTCCGGGACGGGATATTCCCGCGGTACCACCCGCATTGCACACTAAGATTAAGTATACCTTCTCATATACGTAACGTGTATCACGCAGCAGCCTACTCTTCCTTCAACTGCCGGGCTCCGGAGTGTTCCCTGTATGGTTTTCTTCCCTTGGATCCGGCTCTCAGTCAGTGGCCGGAATTTCCTGTCAAGTTTCAAAAACAAGAGTCTCCTTCTTCGCTTTTTTTTATGAAAATTCTACTAATGTAATAACCATCTGTGCGGCTTCCACTAAATTAGTGCCGCTGTTCATACTGCTTTTCTGGAGATATCGATGTGCTTCTTCCTCGGTCATATGGTTCCGTTCCATCAGCAATTGCTTGGCATCATCAATGATTTTCTGATCTCTCTGGTTCCTCGGTTTCGGTCTCGTATTTTTCCTGCGGCTATAAGTCTGATGCCTTGCCAGCATCATTTGTACCGTCTGCAGCAATTCATACGCCTTAAGCGGCATGGTCAGCGACAGAATTCCTTCGCTGTCCCGCTCTGAGATCGCACCTGCCGAACCAATCAGCAGCATATCAAACGCGGATGGCATACATTCTTTGAATTCCCGATAATGCATATCGGGCAACCGGACACTGCTTATCACCAGGCCCGCTTCCAGGTTATAAATTTCCTTCAATGCTGCCGCTGCCGTGGTATGCACTGCAGTGACTGCAAATCCGTTATGAGTGAGGAGGTCTTTGATGTGTTTTCCATTTTCGATTTTAGAAAATACAATTATAATACTCATCATCAATCTCCTGCCTTACCTCCGTTAAATGCGATATAAATACCGCTCCATCTCCCACTGGGTTACCTGTGCCTCATAGTCCTGCCATTCTGCCCTTTTAGCCCGAATATAACGTTCTACGAACGACTCACCCAGCGCTGCTTTCATCACTTCATCCTGATCAAGCTCTCCGAGTGCTTCTTTCAGATTTCGCGGTAAATGTTCAATATTTCCGGTTATCCGTTCCTCAGGTGTCATCATTCCTGCATCGACGCTGATATCTGCCGGCGGCATGATCTGATTGCGAATGCCATCCAGCCCTGCTGCCAGACAAACTGCCAGAACCAGATACGGATTGGATGACGAATCAGGTGAATGCAGTTCCAGCCTTGTTCCTTCGCCCCGCTCCGCCGGAATCCGGATGAGCGGGTTACGATTGGTCGTGGACCACGTAATATATACCGGTGCCTCATGACCCGGCACCAGACGCTTATAAGAATTCACCAGCGGATTGGTAATCGCCGACATACCTCTGATATGCTTCAGTAAACCGCCGATAAAATAATATGCTTCCCGGCTCAGCCCCAGTTTATCATTTTCATCTACAAAGACATTCTTTCCTTCTCTGGAAAATGACATGTTTATATGCATTCCCGAACCATTTACTCCCACTTTCGGCTTCGGCATAAAAGTCGCATGCAGACCGTGGCGTTTAGCAACGGTACGAACCGCCAGCTTAAAAGTCATGATCCTGTCAGCCGCTTTCAGAGCTCTGGCATACTTAAATTCTATTTTATGCTGACCAGGTGCCACACCATGATAAGAAGCTTCCATTTCAAATCCCATCTCTTCCAGCGTCTTGACCATGTCACGCCGTGCATTCTCACCAAAGTCAAGCGGTCCCAGATCAAAATACCCCGCCCGCTCCTTGGTCTCGGTAGTCGGACTGCCGTCTTCGTCGGTCTCAAAGAGGAAAAATTCACAATCCGAACCAACATGAAACTCATAGCCCAACTCCCGCGCCTGTTCAAGCACCTTCTTCAGGATGTAACGGGGACTTGCCTCAAACGGCGTTCCGTCTATTCTGACGATGTCACACAGCAGCCTTGCCACCTTGCCTTGCTGCGGCCGCCACGGCAGGATTACAAAAGAATCCAGCTCAGGATAAAGATACATATCTGTTTCTTCAATTTTTACAAACCCCTCAATCGAGGAACCGTTAAACATACATTTATTATTCAAAGCCTTTTCCAGTTGTGTTGAAGTAATCGCCAGATTTTTCAGCGTGCCGAACATATCGGTAAACTGAAGACGGATAAACTGCACATCCTCTTCTTCGACTATATTCAAGATATCTTCCTTGGTATATCTTCCCATACTAACGTCTCCTTTATTCTTCAAACATGAGATCAATAAGGTAAAGTTTTTTGTACTAAAAAAAGCGTACTTACCAGAGGTGCTCCCCTAGTAAGACGCCTTTGCCTTACCTGGTCATTATAGCAATGTCGTTTTTAATTGTCAATCACTTAATTCATTTTTTCTGTATGCTATAAGAAACAAAACCAACGCTTTGTCATTAAATCGGCAGGAAAGAAATTGTTACACTAATAATTTGATGACAGGTAGATAAGAGTCTCGAATGTGTTATTCGCCGCAATTCGATCAATATACCCATCATATTTTTTAACAATTGCATCGATCTGCTTCATACCGATGCCGTGATTACATCCTGATTTCCTGGTGATATACTCGCCCTTAACCTTTTTAATATTTCCGTCAGTACTATTTTTCACCCTTATAATCAGCCGATCATTAACCTTCGCAACAGACAACGATATCATCGCATCACCGCTATTTGAGACAATCTCAGCTGCTTCAACGGCATTATCAAGCAAATTTCCTAATAAAGCAGTAACATCGGTAGACATCATCGGCAGTACCTGCGAATTCATCTCCACTTTTGCTGAAAATTGGATCCCCAGTGACTTAGCCCTGGCTGCTTTGGCATTAATAATTGCATCCAGCAAAGTGTTCCCGCTATCCACAGTTAATTTTGTCTGACTGACAGACTTATCCAGCACATCCAGATATTCCGTCAGCTTTCGCATGTCTCCGGCGATGGCAAAACCCTTCAACGCCTGCAGATGATTTGAATAATCATGCCGCCAGGCACGCATAGTCTCATACATCGCTTTCACTTCATCATTATGCAGTTCAGTCACTTCGTTCTGCTGAATCACCGCCTGCTGTTCCAGCAGCCGTCCGGCTAGTTGATTCACATTATCGACCAGTACTAATACCAGTAGAATAATCACTCCGATGCAGACTGCAATCAGCAGTTGGGCAAAGGTTAAATACTGATTCTGAACAACCACACTGTCTACATAATCAGTCCACCAGACCAGCAGGATACTGATAAGCAGCAGAATAAAGGTCAGCAAAACGATTAACGACGGTGGCATATCCATTTGCTTTTTCTTCTTCCGGCAGACAAATAAAATCATTCCACCCAGCATATTGGTACGTATTACTACCGATATGATGAGCAGCCACTGTTCTTCCAGCCGGCCAGATGCACCTGTTGCCATTCCCAGCAGCTGACCGGCCTCTTCTGCCGTCACCGAAGCCACTGAATAGAATACCAAATCAGTAAACGCCCAGAAAAGCTTGACATACATTTCCCCACCCCGAGCCACTGCTGAGTATAAATAAAGTATTACTCCCAAAATCAAAATCTGAAATTGTCCGGGTAGTATCGCCCGGTCAACCGCTAACTGCAGCAGTACAAGTATAGCCAATACTCCGAGAAATACTGCTCCGGAATACTTCTTCCGAAACCGGGGCTGAAGTTTATCACTTAATAAATGCAGCAGCATCCCATAATTCACAGCATCTATTGCTATTTTAATAACAGTCAACATACTTCTCCTCTTTACTTCTATGAATAGTATCGTATAAAGGCATTGCTAGTTTCTCTTAAGCGATATCGGCTGACAGGAATTTCCTTCCCATTATCCAGCTTTAATTTTGCTCCTTCAACACTAACAACATGCTGTAAATTCACGATATAAGAACGGTGCACTCGAATGAACCAATGATTCGGGAGTTCCTGTTCCAAATCTGAAGTCCTCTTCCAGAAAACCATATTCTCATGGTCCATATGGACAACAATAGAATGCGAGAATGATTCAAAATAATAAATATCGTTGTACAGGCATTTCTGCACTGCTCCTCCAGCTTGAATCAGGAGGTAATCGCGTCCCTGACCGATAATCTTATCGTATACACGATCGAGACAGCCATGGCATTTTTCTTCCGTCACCGGTTTTACCAAGTAATTTAGCGCCCCAACATCATATCCCTGAAAAACATAATCACTAAACCCCGTCACAAATACAATGGCGAGCTCCTTGTCCATTTTTCGAATAATTGTGGCTAGTTCTATTCCTGATATATTTTTCATATGAATATCTAAAAACATTAAATCAAAATTAACTACTGAATCACCCTCCAGCAAAAAGTTTTCCCCGCTGATAAATTCTGCCATTTCTACTTTTATCGCTTTATTCCTGGCCCATTTCTTAATGTGATTCTTAAGTAAAACAATTTGATTCTCATCGTCATCGCAGATTCCAATTTTCATCTCTTTCTCCTTTGTAACCTTTCTCAATTATATCAGGTGAGATATGCAACTACAATCAATCTCCCTTCCCCGTTGCAGGTAGACAAAGTTATTATACTTCGGGGATACACATCCGGCTCCTCCCAATAATACGCCGTCGTCTTTAATTCCTGCATACATTCCCAAAATGCACTCTCCATATATTTAATCCGATAAATAGGGTGAGTAATCTCAACATAAGCAATGAATAATATATGACAGCGCAATGCTTTCTGCGGCGTATAGATCCAGAAGTCCTCGATTGATTCCTCAATGTCCCGATATTGCTTGAGTGCCCCAAACATCGAACCGTCACTGGTATTATGGCCGTAGATAATGGTATTTTGATCATCAAATGTATGCTGATTATCACAGTTCAGCATAATGCTTCCTCTCATATTCCGGGTACCATCATAAAGGTGCTCCAGATAATATGAATTATCATCCCCCTGGACAATCGGATAGCTCAATCCCAGCTGATCGATAGCCAGCCAGGCTGCTATATCTCCATTGATAGCCTTAAGCTCTGAAAAGTCAATAGGGTTCTCCGGAACCTCATTTAATGCTCCTGGCGAAACCTCATCTTTGTACCGCTCATCCCGGTTCTCACCATCCTGTTCGATATCACTAATCATCACGGCAGCCTTTACTTCTTGATATGCCGCTTCAGCTTGCCGGTATTCATATAATCTCATCAGATTTTGCAGCAAGCCGATTCCCAGCAGCACCATCCCGCCGAAGTAGATGAAATGCCTATTCTTCAACCGGTTCTTCCGCATATCGTTGAATCTCTTCAATATCCTTCGCCTCGTTAATATCCGCCAGATATTCGAAGAGTCCTGTCATCCTGTTTGCCGTATCGATGATGCATTTACGCATATCCTGATACTGCGCTTCCATCTCATCCTCTACACGTTTTGACTTTTTCAGCGCTTTTTCCATTCTGATCTTATCTTTTTCGTCGGCCAGTTCCAGTTTTAAGCGTGCCTGACGCAAGATGTTTTCCGCCTCTTCATGCGCACTGTTTCGTTCGACTTCCATTTCCTTTTTCAAAAAATTGATTTCGTTCATACGCTCTTCCTGTTCTGCCAGATGTCTTTCTTTCTCTTCCTCGAACTCGGTAACCTTTTCCTGACGGGCTGCTTCGATAATTCTCGCCGCCTCTTCTTTCGCCTGCGCGATGATGGTTTCTTTCGCTTCTTTTGTCTGAATACGCTCTGCTTCAATTTCGCCTTTTACTTTCTCGACATAATCATCCGCCTGCTTCTGCGCCTGTTCATAAAGCTCGGTCAGCGGAGTTCTGATATCCTCTGTTTCCGTCTCATCAATCGCTTCTTCCGCCGGCGTTATTTCCTGCTCTGCCGACTGTTCGGCGAACTGTGCTTCTTGCTCAGCCAGCTGTTCGGCAAACTGTACTTCTTGCTCATTCAGCTTACTGCTAAGTTCATCAATCAAGGCTTTTGCCGCTTCTTGCTCTCTGTGCAGCAATACACATTCTTCCTCGGATATATGCAGCTGATCCTCCAGCCTCTTAATTTCTTCTCCCGGAGCCTTCATCTGTTCCAGCAACCGTTGATTCTCTTCCTGAGCTGCCTTCAGCTGATCTTCCAGTTTTTTATTTTCAGCACCTGCTTCTTTCAGCTGATCATCGAGACTTTGATTTTCATCCTCCCACGCTTTTAGCTGAACCTCCAGTTTCCGGATTTCGGTCTTTAGTGTATTGATCTGTTCCTGCAGTCTTTTGTTCTCTGCTTTGACCGTGCTGAGCTGTTCCTGAGCTTTACGTGAATCGCTGCCGCCTCCGTTTCTGGACGCTGCAAGTAAATTTTCTTTCTCTTTTAACTGGCTCTCAAGCTTTTTCTTTTCTTCTCTCAGCTTCTTTGCCGTGGTATCAACATTGCTGTCCTGTTCCTCCATCTGCTGCTCCAAAACACTAATCACGTCTTCGGATTCTTTCGCCGCTGCCTCCATCTTCTGGTAATTCTCCTGAAGTAAATCAATATAGGCATTCACCTGTTCTATCGAATACCCCTTTCTTGCATAATCAAATGCTACTCCATTCATTTGTATCTCCTCCTTTTATCTATGCTGGTTCTTCTTCATCTTCTTCGTTAGTAAACTCTACGTCAACTGCATGAGTTCCGATTTCTTTGCCGTCTGAATCATATACCGTATACAAAACAACCGCCGAACGCTCTTTTTCCTTGGGCTCCTGCTCCAGCATGATCGCTTCAAGGATCGTACCCGGAGCCAAATGCTCTGACTGATAAAGAATGCTCTCTTCATCATTTTGCGGATATATCGTAACACTCACCGTATAACTGCTGTAAATCGGATTGATCAGGCGGATATAAGCTTTCTGTCCGTCCAGCTTGATCATGGTATTCAGTTCAACAAAAATCTTTTCACCATTGACCTCTACTTCTTCATTCTTCCATTTGGCTTGCTCATCCTCGGTCAGAATACTTTCATTTCCTTCACCATCCGCATCAATTTGTACCGCTGTGCCTTTTGAATTCTTATCATTACTGCTTCCGCTCAGTTGATTCCGGATGCTCTGAACCACCGGAATACTATCTCCCATTGTCCATGCAACAATCACCAGAACCACTACAATCGCTGCTGCCAGAACCGCAATGATCCGCTTTTTATTTTTCTTTCTTGATTCCTTTTTCTTCACCTCAGTTGAAAACTGCTGATTCAGCGCCTCCAGACTCAGATTATCTTTTTTTTCTTCTGCCATAATATCCTCTCTCCTATTCAATAAGATAAACATCTGCATACCGAAACCCCGTTAATCAACAAATAAGCTGAGAAACGGTGGGCTGATTGTTTATGTCACCGCTAAGCTGAGCATTGCACCCAAGATAAGGAACGCTATTTGATGAGTACTTCTTTTTCTTCTGTATTGATTTCCCACCTCTTTAGTTTCCTCCTTTCGCCGAAACATTTATCAATCATCCTGCCGATACTTACAAGCAGTATTCCTGCGAAAAGAAACAAATTATCTTCGATATTACCGGTCTGTACTTCTCCATAACCGGGAGCTTCTACCAAAGTTTCAACCTCATTTTTCGATTCCTCTACATTTTCTGCTTCTTTTGACTGGTCAGCCCCATCTGCTGCATCAGTTTCATCTGTTCCATCCGCTGCTCCCTCCCCTTCTGTTATTTCCCATCCATCTTCCGCTGCCGCACTCTCTGTATTATCCGCTTCTTCCGGATTCGCTGCTGTTTCTTCAACCGGATTATCCAGCTGATCCACCGGAACCTCATAAGCTGCCGCCTCAGCCTCAATGATAAGGCTTATCCACACTAATACCATCGAGATTGTAAATATCGACAGATTTGTTATTATTTTTATGTGCTTATCCTTTTCCTGCATCTGGTTACTCCTTTCTCTGCCTCATTCAATAGCTGCTCATTTTCCAAGTTGTTCAGACAATCCTGATAAAGCCGCAGCGCAACCTTGAAGCTGCCTCTTTGTTCAAATGATTGAGAGCGTTTCAATACATTCATATACTTCGCTTCCTTTTCCGCATCTTCCGGTAGAAATCCTGCTGTCTCCTCTGGTTGTCGACCAATATACTCTACTTTTAATTCTACCTCCTCCGATGCCTGAGCCGCAGCATCTTCTGACTGCTCCGCTTGTTTGGAAATCTCCGCTGCGTCTGTCTGCTTTGCTGCTTTTACTCCTTTCTTCCTCAGCCGCTGCGGCAATTCTAAAATCATATTAATATTTCTCTCCCAGGCCTTTGATACCTCAGCCGACTGCATTAGTGCAAACGCATTTTCTAACAAACCAAAGATCATAAAAATTACTGCCACTCCGATCAGAGCGGCAAGAGCAAGACGAAATTCTGATAAGCCACGCCGATACAGGTTAAAGAAACTGTATAAATATATCAGTCCCGCTGCCGAAGTTAATACCGTCGGCATCCATTGCTTTGATTTGCCCTTTAAATATAATCCAATCAAAACACTCCACACACATCCAACGACAATAAATATGTATATCATAAACGGTCTCCTTTTCTCCATTTTCCATATTTGTTAATTTGTGTCAACCTCTTCTGTAATTTTTATTACTTTTTCATCTGCACATAAGGTACTAAAACTATATTTTTCCCCGCCAGAATAGAAAAACCACGTGTACAGCATCGCTTCTTCTCCACTGATTTGGGTCTCTTCTCTTTCACTTTCACTGCCGATAACATCGACCACTCCTTCATAGGTCATCCCAACTTTTATTCTCTCTATTTCTTTCAGCGTGATGTTATTATTCCCCAGATTATTTGACAGGATCCCAAAGACAATGAGGCCCACTGCAAACATTACTACTGCCCACATTAGACACTGATTCTTTTCTTCCATACTTTTTTTATTTCCTCCAAGTTATTTTTTTCTTATGTTTCGGCGCCCCCACCAAATAACTGCTGTTAATGTGATCAGACTGACTGCAACGATCGCGATAAGCTGCCACGGAATTCCTACATTTTGATCGGACATTGTTTCCTCGTTTTCGTCGTTTGCTGTCCTTTTCCCTCGTACTAACAAGCGGTGACTGTTAACTCCGTACGGAGTACAGGTAACCAGAGTCACGTAATCTTCACCCTCTACTGCCTTTAGTTCTTCAATTTCTTCCGGAAGAATCACCTGAATATTATCCACTTTATAGGTGAGCGTCTTATCCAAAACATATATAATAAACTTATCGCCTATTTCTAATTCAGTTAAATGATCAAATAGCTTGGCTTTCGAATAGCCAGTATGAGCTGTTATCACTGAATGAGTACCTTCCCCTCCGATTGGCAGTGCTGTTTGCACAAGGTGTCCGGCACCTTCCTCCAATACCTCGTCTGAAGTTCCATGTCTGATCGGAATATAAACTTCAATTGACGGGATACTTATATAGCCCATAATTCCATCCCCCACATCCAGCACTTCTGCATAATTACCCGGCAGTGCCATCCCGCTGCCTTCAATATACGGGTCCTTAACCGGATCGCCTTTGAGGCTGTCGTTATAGTCGACCGCTTTATCCCATGCCGCTTCAATTTCCTCTTCTGACATGCTGGTAATCTTTTGTCCATATTCAGCCGAACCGGAAATTACATTTCGTTTTGCCATATAGTTACTCAGAGACGGATAGGCCAGCATTGTCATACCTGCCAGAAAAATCACCACAATTATAATGCTGCCCAAACGGTTTTTTATTTTTTCATCTGTCATACTGAATTTGCTCTTCTTTCTGCCCTTCTTTTGGTCCATCGGCCGATTAATATCAACAGTACCAGAAGTCCTGCTACCAGAGTCACTATCCACCAGGGAAATAACGCCTTACCGCTATCGTCATCATCCGCATCCGGATTGTATTCACAGCGTTCACCTCTTACCAACAGCCGGTGTGAATTGACCCCATAAGGGGTACAGGTCACGAGCGTCACAAAATCTTCTCCTTCTACCGCCTGTAATTTTGATACATCATCCGGTTCGACGACTTCTATCTGATCTACACGATATGCCAGAGTATGATCCAATACTTCGACATAAAATTCATCGCCGATTTCCAGCCGATCCAGATTGTCAAACATCTCCGCTGTATGCAGACCGGTGTGCCCGGTTAAGACACTATGGGTGCCTTCCCCGCCAATCGGAAGCGCTGTCGCCTTAATATGTCCCACCCCTTTTTCCAGCACTTCATCACTGGTGCCGTGATAAATGGGCATCCTTACCTCAATACCGGGTATCCGGATGTACCCCATGGTTCCTTCCCCGACATCCAGAGTGTCAAAATATTCATCAAAGGGATCAATATTCTCAGTGCTGGCAAACGGGTCTTTCACGACACTTTCAACCATGCGGCGGTTATAATCCTTCGCCTGTTCCCAGATCTGTTCTTTTTCTTCTTCTGTCAGACTGGATACCGCACTGTTATATGACTGTATGGCAACGTTCTGATTATACTCCGCCAGCCAGAAGCTTATCCTTGGATAGAAGAGAATTACTGCACCCAGTAAAAAAACAAGCAGAAACAAAATTGGACTTAGGTTTCTCCTCTTCTTATTTTCCTTCGTGTTCATTTATAATTGTACCGCCTTTATTATTTTATAGCTCGGCATCGTGTTGCCTGCGTTCACATGAGATTTACACTTTTTAAATAGATGGAAATGATTTATTTCCATCTATTTAAAAAATGCCCTTATAGCGATGCTCTGTCAGCCAACTACTATAAGGGGCTTTCTCTTACAGGTTTTATACAGTCTTCGCATTCTTATTCTTCCTGAGCGTGTAAACGATCATTCCGGCTGTTCCCGCCAAAAGCAGTATGTATCCTGCCATCTTAGCAATATCACCAGTCTTGACTCTGCCCGAACTCTTTGAACTGCCACCTGTACCTTTAGGATCGTCTTCTTTCGGCTGGCTGCCTTTGTCCGTCAAGTTAAGAATCTGCACCGTAACAAATCGCTTTTCCGAATTATTTTCAATTACTACTTC
>Ga0153946_1000884_pt1 | contig 13194 bp, 16 predicted proteins | sample TSNJ030MetaG_FD_104751 | JGI IMG/M metagenome (GOLD analysis project Ga0153946, IMG submission 104751) | Attine ant fungus gardens microbial communities from New Jersey, USA - TSNJ030 MetaG | ecosystem: Host-associated > Fungi > Mycelium > Unclassified | place: USA: New Jersey, Wharton State... | reverse complement strand
ATCGTCCCTCAGCTTTTTCAGATAATCGGTCACGCTTCTGGCAGTGACAATGTCCAATCCGTTAGTTGGCTCATCAAAGATGACAATCTTCGGATCGTGTACCAGACTCACAGCGATGGCCGCTTTCTGCTTCATCCCGGTTGACAGCTCTTTAATCGGTTTATGGGCAAAATCTTTGATCCCGAAATAGTCAAACAGTTCTTCTTTCCGGGCCTTCATTTCCTTCGATGCAACGTTATGTAAACGACCGAAGAAATCGAACATGTAATCCACTGAAAACTGCGGATCCAACTTTATATCACTGGTCAGAAAACCAATGCTTTTTCTTACCGCTTCGCCGTCTTTCTGCACTTCATGCCCACCCACAAAGATCTCTCCTTTGGTTGGATTGATCAGGGTCGCTATACAGCGTAATGTTGTTGTCTTGCCGGCACCATTTGGGCCCAGCAGACCATATATCTCGCCATAGTCGGCTGTCAGACTGAGATCGTCAACCGCTGTCTTTAAAGGGTTCTTAGTTTTCGATTCCTGCATCTGTTTCTTATTTAACTTATAAATTTTAGTCAACTTTTGAATTTCAATCATCGCTCTCCTCCTTTATTCCTCAATACAATTGTATTATTACACTGATACAATATTGCATTTTTTCATTAATGTCAATACTTTCACTACATAATCTTTATTTTACATTACTTGAACTTCATTAACCGAACCGGTAACCCGGGAGACTCTGCTTAAAGGAAAGGGGAGGCCGGAAACACTTGTAAGTGTAACGCCGCCTCCCAACATGTCTAACTTTCCACATCGATAACCGATACCGGACATCCGTCCCGTGCTTCCATTGCCGCATCTTCGTTCGCATTATTGACCTTACCGCCCTCCGCGATACCATCGGAATTAAAGCGAAAAACTTCCGGGCAGGTGTTCACACAGACACCGCACGAAATACATCCGTCTTGTACAATTGCTTTCATGATTCAACGCCTCCTTTAAATTTTGCTTTATTGTTCCCCCAATTCCTTCCATTTATACACCTTGTATTTTCGGCCTGAAATGATATACTTACCTTTAGATACCCTCAATTGAAGGTATAATTATATTTTGAGAAAAGGAAGAAGATACTATGAGTGAGATTTACGTAAACCCTGTACATTTTACCGGCAAACCGGACTGCGCCGAACGGCTGCCCAAAGAAGAGCGGGTCTATGACCTGCTGGACAAGCTCAAGATTCCTTATGAAGGCGTAGACCATGACACCGCCGACACCATTGAAGCCTGCGAAACAGTTGACAAAGAACTGGGAATCTCCATGTGTAAAAATTTATTTCTCCGCAACCAGCAGAAAACAACCTTCTTTTTACTGCTGATGCCGGGCGATAAGAAGTTTATGACCAAGGATTTATCAAAACAGCTGAATATTTCCAGACTTTCATTTGCAGAACCGGAATACATGGAAAAATATCTGGATATCACTCCCGGATCGGTAAGTGTCCTGGGACTTATGAATGACCAGGACTGGTATGTGGATCTGCTGATCGATAAGGATCTGCTGGAACATGAGTGCATCGGCTGTCACCCCTGCATCAATACTTCCAGTTTGAAAATTAAGACCGAAGATATTATTAAGAAATTTCTGAAACATACAAAGCATCGTCATAGAGTGGTAAAATTGTGATCACAATTTCCAATAAAAAAAGGCCCGATTGGACGCCGGTTAAAAGCGCCTGATCTGGTCTTCTTTATCATTATTGGTCTTCTCTATGTTCTGTATCACCACATAATATCCGTAGTCATCATTGACCTTGATATAGATGCGGTCATTCAGTTTACATCCCATAATGGCTCTGCCGATGGGTGACTCAATACTAACCAGCCCTTTCATCGAATTGCCCCGCACCGACGTCACGATCCGGTACACCTCTTCCTCATCTTCTTCTTCAAAATAGAGCGTTACGGTATTATTAATCCCGACCTCGTCCGCATTTGATTCATCGGAAACAATATCCGCTGTCTTCAACATTCGTTCCAGATAGCGGATCCGGCTGTCATTCTGATTCTTGTCTTTTTTGGCCGCGTGATATTCAAAATTTTCACTTAAGTCCCCATGGGCACGAGCCTCTTTTACCGCTTCAATGGCTTCCTTGCGGACCACAAGTTTGCGGTGTTCGATCTCCATCATTATTTTATCAATATCGCTCTGCGTTAATTGATTACTCATGCACATTCCGCTCCTTCTATTGATTGCTGAAATAGTTATCTATTCCATTGGCAATTCCCTGCACCATCACCGATTGAAATGCTGTATCGGCCATTTTCAGATCATCATGCTGATTGCTCATAAAGCCCATCTCGACAATAACCACCGGTCTGGTACTCCAGTTGATCCCGGTCATGGTATCATTTTCCTGAATACCCTGACTGGAAAAACCAGTCGCACTGCAGTAACTGGACAGAATTGATTCCGCTAATGCCCGGCTGGCCGCATACTGACTTCCCACATAAGGATTGCTGCTGCTGGGAATCAGTATTAATGCGCCCTGTGCTCCGGAACTCTCTGAGCTGTTGGCATGTATCCGGACATAGATATCCGAACCCCATTCATTGGATAATTGTGCCCGCTCAGCATTACTGATAGCGGCGTCGTTGTTCTCTCTGGTCATCAATACTTCATAACCCCGCTTTTCCAGTTCGGTACGAAGCTGCAATGATACATCCAGATTCAATTGGAATTCAGCCAGGCCTGAATAGCTTCCGGAAGTGCCGCTGGTGCATTTCGCTTTCATCTCACCGGAGCCTGGCGCATTCGGTTCTTTAGCGCTCATATCGACATTCCAGCCCTGATGACCGGGATCGATGGCAACCTTCTTGCCCTTCACGGCTTTAGCTGCTTCTTCCGCTTTAGCTGCTTCTTCCGCTTTAGCTGCTTCTTCCGCTTTTACTTCCGCCTCAGCTTTTTTCGCATCCACCTGATTCTGAATCTCCTGTTTGGCCTCCCGGATTTCTCCTGCTGCTGTTCCGGCTCCCTGCTTTGCAACCGTTATCTGATTGACCGTTGGTTCCGGAGTCATTGTCCGGCGGTACTGCCAGAGTACCACTGCTGCGATGGCCAGAACCACCAGCGCTCCCCCACCGGCCAATAATATTTTTTTCCGTTTTGAAATTGTTTTATTCTGTATTTGCTCATTCTTTTCCATGCCCTTCATTATAGCTGAATATATTCACCGCCGCAAGAGATAAAAATGCCGCTATTCTGGCTGTCAGCCGGTCCATGTCTGCAGCTCATCTGACTGGCTTGGTTGTTTCCCCCCAAACTGGTTATACTAACACTGCCATTTTAGTGTTAAAATGGTCTCACAAACTAATGTGAACAGGAGATGGATTATATGAAACAATCAGGCAGCAAAACATTGGTGTTTGTCGGTTTTTTTGCCGCCCTTATTTTTCTTGGTATCCAGATATTCCGCATCCCGGTGCCGGCAGCGGTTGGAACCCCGTTTCTGCACTTCGGGCATATCTTTGTTGTACTGGCGATTCTCTGCATGGGACCGGGATATTCGACTTTGGCGGCAGTATTGGGATTTGTTATCTTTGATATTTTGAACGGCTATATACATGCCATACCAAATGTATTGGTCAGTGCTGTGATTAACTGCTTACTGACTGGTACTCTGTTTTCCACACTGGTAAAACATGTGGTTGACAATAAGAAGAAGGAATACTTCTCTGCGCTGTTATGTGCTGGTGTATATGGTGTGTTAAATATTGTTATTGATTTCATCTGGTCTACTGCTGAGCTGATGATTATAGGCAGTTCTCTGCCGGCAGCAATTGCCGCTGAGCTCACTGCTATTCCGGCGACAATCATCAATTCCGTGTTTACGGCAGCGGGCATTGCCCTTTTGTATGTACCGGTAAAAAAAGGATATAACCAAATATTCCGCCGCTAATGGCTTTTGTCTGATATAATATATAGAAAGCAGACACGAGTGGGCGTTATTCCGATGAAAAAAAAGAAGCTGAATTTATCAAACTATGTTAAGAACTTTATTAGCTGTGCATTAATTGCTGCTGGTTTTATGTTGCTGTTTGTATCCAGACTCAGCCGGGAATTCTCCCATTGGTACAGTACCCATCTGTATCAGGTCTGGGTCAATGTGACCGGCCGGTTTATGGGAATCTTTCCCTTTTCGGTATCTGAGGTTTTACTATACATATTATTGGCAGTCATTTTGGGGTCAGGTATCTGGCTTGCCTTACGGCTGCTCCGAAAGAATGCCGGGAAAAATGAAGCGGTTTCCTGGCTGGTGAATTTATTTCTGCTGGCAGCTGTTTTGTTTTTCTCGTATGTTCTTAATTGCGGGATTAATTATAATCGGGATTCTTTCTCCCAAAGTTCCGGGATCAAGGCAGGAGATTATACACCGGCAGACCTGAAGGTGGTATGCAGCCAATTGACCCAGGAGCTTAACCGGCTAAGTGATGAAGTGATGCGTGACAGTGAGGGTGTTATGCAGCTTAAGAATTCGGCTTGCGAAGGCGCGGTGAATGCGATGACGATGCTGGGAGAAGACTATCCTGGACTGGTTGGTTATTATCCCCGGCCGAAGGGTCTGCTTTTTCCTTCACTGCTTTCTATTCAGCATTTATCGGGGATTTATTCACCGTTTACAATTGAAGCTGATTATAACAGCGGGATGGCTGATTATAATATTCCTTTTGCCGCTTGTCATGAATTGTCACATCTGCGTGGATTTATGCAGGAGGAGGAAGCGAATTTTATTGCTTTTCTTGCTTGTATTGAGTCGGGAGATGCAGAGTTCCAGTATAGTGGATATTTATCGGGATGGACTTATTGTATGAATGTGCTGTACGCGGTAGATTATGATGCCTGGGAAGAAGTAAGAGACGGACTTTCGGATGCGGTGGAAGCAGATATAGAGGCAAACAGTGATTATTGGGTCGGTTATGATGGTACCGTAGCGGAAGTGGCAAATCAGATTAATGATACATATTTAAAGGCAAACGGGCAGGAAGATGGTGTGGAGAGTTATGATCAGATGGTGGATTTGATCGTGGGATATTATAGTGAATGATTGGAGATGGTATGAAAAGTTACGACTCTGAAAAGAATCCAATATTAGGAGGAACGCCATAATGACCTATAAAAGATTTTATTTTATGTCTTTGGCATCTGTTTTTTTAGCTTCTATTTACCCTATCTATATGGGTGTCGTTGTCCTGACAGCATATTTCCAAAATGGCGGAGTGAATGCTGCCGATTATCCGAAATATATCATTCCATACACACCGATTTGTATTTCGTTGATTACATGCACTGCATTTCTACCTTTGATTTTTAGCTTCTGCAAGAAATTCACCTTGCTTTTGAGTTCAGTATTAGGCGTTGTATTATTTTTCACCACAGAGATTGCTTTTGAACGGGTAGTTGTTTTTGAAGGGCTTTCCAGTGCAAATATTGAGTCATGGCAGTTGTATTCATGCATTGCAACTCCCCAAACAATAGAAACTATTGGAAATCCGCTTTCAGCACAATACAGTTCCGCATTCAAGGTTCACTTTTATATTATCGCATTGATGGTTATTCTTGCCGCGATTGGTGTTGTTTATGGTTTTTCAAAAATGATCCGTGAAAAAGTTTATGACAAAAAAGTGCCGCTATTTACGCAACTAATTTGTGTTGTTTTATTTATTGCGCTTTGTATACTGGCTTGTTTCACGGCGTTTTTCAGAAGCGGAAACATTCAGGTTTCAACTCTTTCAGCATTCCTTATGAGTGCATTTTTCGTTGTGTTTGGCATTATGGCAGGTGTTTACGCCGGTACGCTATTTTACGGAAAGAAGAGGTTGTTTTCGACCATAATTCCGGCTATTGTAGCTCTGCTGACAACCATTGTCATGTATATCGGTGAACTTGTTTTAATGGGTGGCGATTTATTCAAATTCGGGAGTGGTTTTATATTTGAACCACTTGGAATAATTCCGTTTGCTTTGATTGATATTTTTATTATCTTTTTATCAGGAGTATTTACATATACAATTTTGAAGCTGATTCGTCCAAAAGCAACGGTCTAGTATCTATGCTTGCGGCAAGCGCAAAAAAGTTGCTGATTACCTCTCAGAACTGCTCTGTCATAATTTCTTTAATTCTTTTTCTATCAATTCTCCTATCTCATCCTCTTCTTGCTGTAATTCTTTTATTTGAGCTGCTTTTTCACCATTTAGGTGTCTCAGCAATTCATCAATTTCTTTTACCACCAGCGGCCCTGATGAAAATGACATACATATAGCAACGTATATCAATACATTAATGATATACCATTTAATTTTTTTCTTCATTTATTTTTCTCCTTATTCATATAGCAATAAAAACCCACAATATTTGGGTTTTTCACAACTAGACGATTTACTTTTAGGAAAAAAATAATTTTATCTGTCTAAACGAACTTTTTGGGATACCAATGTCCACTGCTCAAGAATATTACACCAAAGTTGAAAATCAAAGAAATGCACACAACAAATATAAACTAATAGTGTCAGTGGCGCTACTGGTAATGCAGAAGAAATTTGACTGTTGGAAAAATCTAATGTTTTATAATAACCTCCATCTGCTATTTCAAAAACAGTCTGATCATTACTATCAATAGATCTGTTAAAGTTACTTATTGGGGTATCTGCAACATACAATTCGTTGTTAATTCTTATTGTATCAATACCGGTATAAAAGACTATACTTAACGAAATTAAAACAGCAAGAGTAAAGATTAAGAACATCGATTTCATATATGGATATTTATTCGATTTTATAAAATCTTTCATGATTTACCCTCCCTAGTTTCAATAGCTATTTATTTTTAATTTTATACGTTTTCTTTATATTATAATCCTATTTCATCTTAATTGCTATATTTTTCTTTTTACTAAATATTAGTAAATGCTTTTATTGTCTGCCCCCTACTACTTGATCATGATCGTTTTTACGGATATAAATTGTACCATCTTGAGCATTAGCAAACCCACAATCCATTTCGGATATTCATCTCTCCACGAAAAAAACCTCCCAAGAATGTTCTGAGAGGTTTTAAGTGGTCTTGAATTGTAATAAATCGTCCTGAAACGTTGTCTATCTCTTCGAAAATTGCGGAGCCCTTCTCGCTGATTTGAGACCATATTTCTTACGTTCTTTCATTCTTGGATCTCTGGTGAGATATCCCGCTGTCTTCAATACCGGTCTGTATTCTGCATCTACCTGCAGAAGTGCTCTGGCGATGCCGTGACGAATGGCTCCAGCCTGTCCGGTGTATCCTCCGCCATGTACGTTTACTAATACGTCAAACTTATCGATTGTTTCTGTTGCTGTGAGGGGCTGACGTACTACTACTTTTAATGTTTCCAGGCCGAGGTATTCGTCGATGTCTCTTTTATTTATTGTAATCTTACCCGTTCCAGGTACCAGATATACTCTGGCAATTGATTTCTTCCTTCTTCCTGTTCCGTAAAATTTTGCGTTTGCCACTGTAATGTCCTCCTTTCAACCTTTCCTTATAATGATAATGCTTCTGGTTTCTGAGCTTGTTGCTGATGATCCGGTCCTGCATATACGTGCAGCTTATTGATCATTGCTCTTCCCAAAGGTCCTTTTGGAAGCATTCCTTTTACAGCAAGTTCCACTACTTTTTCTGGTTTCTTTGCCATCATTTCTTTTAATGTGGTTTCTTTCATTCCACCTACATATTCTGAATGATTATAGTAGATCTTCTGATCTAACTTTTTACCGGTCACCTTAATCTTTTCTGCGTTTACTACTATTACGTAATCGCCGAGATCAACATGTGGTGTGTATTCAGGTTTATTCTTTCCTCTTAACACTTTAGCTATTTCTGATGCCATGCGTCCCAATGTCTGTCCTTCGGCATCAACTACATACCATTTTCTTTCAACATTAGTTGGGTTAGCCATGTATGTTTTCATTGGTTTACCTCCTGTCAGATAATTACAATTATTCTTTTAATTTTATGGAAAGCAGCTCGCTCCGGGGCATTGGTGCGCACTGTTTCTTTTCATGTCATACTGCATTATTATATTACGCTTAAACTTTTATGTCAACCATTTTTTGCTAAGTTTCAGGGCTTTTTGACCTCTTTTTTAATAGTCATCAGAAATTCTTCCACTTCTTTATTAAATGCATCCGGTTTTTTCCCGGCAATGAAGTGATCTCCCTCTATCACCACCAGTTTGCTCTGCGGTAAATGTCTATGAATTTCTTGTGTATGGGCTAATGTTATCATATCCTTTGTCCCCACGATCACTAACACCGGGATTTTGATCTGCGCAAGTGCCCGGCGGGGGATATTCGGCTGGGTTACCATCAGACCCATCATTTCTTTTTTGGCAAGTGCCCGGCGGCTGAATTTAGTCATTAGTGATACCATCCCATAACCGATACAGATGGGGATCTGAATGGACTTTTTGACACCACTGGGATGCAAATCGGCACCATTTAATATGAGTGCTACTACATATTCCTGATATTTCAGCGCAAATAATGTTGCGATATTACCACCGTCACTGAACCCCAGGATGATCGCTTTTTTGATCTCCATCTGATCCATAAATAATTTCAGGTCTTCTGCAAACTGCTCTAAAGTGAAAGGACCTTCACCGCGGGGCGACCGGCCGTGTCCCCTGGTATCGACAGCAATGACCCGGTACTGCCGTGAAAAATACGCTATCTGATGTTCAAAGTATTCCAGTCCCTCACCGTTGCCATGCAGCAATATCAGAGGAAACCCTTTGCCTTTTTCTATATAATGCAATTTGATATCCATACTCTCCCGTCTCCTACTCTTCATTTGCAGCTATCTGCCGGGCACGCTGCTCTGCCATCCTGCCGGCATAAGCTATGATTTCCCTTTCGCTTTCCACTTCACCTGCATAAGGATATGATTTAGCCATTTTTTCAAATATTTGCAATTGTTTCTGTGCTGTATCTCCATCATGATTGGCCAGCAGTTCATAGCTGTACCGCAGCCGGATTACTGATGGATAAGTTTTCATAGCGGTTAAAAATCTTTGAAATTCCCTGGTCCACATTTCATCCAGCACTGCTTTTCTATTCTTGTCCAGCAGCTCAGCAAATATTAACTCAATGGTCAAAATTTGATTATAAAGAGGTATCAATCCATTCTTTTCGCCGACCAGTTCCGCTGCCAGTTCCGCCCCACGCGTAAATTCCATCCGGTCAATCTCCCGATTGCATACCACTACTGCTATCGCCGCGCAGATACTGTTGTCCATCGGCCAGCCATCAGGAAGCTTAAACCATTCGGCCGGCATGTCTTTCAGCCTGATCCCTTCCATCTGCATTGAATTTATCTTTAGCTGGAGCCAAAATGCCCGCATACTCTCCGGTGCCTTACCGAGACTGACAATGTTACGGCCATCATTATCAACGCCGCTTATCTGCAGCGGAATTCCATTGAGCAGACCGATGATGATACCGAATACTATGCCGAAGAAACAAAAAGATGACAGCACCGTATTTTTCGTAACATACCAAAAGACCAGAAACAGACCGGCACTTAGAAAATTGAACAGTGCTCCACCCAGATTATAAAGTTTGTAAGGAATCCTGCCTTCCTTCATGTCCGGTGGCGCCAACAGACACTGGCCGCCGGTTCCCGCCAGGGAATACCGCCGGATTTCTATTTTACCGCCGCGGCTGGCGATCATAAAACTGCCGATCCGGAACGAGACAAAACGGTAACCCGTGAACAGACCGCATACCAGATGCCCTGCTTCATGAATTATCATCTGGACAAAATATGCCAGATACATCGAAACAATAAAGAACAATATAAACCAAAAATCGATTTTTTGAGGCCAGGCGATAAATCTCCCTCCCAAATATCCAACGATTCCGCCGGTCATCATTCCAATGATAAACATTATCGCTCCTCCTGTTTCCGCTGTCTCAGCTTCCCTCCAAAATACTCTTCCGATTCTGCAGTCGAAGTAGATACCCGTTACCCGCTCCGCTTATAAGCGGGGGACTTCCCTGAAAGGTTAAATGGTGCTATAATAAGAACACTCTAAAAACATTTTAGCATAAAGGGGTATCTTATGAGTATATTTATTTTAGCTTCAGCTTCACCCAGACGGACCGAACTGTTAGGACAAGCCGGCATTAAACATATCGTAATTCCTTCACAATGTCCGGAGCATACCGAGCAATCTGCTCCTGCCGGCGTCGTAGAAGATTTATCCCGGCAAAAGGCCGGGGACGTATCTTCCCGCTACCGTGAAGAGCACCCTGATGCAGACTTTATTGTCTTAGGTTCTGATACGGTCGTTGCATGCGATGGCAATATCCTCGGCAAACCAAGGGACGAAAACAACGCCGGGCAGATGCTCACCCGGCTGCAAGGCCGCACCCACCAGGTATACACCGGTGTTACATGCATAAAGTATAAGAACGGTATGAGACAGATCATTACCTTTCATGAATGCAGTGATGTGTCTGTATACCCCATGACTGGCGATGAAATCGCCGCTTATATCCGCACCGGAGAACCCATGGACAAAGCTGGCGGGTACGGCATTCAGGGATGTTTCGCAAGATATATTAAAGGTATCAGAGGTGATTACAGTAATATCGTCGGCTTGCCGATCGGACGGTTATATCAGGAACTTAAGCAATTAAATAAGGAGGGCTAAGAAATGAATCCATTAGAACTTATGAAATCGCGGCACTCGGTGCGCGTGTACAGCGACCTTAAGATCAGTGCGGAAAATGTTCAGGTGCTGCAGGATCTGATTATCCGGTGCAATGAGGAAGGTGATCTGCACATCCAGCTTATCCTCAATGATCCCGCTGCCTTCTCCGGAATCATTCCTAGATTCGGAAGATTCAGAAATGTACATAACTATTTAATATTGGCCGGCAAATCCTCCCCTTCTCTGCAGGAAAGGGCCGGATATTACGGCGAAAAAATCGTCCTGAAAGCACAGGAGCTGAGGCTCGGCACCTGCTGGGTAGCCGGAACTTATAATAAGAAAAAATGCCGTGCCGCGCTTAAACCTGACGAAGAACTGGTATGTGTAATATCCATCGGTCACTTCGACCAGGATGGGGTTCCTCATAAAACAAAATCCATCACTGATTTATGCCAGACCTCCGGGAATATGCCAGATTGGTTCCGAACCGGCATGGAAGCCGTGCAGCTGGCACCAACAGCGATGAACCAGCAGAAATTTATCTTTTACCTGATCAATGACACGGTCCGGGCCGAAGCCGGCCGGGGTTATAATACTAATATTGATCTGGGCATCGCCAAATACCATTTTGAACTGGGTGCCGGAACGAAGAATTTTAAATGGAGTGGTACGTAATTTGATGAAGTTTGCCAGGTACGTTGCCGGGTTCGCGCGAATCACCTCGAAGCACGCAGCGGCGTCCCGGCAGTTTTTTAAACATTATTTTATCAGCACTTTACGGAAATTCTTCTTCCCTCTTCTAAGCACAATTCCTTCACCGCTAAGTACTTCTTTAGCGAACGTTGCATGAATATCCGCGATCTTCTCTCCGTCTATGGCTACACCGCCCTGTACAACCGCCCGTCTGGCTTCCGACTTGGACGGCACCAGACTGCTTTTCAGCAGCATTGTCAGGATATCGATCTGCCCGCCGGTCAGATCCGCATCGGTCAACTCAGTCGTCGGCATGTCAGCTGCATTTCCGGCGCTGAATAATGCTCTGGCGCTATCTCTTGATTTCTCGGCTTCTTCTTCATTATGCACCAGTTTGGTCAGTTCGTATGCCAGAATTTCTTTGGCTCCATTCAACTGACTTCCTTCCCAGTCATCCATCTTATCAATTTCCTCAAGCGGCAGGAAGGTCAGCATGCGGATGCATTTGAGTACGTCGGCATCGGCAATATTCCGCCAGTATTGGTAAAATTCAAACGGTGAAGTCTTTTCCGGATCTAGCCATACCGCACCCTTTGCAGTTTTTCCCATCTTATTGCCTTCAGAATTCAGCAGCAGGGTAATGGTCATGGCGTGTGCGTCTTTACCTAATTTCCTCCGGATCAGCTCAGTTCCGGCAAGCATATTACTCCACTGATCATCACCGCCGAACTGCATGTTGCAGCCATGCTCTTTAAACAGTACATAAAAGTCGTAACTCTGCATGATCATATAGTTGAACTCAAAAAAACTCAGGCCTTTTTCCATCCGCTGTTTATAACACTCAGCCGCAAGCATCCGGTTAACACTGAAATGAGTGCCAACTTCACGCAGCATATCCACGTAGTTCAGATCCAACAGCCAGTCTTTATTATTTACCACCAGTGCTTTATCATCACTGAAGTCAATGAATTTACTGATCTGTTCTAAAAAGCGGTCACAATTATGCTGGATCTGCTCCGGCGTCATCATTGAACGCAGATCGGTCCGGCCGGAAGGATCACCGATCATACCGGTTCCGCCGCCCAGCAGGACGATCGGCTTATTCCCGGCCATCTGCAGCCGCTTCATCAGACTCAGAGCCATGAAATGTCCCACATGCAAGCTGTCCGCCGTGGGATCAAAACCGATATAGAATGTCGCCTTTCCATTGTTGACCATTTCTCTGATATGTTCTTCGTTTGTTACCTGAGCAACCAGACCTCTCGCCTCAAGTTCTTCATAAATACCCATTTTTTCACTCCTTTTTTAACCATGTGAAGTGCGCTCCGCTTAGAAGCGGAGGACTTCCCTGGGAAATCAAAAAATCCCCGTCCTGTAAAAGGACGAGGAAATATCTCGTGGTACCACCTTTGTTCACAGATAAACTACATCTGCCTCAAATAACACTCTAACGTGTGCCAATCCGTCACAGCCTACTTGATCAATCGTTCGGTGTGAAGCTCCGAGATGTATTCATGATTCCTGTGCTTGCACCTCTCATCAACCGGTAACTTACTGTTTGACTCTTGAAATCATTACTTCTTCTCTTCATTGCCGATGCCCATTTGGGATTCTTAGTACATTACCATATACTATCTATTTTCATTTGTCAAGTTCATTTTGAGAAATAATTTTTATCCTCTGATCGAAATGTGATAATGTCCTATTAGACGGTTTTTGATTTTGTCCCAAAACCGAAAATATAGTATACTAGCTTCTTTAGACTAT
>Ga0153946_1000882_pt1 | contig 13209 bp, 13 predicted proteins | sample TSNJ030MetaG_FD_104751 | JGI IMG/M metagenome (GOLD analysis project Ga0153946, IMG submission 104751) | Attine ant fungus gardens microbial communities from New Jersey, USA - TSNJ030 MetaG | ecosystem: Host-associated > Fungi > Mycelium > Unclassified | place: USA: New Jersey, Wharton State... | reverse complement strand
TACAGCCAATTGGCAGAGGCACATTCTTTTTCATAGGTACAGCATTTCCATAGAGTCTCTGCCGTAAATTCCTTTTTTTGTCCTATATCAGGACTTTATATATTCATCGCCTAAAGACCAAAGCCCCTTTCCGTTTTACTACAGAAAGGGGCTTTATCAATTTCGAAAGGATGTATTTTTATGCAAAACAACAAAACAACCATGGGGAAACCCAAGAGGCTGATAGCCTTACTTCTCTGCCTGGTCATGGCAGTTATGGCGCTGCCGGCGCAGGTGTTTGCGGCAACAGGTGACGTGGGTACGATTTCCTTTACGCTTACCTATGATGCAAACGGCAATGCCATGCATTATAATTCGAGCGCTGTCATTAACGGTTATACCGCGGGAGGCGCGGGGAACTACAAATACCGCATGTATGTGGATGGGGATACAGCTTTTTGTATTCAACCGGGTGTCCCCCTGCACACAGGCGATACGCTCAAAGAAAGCTCATCCGCCACTTGGAATGCCCTTTCTGCCAACCAGAAGAAAGCCGTCGGGCTTGCTCTTTTATATGGGTATCAGGGAAATAAAAGCAACCTGACAGGAAGCGATGATGAAAAATGGCTTGCGACGCAAACCCTTGTCTGGGAATTTGTAACGGGACGCAGAAATGCCACAGGCTCCTATACGCAGACAGGCACTGACGTATACCAGCTTCATTTTGGCTCCAACTATGCAAACAGCGGTGCAAAAGCAGCCTATGACCAGATTGTCGCCCTGCTGAAAGAACATGACACCATTCCGAGCTTTATGTCTGAGAACAAGTCAGCAATCACAAAGGAACTGTCTTATAGCAGTGGGAAGTATACCCTTACCCTTACGGATAGTAACGGGGTGCTTTCGGACTACACCTTCTCCTGCTCCGACAGCAATTTGAGCATTACAAAATCAGGCAATAAGCTGACCATCAACTCCACAAATGCCATCGATGGCTCTGCCAGGATTACGGCTACAAGGAATAATGTGCCGACCGTCAGCACAAGTGCGAAGCTGCTTGCTTACGGCGACGCCAATTTGCAGGACGTGGTGACCGGTGTGGAAAATGCAGACAGCGTAAATGCGTATATCAACATCGAAACGCCCACAGGCACGCTTGCACTGAAAAAGACCTCTGAGGACGGTGTCGTATCCGGCATCAAGTTTACCATCACAGGCAACAATTTTGAAAAAACCGTAACCACCGGTAGTGACGGCACGATCTCCGCCCCAGGGATGTTCCCCGGCACCTATACGGTCACGGAAGCCTCCTATGACCGCTATGTGGAACAAAAATCCCAGACCGTGACAGTGATTGGCGGTCAGACTTCTACCGTGTCCTTTTCCAATGTCCTGAAAAAATTCCGGGTAACCGTAACCAAGACCGACGCCAAAACCGGGGTAGCCCAGGGTGACGCCTCGTTTGCGGGCGCTGTCTACGGCATCTACCATAACGGTGACCTGGTCGACAGTTATACCACTGACGCCAACGGACAATTCACGACAAAATACTACATCTGTGGCACAGGCTGGACCATCAAGGAGATCAGTCCATCGGAGGGCTACTTGCTGGATCCGACGGTCTATACGGTCGGTGCCGACCCGAAGCTTTACACCATTGAGCTGAATACTACCAAGAATTCCGTGCTTGAGACTGTGACGATGGGTAAAATCCGCCTCATCAAGCACATTGACAAATGGGACGAGGATATTGACCCCGATGAACAGGATCCCGGCGGAAACACGGGCATCATTGAACAGCCGGAAGCCGGTGCCAAGTTCCAGATCTACTTAAAGAGCGCCGGAAGCTATGAAAACGCAAAGGACACCGAACGTGATATCCTCGTGACAGACTCAGACGGGATGGCCCTCAGCAAGGACCTGCCTTACGGCCGTTACGTGGTGCATCAGATCGAGGGCATGGAGGGTCAGTCATTCGCTCCGGATTTCACAGTTTTTATCCGGGAAAACGAGCAGACCTATTCCTATATTCTCAACAATGACTCAATCACCGGCAGGGTGCGCATCGAAAAGCATGATGCGGAGACGGGGAAAATCATCCCTCTTAGCGGCGTCGGTTTCAAAGTGCGTGATATGTCCACGGGCGAGTTCATCTCCCAGACTGTCTATTACCCTAACCCTGTCACACATGAGGTTTATTATACCAGCGACGAGGGCTGGCTGATGCTCCCGGATGAGCTCAGTTACGGTGACTACGAGCTGGTCGAGGTGGAGACGGCCTACGGCTACGTGCTCGACTCCACGCCGGTGCCCTTCAAGATTGACGGCGAAGATGCTGTGGTGGTCGTGGTTAAAAAGAACATGCCCCAGAAAGGCAAGATACTCATCTCCAAGACCGGCGAGGTTTTCTACAGCGTGTCCGAGACCGAAGGCGTTTACCAGCCTATTTACGAAGTAACCGGTTTGGCAGGTGCTACCTATGACATCATCGCCGATGAAGACATTATTACCGGCGACGGCACCCTGCGTGCGGCCAAAGGCGATGTCGTGGACACCGTGACCACTACCGAGAATGGCGCTGAGAGCAAATTGCTTTATCTTGGCCGCTACCGGATCGTAGAGCGGCAGGCGCCGGAGGGCATGGTCCTGAATGGGGAGGAGTTCCTTGTAGAACTGACCTATGCGGGTCAGGAAGTTGAGGTCACATCAACAGATCTCAGCGTCTATAACGAGCGCCAGAAGGTTGCGATAGACCTTTTAAAATCCGTGGAAACCGACAAACTGTTTGGCATCGGCCAGTCTGAGGAATATCAGGCGATATCCTTTGGCCTGTATGCTGAGAAGGAACTGGTGGCAGCGGACGGCAACATCATCCCGGCGGACGGCCTGATCGAGGTGGTCAGTCTGGATCCGGAGAGCATCGGGGTCGACGAGGAAACTGGGGCCCTGCGGCTTGCCGCAAAGTTTGCAAGCGACCTTCCGTTTGGAAGCTTTTATCTGCAGGAACAGACCACCGACGGACATTACAAAATAATTGATACAAAATTCCCGGTTCTATTTGAGTACCAGGGCCAGGATACTGCAATTGTGTCCATCTCAGCCAATGATGGTAAGCCCATTGAAAACGATCTAATCCGTGGCAGGGTCGCAGGCCTGAAAGTGGATGAAGACGGCGAAGGGCTTGCTGATGCCGTCATTGGCATCTTCCGTCCGGATACCGAGAAATTCACGGAAGAAAATGCCCTGGTTGTGACCAAATCCGCCGAGGATGGATCCTTCTCCTTTGAAGACATCCCGTTTGGACATTGGATCGTGCGTGAGATCGCACCACCGGAGGCCTTTGTTTTAAATGATGAGCTTCATCATGTCTATGTCGGTATGGATGAGCAGGTCATAGAGATCCGCATCGAAAACACACTGATCCGCGGTACCGTTCAGCTGGTGAAGGTTGATTCCGAGTATCCCGATAAGAGACTTTCCGGAGCCATCTTTGAGGTGTACCAGGATGTCAACGGAGACAAAAAATTTGACAAGGACGATGTTCTCATCGGCGTTATGGATGAGCCGGATAAAGGGCTTCACGAAATGCGCGGTCTCGTCTATGGTAATTATTTTGTCATTGAAAAACAGAGTCCTGAGAACTTCAAGCCCGATACAAATCCTTACTATTTTGAAATTCGTGTGGATGGCGAGGTTGTCCGGGTGACCAACTCGGATAAAGATGGTTTTGTCAACGAGGCTATGAAAGGGTCCCTTAAAATCATCAAGACATCCAGCGACGGCAAGAAGGAAGGCTTCACATTCAAGGTGGAGTCCAAGGAGCTGGGATACTCAGAAACGTTTGTAACGGACAAGAACGGTGAAATTTTCATTGAGAATCTCAGGGTCGGAAAATACACCGTGTCTGAGGTGAAAACGGATGCGACCGAGGGCTATAAGCTTCCAGATCCGGTAGAGATCGAAATCATTGCCGATCAAACCCTGGAGGTCCGCGTGCACAACGATAAGGTAACAGTGGATGTTCCAAAGACCGGTGATGATACTAATCTTATCTTCTGGCTCACTTTGCTGGGCGCCGGCCTGGCCGGATGCGTCACAGCCGCTGTGCTTGCCATGAAAAAGAAAAAGAAACCAGCAGTTCCTGAAACGGAGCCGCCGGCAACTGAGTAACATTCATCCGGGAAACAGGCGTGCTGTGCTGTACGCCTGTTTCCCCTTTTAAAGGAGGTCAACTATGAATACATTCATGAGATGCGCCCTGTTCGCTCTGGTCATTACATGCGTTGGTGCGCTTGGCGCATTAGGTACGCGTTTTGTCAGACGCAGGCGGCGTTTTTCCAGAATGCACTGATCAGGCCAAGGCCCCACAAAGTGGGCCTTATTATATATCACAATATGGAGGTAGAATTAATGAGTAAACCGTTAAAAAAATCAATGGTATGGATCATGGCGCTGGCTGTTTGCCTCTGTGCCTCATTCCTGTCCACACCTGCAGTTTATGCCGATACCAATGGCACGGAGCTTCAAGTTACCGACCAGCCGGAAAAGCTGGTCATCCAACTGGGGACGGCCTGGGCCGGCGTTGAATTCGAGCTCAAGACAGATGCGGGGCTATATCCGCAGCCAGTCGTCGTCAGTGCAGAAGGCGTTCTGAGTATGGAGCTTGGCGGCAGCAAAACGTACACACTGAGCACCATGAATTCCCCGAATTCCGCACCGGATCCTGACGCCGCCTCAGCACCGCCTCAGGATGAAACATCTCCTTCTCCCGAAGATGGCCAGCAATCATCCACGCCAGGCGGCGATTCCGAGCAGCCGGATAATCCGGAGCAGTCGGATAATTCTGAACAGACAGCCAATCAGGATGACAACAGCCAACCCAGTGATGAGCAGGATAACAACCTCATCAAGGGAATTCCTAATATGCACCTGTTTATGTTCGCCGGCGGACTCATCGTATGCATCGCCGGTCTCGTGATTATGTGGGTCGTGAAAAGGCGCAAAAGCAACCGGTACGATGACTCGGATGATTATGACGACGACGATGAAGACGATTGATTCCCCAGACTGAGTCTGGGAAACACGAAAACGGACTATTTGAAGCGATATTTAATATATTTATAAAATCACTTCAAAAACACTTGACTTGTGCCGTAATCTGTGGTATCATAAAGTCGTGGCAGAGGCTTGCGCTCAGGCTTTCGGTACGGCGGACGGTACCCCGGCGTCAGAACATGCCCCGCGGGCATGGAACCGTTACGGATTTAGCGCACTGAGCGATCCACACGGCGCAAGCCAAAATTGAATATTTGTGGCCGGAAGGCTGCTGAAACTTACAGAGTCAACTTGCTGGTGAGACACCAATAACCAGCTGTGTTGACTCTGTATGCCTTTTTAGCAGTCCTCCGGCTTTTTATTTTACATATAACGGAGGTGAGCACGATGAAAAAGAAAAAAAGAAAGGGGACGGGTGGAACACCCGGGATAAACAACATGCGTTGTCCTTACTGCGGCAGTCCTGTGGTGCTCCGCAGCGCCGATGGAATCTACCGTGAAAACAACAACGATACCAAGCTGTATGTTTGTTCGAAATACCCCGTATGTGATGCGTATGTGCGCGTCCAGGCAGGTACCAAAAACATTCCTCTGGGGAGCCTTGCCAATGGTGAGCTGCGTGCCCTGCGGATAGAAGCGCACCGCTACTTTGACCGTATACACCAGTCAGGGCTGATGAGCAAGCAGGAGGCTTATGCCTGGCTGGCAAATGTCCTTGCGGCGCCGATGTCCTATGCGCATATTGGATATTTAAGCGAGTATTACTGCAAGGTCGTTATTGAGGAGAGTAAGCGGTTTATGGAAAACAACAGGGAGCAAATCGCCAGGAGGAATTCCAGGATCCAGATGCGGCTCCCAATGGCAGTAGGAGGTGAATAGCATGCATCTGAGCAGAGAACAGCAGCAACTGGTTGAAGATAACCTTGCTTTGGTGAGGACGGTTATCAGGGATAAGGTCCATGGCGCTGGCGGCATTGGTGTTTTCACCTATGAGGATCTGTACCAGATCGGATGCATCGGCCTGTGCAAGGCCGCCTATACCGATAAGTACCAATATGCGTATAATCGGAAAAATGCGTATTCCGAAGAGGAAACGTGCTTCTCAACCTATGCTTACCGGCTGATCTGGAATGAGATCTGCACGATGCTAGGGTATGCCACAAAGGTGAGGGCGGAATCAGTGATTGATCCGGATGATGTCCTCTCTTTAGTGGAAGTGGATCAGACCGGCATAGATGACGACATTGCGGCTGCTGAATTTAAGGCTGCACTGGAAAGCGCGGTCAACAATGCAACCAAATCTGCCACCGGCGTAACGGCCAAAGGTATCCAGGCGCTTCAGTACATGGCTCAGGGATATACATCCACGGAGATTGCCGGCATGATGGGCGGCGTCTCCTGCCATCATGTGACCGCCTGGATATCCAAAGCCAGGAAGTATCTTAAAGCAAATCCGGAACTGGCCAACTTACTGCGCACGGCTTAAACGATGAGTTTGATGGAAGCTGTTGCCACCCCCGGTAGAGAGGTTTCAATGAAAGTGAAAATGATAATACGAAAATGGGCTGCACCTGTGTTGTGCGGCCTCTTTCTTTTTTTATGTATGAAATTCGTGCTCATGATCGGATATGTACCCACGGCCTCCATGGAGCCTACCATAGCGGCAGGCAGCTATATCCTGGGATTGAGAATTCATGGCGAACTGCAGCGTGGAGATATCGTCGTATTCAGGCTGGACGGCCGGAACCTGGTCAAACGCATCGTGGCTGTACCGGGCGATGTTGTATATGTAGACGAGTCCACTTTTACTGTAAGGATAAACAGCGTCCTGGAGGGTGCCACACAAATAATAGAAGTGCCGGTGGGGCACTTCTATATGCTGGGGGATGACCCAGCAAAGTCCTCCGACTCCCGATACTGGGATGATCCCTTTATCCATAAGGATGATATTCTGGCCAGGCTGTTTATAAAATGAAGTTCTGCAGTAATGGGTAGAGCCATGGGGATTTGATCTATGCAACGGTATCGCATTTGCCATGCTGCACCTATAGACTATTGCGAAGATAATCCATCTAACCTCGCAGCCATGAAAACTATCATGCTTAACGGTTAAATGCTTATTTTCTATGTCTTAGGAAACTAAGGTGGATGAAAATAATGCTTATGCGAGGCGGTATTTTTATCATTTAGTGAATAAATATTGAAATTTTATATATATCCCAAAAGCCGGAATTAACAGTATGAGGGTAGTAGAACCTCTTATTACCGCTTTCAACCACGCCGCTTCAATTTGAAAACCTAACGTGACAGCTTCAGGGATAGCTAAGAGCAATGTGATATAAATCAAAATATACAACAATATAATTCCGATTTTCAACAAGGTTTTGTTTGAAGTTTTCTTTTCTGAAAGTTTTTTTATATTTATAGTTTCGGTAAGTGCGATAATAATCCCAATAGCGAACACCGTCATAGCAATTATGCTTGGTACTATGCCGCTTATTTGGGGTATCGTAACAAAAATACGAATTAAAATAAACGCCGTACATAATACCCCAGCCAGTAAGAAACTTACAGCTAATTGCCTATTGCTTCGCGGGTAACAGGCTGATGAATGAAGAAAGGCGGGGAACGGCAACCGGGGCCGCTATGCTTCGGAGGCCTGGCCCGAAGTGGCCCTTGACTAATTACTCGTTTTCTCTTTTGCTTCGCGCTTTAACACAACGCTGCTAATGATACCCAGGCCACCGACTATGGCACACCATTTTTGCGCGAATATTACACTGGCAGCGACTAATCCTACCCCCACAACAAAGTTAAGAGCGGAAGTAGCTTTTAACGTCAAACAGAATTTTTGAAATTAAATCATACCTATTTGTAGCCTATTTTCAGCCTTTCCGCTAAACGGCAAGCAGGGCAAGTGTCTTGACACTTGCACATTTTTGAGATTTTCCCTTGCGGAAAACTCAAAAATTGCTTGTTGGGGCCAGCCGCCCCAAACCCTGCAACTTCGGGCCAACTTGGAGCTGTTGACAAACCCCCCTATCAAATTTTTCTCCAGTACTCTTCTTACTTCCCCATATCAGAACACTCATTTTTGATAAGGCGGTTAATCTTATCCTGCAAGGTTTCCTTGCTCGTTTCACTAAAATGGACTGTCACTTGATAAGTAGTTTTGCCTATTTTTTTCGTAAAACGGTTACTTGTAGCTTTTTCATTCTTTACATTATTCTCCATAAAATCTTTCCTTTCTGTTTTAAGACAAAAGAAAAGCAAAAAACCTGTTATAGATTTTCTGCTCGATAGTGCCATCCGTGAGGGCGGCGGTTATTCGGTTGTTGTTGGCTTTCTGTATGGGCATATCTTGCAAAAGAAGCACGTCTTTGAGTTAAATCTCCTATGCGGTTTTTTCGCTCTGAAATCCTTATAGAATAGGGAATTCAGAGCGTCTAAATGTCTGCATTGGAAGTGGTATCAAAGCGTCAAACTGGAAATTGTCGGTGTGCCGATTATGCTTATTTTGCATATCGGAGCAAATTTATTGCTTTTTGAGTAACCCTCTAATTATTATCAGCAGGTTTGTTCGAAGTTTTAAGCCGATGGCTATAGTTCACGCCTACTGTTATTGCCATAATAATTAAAAATTCGCTGAAAATAATACTTGGATTCCAAATTTCAAAATAAAAATGTCCGATAAAATAAATTGCAGCAAATATTGCAAAGGCAATGACTGTGCTAACGATAGTATATTGCTTGTTTTGCTGTCGGCATTGCTGATTCAGTATTACTTGTTGCTGTTTTTCTAAAACGGTTGTTTTAAGCGCCAATTCATCTATTTCACTTGGCTGTATGAGATAATCTGTGGTAACTTGGAAGATTTTCGCCAGCAACAAGATTTTCTCAAGTTCCGGTTTGGCTTGGTCGGATTCCCATTTTGAAATAGACTGTCGTGATACGCCTACTTTCTCGGCAAGGTCATCTTGTGACATGCCATTCATTTTTCTTAGTTTTAAAATTTTTTCAGATAAACTTATCATAGTACACCTCCTTTATTTTTGTTTTGTTACATTTTCAGTTTAGAGGTTTTGCCGTACACAAAGCAATCAAGCACACTTGGAAATACCGCAACCATCGGTTGCACTTTGGTATTTTGCCTCAGTTAAGGCAAACAAAATATAAATAATCCTCATTTACAACTACCTATTCCTCAACTTGTTTCAATGCCACCACTATACCACTTAACCGACACAATTACAATTCCATATCATTTTTCCTGCTCTGTGTCTTGGCTCTGATCTGCTTTGGCTGTACTATCTGCTCCACGCATTTCTTGACCGCTTCGACTTCCTGCACCTCTGCTTTAAGCTTATGTTTGAATTTAGCAGACAACCCTGCATCACCCCGACCGCACTTCAGAATCAGTCTCCGCGATGAAACAATCATCAAACGCAAGCCATTTCACACCATAGACATCCAGATAAAAGCGATGGCCAAACTCGCTTTGCACCAGGCGTTTCTCATACAGGTGATACCAGCCCCTAAGCTCAACGCTTAATTCGATATCCAAGGTAATGGGCTCCACCCATACTGTGTTTCTGTACTCAACTTCGATTCTTGTCAGTGGTTCGCCGGCACCATACAAGCTATATGCCAATACCGGCGGGAAGCTGTATATGGGATCCTGGACCGCGTCCATATCCAAAGTTTTAAGATCAGCGAATACCAGGGTGCGGGTCGCATTGTTCACAAGGCACCAGCCATACGAGGCCGTCCATACCGGTGCCCTGTGCATAACCGCCAGGGCCTCTTTTGATAAAGGCTTGATCCAGTCCACCTGTACATCATCAAATCCGAGCAGGTACTGCACCGTGAACCCGGTAACCTCAGACATAAACATGAGTTTTTCCAGAGTCATCTGGCGCTTTCCGGTCTCCCAGTTTCCAACTGTTGTATTATCTACGCCAAGCTTTTCTGCCATCTGCGCCCGGCTCCATCCGAGATCTTCCCGCGCCTGGCGGTATCTGTTCTGTCTTATATGTGTCTCAGCCACACATTCACCTTCTTTCATATAGGGTAAAGCACACACTCCACCCGTCAGACTCAGTATTATCGTCGGAACCACTCACTCGCGCCCGCATGCCATTTACCAAAGTATTCATCCTCGCTTGGGATGCTCTCATATTCTGGCTTTGATGCTGTCCGTACTCTTCATATCAGCGCCTCCACATAAGGTTTTATGACCGACTTGACCCGCAGTTTCCCGGCATATTCAAAAAGGATCTGCAGACGCCGTTTTCCATTCATATAGTTTTTCAGAACCTCCAGCGCAAGATCCTCTCCAAGGATACCCCGCTTTCTGAAAAAATCGCAGACCGTGCGCTCCCTGTCATAGATCCGCAGCTTACCATGGACGCCGGTTTCTTTGACAAGGCCCAGTTCAAACGATGCAGCCGGTGTCACAACTAGCTGGGTGGGAGGATAGGCCGGCAGCACGGGGCGCATGCTGTCCGATGAAACTGCAATGGCGACGGCAGTGGGATTCAGTGTGGTAAGATTATAGTAGCAGGCTGCCGACTGCAGGCAGATAATCCCCCTGGGTATGACGGAAGATGCCAATTCCAGATCAGTCACATTGTTTTCTTCTGAAACCCAGATATAATATCCGGTTTTGATCTTCCGGATCATGCCGCTGGAAACAAGCTCCGCAATATCCCGACTGAAGAGCTTGTTTTCTCGCAATATATTCGTTTTTACAACGGGTCCGCAGCGTTCAAATACCCTGCGTGCCCGTTCTTGTTTTTCATTTGTCATCATTTCACCAAATCATCTTAATTATTTTATAAATACCTATTTTTTGATGCAATATAATACTATCAAATCTTTGCCGGAAAGTCAACGTGAAAAAGTCAGCAGAAAATAGATATGCATAAGGAAAAACAGGCCAAGCTCTGCGTGTATATGTATAAGAACCTATGAAAGGAAGTTTTTTATGAAGATCAAACAATCAAAATGGACTAAACGCCGTACAGTTTTCACCTTGCTCGCGGCAATCTGTGCTGCAACAGTCATTATCAGCCTCATTATGATACTATCCATGACATCAGAGTATACCGAAGGAGTGCAAAGCTACGAGGATCTGAATCAGTATATCACTATGCCTTCAGAGGATCCGAAGTCTCCGGTTTCTCCAGACCCAGACCCAGATACCTGGCCATCAGTGGACTTTGACGCCCTGCGCGCCATCAATCCGGATATTGTCGCATGGCTTATCTGCGAAGGGACAAACATAAATTACCCGGTGGTAAAGGGGACTGATAACACGTACTATCTGAAGCATTTGTTCGATGGTACCCGAAACAGCGCAGGCTGCTTATTTGTCGACAGTAATAACGAACCTGGCTTCGTTGATCACAACACAGTGATTTATGGCCATCATATGAAAGATAAAAGCATGTTCCAGACGCTGACAGAGTATAAGACGCAGGCATTTTATGAAAAACATCCGCAGATGATCCTGCTGACGCCGAACGGTAACTACACCTTAGATCTGTTTGCCGGCTATGTGACGAACATAAAAGCTGACAGCTGGAAGCTCTGGTTTGCCAGCAATACCGAGTTTGAGGAATGGATCCGGGTGACGCGATCGAAGTCCACCTTTCAAAGTGAAGTAGAGGTCAGTACTTCAGACCGGTTTGTAACGCTGTCCACATGCTCTTATGAGTTTGATAATGCACGGTATGTGGTAGTTGGCAAACTGGTGCCAGCAGATTAAAGTGATATAGAATAAGTATTTTGCATTTATGAGTATAAGGTATATAAATTATTATAAATTTAATCATAGGCTTAATATACTTATAAATAAGGATGATATTAAAATAATAGTTGCGCACGCTACCATTATATATTATACTATGCTACGAGGTGAGAAAAACATGAATCAAGATTTTTCAAGAATTGGGCGCAGCATATCCATAATAGACCGTCTGATGAAGATGTATTATGAAAAAGGTCTGGCAGAATATGAAATTGGCTGGGGGCAACAATTTTATTTAGAATTAATACATGATAACCCGGGCATATCTCCGCAGCATATTGCAGAGTACCTTCATGTGGACAAGGCAACAGTTACGAAGGTTGTCAATTATCTGTGCAAAATTAATTACATTATGATTGAAACAGACGAAATTGATAAGCGTGTCCGGCATATATACGCATCCCCTGTTGCTAATCCGGCGGTGGAACGGATAAAGGCTCTGCATCAAAAGTTTTATGAGCATTTAACAGAGGGTATTTTAGAAACAGATGCAGAAAAAACAAAAGCAGATCTGGATAAGATGATATACAACTTAAGTCAACATGTTTGGCATCGTATGGAGGCAGGCAATGGAGATTGAAACGCAGTCAGTTATAAAAAATCCTTTAGCAACAGAATCAATTGGGAAGCTTATGCGTAAGTTCGCCGCTCCGGCTATAATCAGCAATTTAGTAGGAGCATTGTATAACATAGTGGATCAAATCTTTATTGGACAGAAACTCGGTACACCGGGTAACGCCGCAACAAATGTCGTTTTTCCTTTAGTAATTATGATGGTAACCTTTGCAATGATGTTTGGCGTGGGAGGAGCTTCAAATATCAGCCTTCTTCTCGGGCAGGGCGACAGCGAAGGGGCTGGAAAAACAACCGGAAACAGCATCACTTTAATGATAATTTCCGGCCTATTTGTAAGCGCTATAGCGTTTATTTTTTTGAAACCGCTGATGATTTTCTTTGGCGGATCGGATACGGTATTATCGTATTCAATAGAATACGCGAGAATCCTTTTAATCGGATGTCCGTTCTTCATACTTGGCACTGGCGGAAGCCAGTTGATCAGAGCGGACGGTAGCCCTCGTATTTCAATGTTATGTAATTTAAGCGGAGCGGTTCTGAACATAATTCTTGACCCAATCTTTATTTTTGGTTTCGACATGGGGATGACAGGCGCGGCATTGGCTACAATTATCGGTCAAATTGCCTCTGCTACAATTGTGGTATTGTATCTTAGAAAGTTTAAATCCGTTCGGTTAGGGAAAGAACACTTCAAGCTCCAAAAAAATACCGTATTCCCTATTTTCTCTTTAGGACTTTCCAGTGGCATGCATCAGATCGGAGTAACCGTTTATCACATTGTCATAAAC
>Ga0153946_1000880_pt1 | contig 13231 bp, 14 predicted proteins | sample TSNJ030MetaG_FD_104751 | JGI IMG/M metagenome (GOLD analysis project Ga0153946, IMG submission 104751) | Attine ant fungus gardens microbial communities from New Jersey, USA - TSNJ030 MetaG | ecosystem: Host-associated > Fungi > Mycelium > Unclassified | place: USA: New Jersey, Wharton State... | reverse complement strand
CTCAGTGTATTATACCCATCATTAGCAGCCGCAATCGGAATTCCGTTCATCAATGCAAGGATAATACCGCTCAGAAATTGAAAGATGCAGAATATTGACAACATCCAACCGGTATCCCCGCACCTCCAAATAAGCAAAAAAGCAACTGCTGCCAGCAGATTAAATAACGTTCCTCCCATGTTATAGAGCACATACGGGATACTTCCGTCTTTCATATCTGGCGGCACCAGCAGGCATTGTCCGGCTGTTCCCGCCTGAGAATACCTGCAGAACCTCAGTCCGTCTTTATTGCTAATTACCATAAAACTCCCCACCCGGAACGAGGAAAATCTGTAGCCGGTGAGCAATCCACATACCAGATGTCCTGCTTCGTGTATGATAATTTGTATATAAACGGCAACAATTAAAAAGCAAACCAACAGCACAAGTGTCAAAGCATTGAATTCCATTTGATCCAATCCCCAATCGATTTCATACATCGCGCCAAAGAAACCGACAAAAAAAGATGCAAATATAATTGAAATCATTATGATAATTAAACCGACTCTGCCTTTTTTATTTTTCACTTTCATCTCTCTCCTTCACCGTGCTACAAGATATTCATAACATTATTTTTTCTTTCTAATCGGATGACGGATAACGGTTTTGAGATGCTCCGGCGCCGTTTTGTCCGGATTATTAAGATAAATTTCATGGTGCTGCCGGTCATCCGAAATATCGCACACATACCCTGATTCACTGACAAATGCTTCCAGTTTCTGTATCGTTACCGGTTCGTCATCATATGAGCCCAGATGCATGACCTGCATACACAGTCCTTCAGCCCAAAAAACGAGACGGGCCTTCGATGTATCTACATTGGGCTTTTTCTTGGCAAAAGTTTCTTTTGCCTGTTCAAATACTTCCTGCGTGACAAATTCCGGCTGCCTTATCATTGCTGTCCATAAAAACTTATCTTTGTCCTTTACATGAATACCATCAAACGGTTCTCCCTGTGTCCACCACAGGCCTTCCAGAGGAGGCATTACATATTCAAAATATCCTTCCGGTTTCATACCGCTCATTTTGCTCATTTTGATACTCCAGGATAAACCATATAATACTTCCATTGCCTCTTTATATTCCTGACTTGTATTCGGATTTCCCTTTCCATCTACCATGATGAAGGTCATCTCAGGCACTTCAATAACTGCGGGTTTGGTTTTTGGCATATATAAATCTTTATACACTTTTTTATAATCCATTTTTCCCATATCCAATTCCCTCCTGTCATGTCATTATTTTTTTATTCTAAGTTCGAAGCCATCTATTCCTCTTTAAGCCCAATATAAACATGTATCTCTGCCTGTTCCATATCACTATTCTGATATTCTTCGAAATCACATACAAAAGTACGCGGCAGTTCCATCTGCCATAACTTCCCCCAGAAATCCGCAACCGCCTGATGCACATCACCCACAATTACAAACTTTGCATATTTCCCTGCCGGAATGGTTTTCACTACTGTACCTTCCGGTACAGCTTCTGCCTGTCCTGCCTCACACGCCACAACTACCGTATAGTCATCCTTCTCATTTCCTTCATAATCAGTATAGATTCCCAGCGCTTTATTATTCACCTTTTCCTGAATCCCCGCATAGATTTCTTCCTGATAAAACTTACTCCACAGACCGCCGATTACCCTTCCCATCTCAGGAGAGTTATTGTTAGTTCTCGCACTGACTCCTACTACCTTCTTCTCTTCCAGATTCACTACTTCATACTTCATAATGCTTACCTCTTTTCTATTTGATGACGTAAGCATATCACAGCAAACATGACATCTGTTTGTCACGATTCATATCTTTTTACAATTTCTTTTGCCAACTCCCTGAACTCATCCCGCAGCTCTTCCGGCTCCAACAGATTTACATATCGGCCATGACTCAATATCCAGCTAAACACGTTCTCTTTATCGATAAATTCATACTGAAACAGAAGTCGTCCGTCTTCCAGTTCTTCAAAGCTGTCAATCCCATACTCTTCAACCAGCCGCCATTTCATCTGCGGATCAAATAGCGCTTTGACCATAATCTCACCCTGATAATTCATCTGCTGCTTCGGCTTAAATTCCGGCAGTTCCCGCCCTTCAAACTGTTCTCCGGCCAGCTTCAGCTCTAGCATCCGGTTCAGCTTAAACAAGCGATAATCCGCCCGGTCCCTGCAATACCCCCAGACGTACCATGACGCCCACTGAAATACCAGCAGATACGGTTCCAGCATCCGGTCACTTTCGCCGTTTGGCGCATAGTACCGAAAAGCCACTATCTCCTTTTGCTCAATCGCCGCCTGCAGCAGCTCGATCTTGGGCGCCAGTGATGTCTTATACCATGACGCCAGATCGATGACAATATGGTTATTCGCCGGCAGCACTGATGAGCTGCCCACTGCAAATTTCTCCATCAGCTGCTGATAGCGGTTAGTTCCGGCCACACTGTCAAGACTCCTCAAGCCGGCCAGAATTGACTGCATATCGACAGAGGTCAGCAGCGTGCGGTCAACACGGTATCCATCCATAATGGAAATGCCGCCGTTCTGTCCCTGCGTTGTCACCAGTGGTATTCCTGCTTTACACAGATCTTCAATATCTCTGTTTATAGTACGCCGGGATACTTCAAATTTCTCAGCCAGAAATGGTGCAGTCACCTTTTCCTGTTGTAGAAGAATTGAAAGAATTCCTATTAATCGGTCAATTTTCATCGATTCATCCCTCTTAACCCGCCTTAATCATTGGTTACATTACCATTACCGCTCACCGGAACCACCTCGCCCAGATAGGTCGGTTTCGGTTTTATGATAGTATACCCAAAATCTTTGATACGTGCCAGCACTTCCCGTCTTTTACGCTGTTTATCCCCGGAGTAAACCGCCGTATCACAGATCACGCCCTGAGCCTCGATCCCCAGAGCCCGAGCATTATAGACCGCCCGGTAAAGATGATATTCCTGGGTCACAATAATAGCGTTCTTCACCTGAAAGATTTCTTTGGCCCGGTACATCGTCTCATAAGTCGAAAATCCGGCATGATCCATAAAGATACACTCCGACGGAACCCCCTGTTCCACCGCATACGCTTTCATGATATTAACCTCATCATAATTGTCCTGACCATGATCACCGCTCATAATAATCTTATCGGCCAGTCCTGCTTTATAAATTGCAATCCCCGTCTCGACACGTTCTTTTAGCATCAGGCTCATCTCTCCGTTAGATTTCACCTGTGCTCCCAGCACAATTACAGCGTCCGGCTGTTCTTCCTGAGATGCTTCTAATTCTTCCAGGGTTACAATGCTTTTCCCTGCACTGCATTTTACAAATCCATTGATGCCAAAAAGACTGATAGTACCAAGCAGTATCAGCCCCAAACATATTTTCACAATTTTCTTTACACTTATTTTCTTAGTCCTTCGTTTCCCTTTCTTCACTTTCTTTGCTCCTTCTCATCAGCATTATCTCTCCCGCTTATGATACCTATTTCAAGCTGTCTTCAAAGAACTGATTGATCTGATCCATCAATTCCACATCCAGTTCACTTGTTTGAAATTTATCAACACCTGCATAAATCCTTTCCTTCTCTTCATCCGGAATCTCACCGTCATACTCCGTATTCAGCTCATTATATGCCTCATTCACTTCATTCATATATTCAATTGCTGTTTCAGAGCGGTACAGAGTACTGTGCCCATCACGCCCTTCTTCATTACGTGTTATATACACCACATTCGGATTGGTAATCTCATCTTTATGAGCAATGATTGATGCACCGTCATATTGAATCGAACTGTCTTCTGTTCCGTGGATCACCATTACCGGCGTATCATCTTTATTAATTCCCTCGATCGCCGACAGCCCGGCAGCATCTCCGAACAGGATCTTCTGGTAGAGAATCTCGAATGGATACATCACTTTCGAAAGCCAGCCAAATATCTGTTCAGCCTGCTCATCCAGCAGTTCAGTCGGGGTTGCATACCCAGATAAACTGACTGCTGCCGTTACATCATGATCGTAATTCAGAACAGCCGTTACCGCATACCCCCCCCAGCTGTGTCCATACAGCATTACCGGCAGATCCCAGTTCTGCGCTTCAACATAGGTAAGTGCTGCATCCAGATCCAGCACCGACTGCGATAACCCTTTGGTGCTGTCCCCCTCACTATTGTAGCTTCCGGTACAGTCGTAAGCAAATACCTTCCAGCCAGCATCTGCGAAATACACTGTTTCCGCCATATAGTTCTCGGCACCGCCGCCCAGTCCGTGGGCAATCACCACCAGTCCCCTGGTATTCTCTGCACCATATATGTATCCGGTCAGTTTATTATCCCCTGATTCGAACTGCACTTCTTCCCGGTCATAGCCCTCTAAATCATCATACTGAAGCCAGCCGGTATATGCCGGAGCATCGACCCTGCCGAAATTCCTGCCGTACATATTATGCACCAGCAGAAGTGACATCACCGGAACTCCGATAATAAATACAATCAAACATATAATCACACTTTTTTTCTTAAACACATTTTTCATCTGTACACCTCATCATACCTTTTTAATATTTTATCATATTCCCGAAGCAAAGTCATTTATAGTTTCTGGCATACCGGACAAACATATGATTTCATTATAAACGCTTTTTCATCAATCGCCCGCATGGTTGCCAAGATACCATCCAGATGATCGTATTCATGCTGAAGCAGCTCTGACAAATCGCCTTCCAACGCCATCCGGCAATCCTCCCATTTTTCATTCTTATAATGAATCACACATCGCTTATGCCGTATCACTTTTACATATAAGTGGGGAAATGACATACAGTCATCGAGAACTTCCATCATCTCATCATCCGGAAATTCCAATCGCGGATTAATAAAGGTGAATGGCTTGTCTATATACATATATATCACTCTTTTCCTGACATCGATCTGCGGTGCTGCTATAGCTCTGCCCGCTCCCATCCGTTCCCGGAAGTCGATCAGAGAGTCATGCAGATCTTCCGCAACTTTCAATATTTGCGGTAATTCTTCTTTTAATACTTCCTCACTGGTATCATACAATTTCGGATCTCCCAGCAACAAAATTGTTTGTTTCATAAATTATCCCCTTTCTTTTTCCACACCGTAAGCGGTATACTCTTCATCCATCAGCTTCAGTTCATACCCTTCCGGCAGGTTCCGGGTATACGCTGATAGCTTGTCACGGTCAAATACATCCGGCTCTTTTTTAATAGAATAGCGGCTAAATCTCTCCGCTCTCTCTCCGTGCACCTGCTCGATAAGCTGCGCCCATCCGTCATGCTGCGGAACCATCAATATTGCCCCGGAAGAATAGTATGCAATATGCCTCACCAGACTTTCCGAAGGCTCACCTGCGAAAAAGTAAAAATCAGCGATAATAATCAGTGCTGATTTCGGATGTTCTGTCTGATCGACATACATCCTGCCCATTCGCTCCTGCAGACACGACCAGATCATTGTTTCCTTCCAACCGGTAAACAATTCGGCTGCCGGACTGCTGCCCGCCACTTCATATACACTGTAGCAATCGTTCAGTTCTCTCCTTGCCTCCCCGGTCACCTTCTGAACAAATTCATTCTTTCCCTGAGTATAAGCATCCCGGTCATGTTCAAATCTTTCTTTCAGCTCCTGCTTCAGCTGCGAATAAGCCGCTGCCGTTTCCGGATGACTCTGCAGGTAATCACGAAAATATAACTCTCCGTGATTGCCGCTCCTGCACACATGCAGATGGAATACCTGCATGGCAAACCCTTGCTCCGTATATCCTTTATTGAAGGCAATTCTCATTTCAGGCTCCCATTCTTCAGACATGCATATCCAACCTGCCGTCTCCAGCCTTGCACTGACCTGACCGATCGCCGCATCCTGATTAAGTTCCAGCAGAATATCCACTGTAGGTTTGGCAGTCAGTCCCGGCACCGCTGTGCTGCCGATGTGATTGATGCGGGAAATGTGTTCCTTCCCGATTACTCCGGCAATCTCTGCCGCTGTTTGGACATACCATTTGTAATACTCTGTATTATGCTCTTTTAAAATAATCGGAAATAATCGCCACAGCTCTTCTTTTGTCATTTCTGATAGTTTCTTGCTCATAAGCCTCCTAACTATTCAAACAATGTTAACATTATACTCTGTTTCCTCCGTTTACCGCAATAATTGCCGAAAAATAAAACTGATGTTCTTGCTATCGTATGTGATTTTCTTTATAATGAATATATGTATAAAAAAGGAGATTTTTATGTATACATTTATTGTTAATCCTCATTCCCGTTCCGGGAAAGGGCGTGAAATATGGGAAAAATTAGAACCTATATTAAAAGAACGCAAAACTGAATACGATGTACTATTCACCAAGTATCAGAAGCATGCTGTCAGACTCACCCGCGAGCTGACTTCTGACGGTGAAGAACATACCCTGATCGTATTGGGCGGTGACGGCACTATCAATGAAGTGCTTAATGGTATCGCATATTTTAATAAAATCACACTGGGCTATATCCCTACCGGATCGAGCAATGATTTCGCCAGAGCACATCATCTGCCCTCTGATCCGCCGGAGGCATTGAATTATATTCTGGCGGAGAAAGCCTTTAAGGCACTGGACATCGGGCTTCTCCAGTATCAGGACAAAAACCGGCATTTTATGGTCAGCACGGGAATCGGCTTCGATGCTGCCGTCTGCCACCAGGCGGCCATTTCCAAAATGAAGGTATTATTAAACCGGCTGAAATTGGGAAAGCTGACTTATGTCGGCATCGCACTTAACCGGTTGATATTCAGTCAGCCCTGCCGCATGACAGTAACACTGGACGGCGAAACGCCGGTCAAATTCAACCGCGCCTACTTTGCCACCGCCATGAATCACTGTTATGAAGGCGGCGGATTTAAATTCTGTCCGGATGCCCGCCCCGACGATCAGCTTTTAGACGTGATCGTCGTTAACAATGCTTCTAAGCTGAAGCTTCTGCTGCTGTTGCCTTTTGCTTTTGGGGGTCTGCATACCAGATCTAAATGCGTACATATATATACTTGCAGAAAGGTAATGATCGGAACCGAACGGGCTCTGCCGGTTCACAGCGACGGGGAACCGGTCTTTCTGCAGCGCGAGATTACTGCATCACTTTCAAATCAGCAAATACGCCTGATTATAGATTAATTTTAAATTTTTTGAAACAAATTTTTAATAATTTGTAAAGGTTCTCTAAAGTTCATTGTCCCACTAATTTTTTCATGTTATAATAGCTTTAGTTTAAACCTGAATCTTGAATGCGGGGTAATAAGTATGAAAATCAAGAAATTTCTCTCACGCTATAAACATGCTTGGGTATTGCTATATGGATTCATATATATGCCGTGGTTTTTATGGCTGGAGCAAAATGTCACAAAAGATTATTATGTGATCCATTCATCTTTGGATGATTATATTCCCTTTATTGAATATTTTGTAGTTCCATATTTACTGTGGTTCGTATTGCTCATTGTCGCCGGAGGCTATTTCTTCTTTTTCGATGTACAGGGATTTTATAAATTGGCATTATTCCTCTGTACCGGCATGACTTTGTTCCTGATTATTTCTACCATATTCCCAAACGGACTTGATTTGCGTCCTGCTGCTTTTGAACGGGATAATATTTTTGTGGATCTGGTCAAGTATGTATACCGTAGCGATACGCCGACTAATGTCCTGCCGAGTATTCATGTATTTAATTCCATCGGCGTTTCGGTTGCAGTCTGCCACAACAAACAGCTGAACGGTAATAAGTGGACTAAATACAGTACGCTGATCATGTCAACCTTGATCATTCTCTCTACAATGTTCTTAAAACAGCATTCGATTATCGATGTTATTGCCGCATTTGCTATGGGAAGCCTGATGTATCTGATCGTATATGCAAGAGAGCCAAAGACATCCGGTCAGCTGTCACACCAGCCGATATATTAAAAATACACATAAACAAGCAAACGGACTCATTCAGCTCGAATGTGTCCGTTTTTGTCTTGAAAGAAGATAAAGCACACGCTGCGGACTTGCTGTTTTCTAACTATACTTATCCTGCCCCAGCTTGATATCGGCATAATTGGTATAAGCTTCAAAAGCCGAAGGAATCGGATACTGCTTTTCAATTTCCTCCGGATGAATGAACAGCATATCTTCGGCACAGGATTTCTCTAATTCATCCACCAGTACCGCATACCCTTTCATATGCCACTCAATATGACTGAAGACATGCTTCGCATTCGGCAGTTCCCGTATCCGCACCGGCATCAAACCGATCCCTTTGCTGTATCCGGCCACTTCCTCAATACTCAGATGTCCGGCCGCACCGGGAAATTCATACAGACCGGCCAGCAAGCCTTTACCAGGGCGCTTTCTAATCGCCAGCTTCTCGCCATCCCTGAATATCAGAATGGTGCGCAGTTCGATCTTGCGCGGTTTCGTTTTGGTCTTAACCGGCAGTTCCAACTGGCGTCCTTCCCTTCTGGCCCTGCACAGATCTTCGGCAGGACATTCCCTGCATTTCGGAGTACCGTTTGGGACACAAACAAGCGCACCTAATTCAATCAGCCCCTGATTGAAATCACTGGCCGCATCTCCGGGGATGATCTCTTCTATCATGTTCTCCACCCGGGTTCGCACACTGGCTTTCATAATATCATCACCACTCGCCAGAATCCGTGACACCACCCGGAGTACATTACCATCCACAGCCGGCTTGGGAATTCCAAAAGCAATCGAACTGATCGCACCCGCGGTGTAATTACCGATTCCCTTCAGTTCCCGGATCTTTTGAAAATCCTGCGGAAATTCTCCGCCATATTCCGTCATAATCTGTACTGCCGCTTTCTGCATATTACGAACCCGGTTATAATAACCCAGACCTTCCCACAGCTTCAGCAGTTGATCTTCCTCAGCTTCCGCCAGATCCTTTACTGTTGGAAGCGCGTTTAAAAAGCGGAAGTAAAACGGCTTAACCGCTTCCACCCGGGTCTGCTGCAGCATAATCTCCGACACCCACGTATGATAAGCGCTTACATGCTCCCGCCACGGCAGCTTCCGATGATTGCTGCGATACCATTTCACTAACGGTTCCGCCAGTTCGTATAATTGAGGCTGGTGCAATATAACCGGTACCTCTTTGGTAATACAAAGCCGATCCGGCTCCACATCACACTCATACGCCAGTATATTTACTCCTGCTTCCCTGGCCTCTTTCAAAGCTTCACCAAATGCCGGCTGCATCTTTGCATGAGGTGTAAAATACCGGATATCCGCCATCTGAATCACGAAGAAGATATAGGCTTCATATCCCTCTTTCACTGCTTTAACCAGTTCCTGTACGTGCTTTACCGCCCGTTCACTGGGCGCATCGGGAAAGCGGACCACACCATCCTCCTCCAGAGTAACTCCTTTTACTTCGATGAATATCTTACGTTCCCCGCATTCCACATACAAATCAAATCTGGAGTTCTGATAAGACACCTCAGGCTTTATCAAGGTCACTCCTTCAAATAAATGTCCTGCTTCAATCCACTCCTGCGCCACTTTATTGGGAATCTGAGAATCCATATTGATCACCCGGTCACCTTTTTTCACACTGATCAGATCCCATTGCGTCTTACGCCCCGGATTATCCGCTTTCTGCACATACACTGCCGCACCAGGCTGCAGCAGTTCCTTACAGCGCCCGGTGTTCTTTACATGTACAGTTTCCTGCTGCCCGGCTATTTCCACATAAGCAATAAATCGATTCGGCCGCTCGATAAAGCGGCCAATCTCCATCCGTTCATATTTCATATATGTCAATCGTCCTTTATCTTTACTTTATATTATTTGTTCTATTATAAAGCAAAGACTCCTGATCGTACAACAGTTTTATCTTGAAAGAAGATAAAAGACTGCAGTTTTACTGCAGCCCCTAACCTTACTATAATATCTTCGATAAAAATTCCTGAAGTCTCGGTTCTTTCGGATGATCGAAAAATTCATTCGGAGTATTCTCTTCTTTCATCCGCCCTTCATCCATGAAGATAACTCTGGTACCCACTTCCTTGGCAAACCCCATCTCATGAGTCACCACCACCATTGTCATTCCGTCTCTCGCCAATTTTTTCATCAGTTCCAGCACTTCACCAACCATCTCCGGATCCAGCGCCGAAGTGGGCTCATCAAAGAGCATCACATCGGGATCCATAGCAAGCGATCTGATAATTGCAATTCGCTGCTTCTGTCCTCCGGATAACTGCGACGGATAAGCATTCGCCTTCTCTTTCAAACCAACCAGTTCAAGCAGTTCCATCGCCCGTTTCCCAGCATCTGCCTTGCTTTTCTTAAGCACCTTAATCGGTGCCAATGTAATATTTTCCAGAATCGTCTTATGCGGGAACAGATTAAAATGCTGGAATACCATTCCCATCTTCTGACGATGCTTATCGATATCGGCTTTCTTATCGGTAATGTCTGCACCTTCAAAGTAGATCTTTCCCGATGTCGGTGTCTCCAACAGATTGAGCGAACGCAGAAATGTGGATTTTCCGGAACCTGACGGTCCCACGATCACCACTACTTCACCCTTTCGAATCTCATTCGATACACCATTAAGTGCATGGAGACCCGTAAAATCTTTATGTAAGTCTTCTACTCTGATTAACTCATCAAAATTAGTGGTCACTGTTACGCAGCCTCCTTTCCAGTATCTCTACCAACTTGGTAAAAATCATTACCAAGATCAGATAAATCAACGCTACTGCAAAGAGGGGCATAAATGCGTCATAGGTTCGGCTTCTGATAATATCCGCACCTTTCGTCATATCCTGTAATGCAATATATCCTGCTACCGATGTTTCTTTTAAAAGCACAATGAACTCATTGCCCAGTGCCGGCAGTACGTTCTTAAATGCCTGCGGCATAACGATGCAGACCATCGTTTCACGGTAATTAAAGCCCAGACTCCGTCCGGCTTCAAACTGCCCCTGATCAATGGACATAATTCCCGATCGGAATATTTCTGCTACATAAGCACCGGAATTCAGTCCAAACGCAATAACCGCCACAACAACCTTACTGATATTTACAGTTTCAAATACTACAAAGTAGATAATCAGCAGCTGTACAACTACCGGTGTTCCCCTTATTACTGTAAGATACACTTTACAAATTGCATTGAGAATCTTCATCTTGCCGGTCTTATCGTGAGTCGACCGGATGATTGCAACGATAAATCCCAGCAGCAATCCAACGATAAGCGCAAAGAAAGTTATCAACAAAGTGTTTTTCAAACCATCGGTAATATACCTCCAACGGTTCTCTTTTATAAAATTTAAATACAGTCTCTCTTTTAATACTTCCATCAATAATTACCCAATCTAATCTGCGCTTATATATTTGTCTACGATTTTATCAAATGTTCCATCTTCTTTTAACTCTCTGATAGCCTGATTTATTTTTTCAATCAACTCATCATTCCCTTTTTTAAAGCACATCGCATATTCTTCTTCAAGATACTCTGTTTCCAGAATTTTCAGTCCTTCATTTTCATCTACAAAAGTCTGTGCCGGCTGGTCGTCGATAATTACTGCATCGACTTTACCCTGGCTCAGGGCCTGTACAGCTTCCATACCTTTATTGTATCTTTCAACGTTTTCATCACCATAATCGTCACTGGCATAAATATCCCCTGTAGTTCCCTGCTGAACACCGATCTTTTTCTCTGCAAGGTCATCTTTTCCAGTAATCTCAGTGTTTTCTTCCTGTACAATAATTACCTGACGTCCGGTATAATATGTATCAGAAAAATCAACACTTGTTTTCCTGTCCTCTGTAACAGTCATCCCCGCGGCACCAAAATCTGCCTTACCACTCTGTACTGCCGGAATAATTGATTCAAATGAAATATCTTCAATTTCCAGCTCCATGCCCAGCTTATCTGCAATTGCCCGCGCAAAGTCGGCATCGATACCTACGATTTCACCATCTTCATGATATTCATACGGCGGAAATTCCGCATTGGTTGCCATAACCAAAGTTTCTTTTTCTTCACCGCCGCCAGAACTATCATTATCCTTTTTACTTCCACAGCCTGCTATCATCGCACAAGCTAAAGCGAGCACTAACACTCCGCTGATTATCTTCTTCACTCTCATAATTTCCCTCCCTGATTCGTGTTTAGTCTTGACTTGCATAAAAATGCACTCTTCGCTATATTCTACCACAAATACAGCAAAAAACAAGTGGGTAATCATACATATCACCTGTATAATTACCCATTTTCGAACTTATTTATCCGAATATCAGGAAATACCCCAATACCAGTACCCCCAGAACAATCCGGTAATAACCAAAAAACTTGAAGTCATGTTTCTTGATGTAACCCATCAGACCCTTAATTACGATAATCGAAACCACAAATGCGGTAATGCATCCAATCAGCAAAATTGCCACTTCCATTCCGGTAAATCCACCACCATTAACCAGGAATTTGACCATCTTCAGAGCACTTGCCCCTGCCATTGTCGGAATCGCCAGGAAAAACGTGAATTCCGCAGCCACATACCGGGACGTTCCGATCAGCAATGCCCCCAAAATAGTCACACCTGACCGGGATGTCCCCGGAACAAGTGCCAATACCTGAAACAGCCCGATACCCAACGCCGTGGAATATGATAACTGGGTCAGCTTGGTTATCTTCGGAGTGACATCTTCATTGCGCTTTTCTATCAAGATAAACAGAATACCATAGATAATAAGCATAATTGCAACCACTTTATAGTTATACAGGTGGGCGTCCATCCAATCATTCAGCAGCAGTCCGATGATTGCCGCCGGGATACAGGCAAGTATAACCTTAACCCACAACTGTATCGTATTACGCTTCTGCTTGACATTCTTCTTCGAAGAAAATGGATTCAATTTATGGAAATACAATACCACTACTGCCAGAATCGACCCAAACTGAATGACCACATTGAACATTTCTTTGAATTCAGCAGATACACCCAGCTTAATAAATTCATCAAATAAGATCAGATGTCCGGTACTGCTGATCGGCAGCCATTCGGTGATACCTTGGACAATCCCCAGAAATAATGCTTTTAAAATATCTAACATACTCACTCCTCCTAATTTAAAACAAACTTTTCGATTGCTTTCGCAACACCCTCTTCATCATTGGTAACAGTAATATAAT
>Ga0153946_1000879_pt1 | contig 13232 bp, 15 predicted proteins | sample TSNJ030MetaG_FD_104751 | JGI IMG/M metagenome (GOLD analysis project Ga0153946, IMG submission 104751) | Attine ant fungus gardens microbial communities from New Jersey, USA - TSNJ030 MetaG | ecosystem: Host-associated > Fungi > Mycelium > Unclassified | place: USA: New Jersey, Wharton State... | reverse complement strand
GCAGGATGGTTGGTGTTGATGTACGCTGCTTGGAAAAATTAAAAAAAAATTTCGGAGCAGTACAGGAGTGCTTACGGCGCTCGTACAGTTATGGCAAATTTTTACCAGCTCTTCGTAGACAAGCTCAACACACCGTAATCCCGGAGCTTCGAGGAGCTTGATCTGAGGCTTCACGAGTAAATCAAATGCGACCTCTGGCACGAAGAGGCTTGGCCTCGGCCCAGTGGAATTTCGAATGGCGGTACGGATATCTTGGTTATCCAGATTATGCGTAGCATCGATGGAGGTCAGGGCTTGACCAAAGACATCGTTGAAAATATAGTATATCCGCGCTCCGCCGGAGAGTTCTTTCGTAGATATATCAAATTTGGTACCTTCAACCGACGAAACGAAGTCGCGGGCAAATTGGGTCATTAGCCGCAGAATCAAGGAACCTTGCTGGGAAATGTTAGCGCTCACCAGTGATGCATTTTAAATATAACAAAAGTCACCTGGTTCTTATCACCATAAACAGCTGCATCACCAAACGAGTTGAGTTCTTGTTGAGCTTGACCCATCAGAGTGTTTAGTCTGGCTTTCATGTCCGGAAGTTTATCACGGATGTGGGTCATCAACACCTATCCAGCATTAATTCCTAATTCGGTCGAGAGGCATACGGCATGCACCTGATTCAAAGTCTTCGCCAGGTATCGTGTACCATTTTTGTGCGCGATGTTGCGATATGCCGAGTGATTACGAAAGAATTCTGTTTCACTCCCAATAGCGTCACTCATACTTTTTTCGGTATTAATGTCCTGCTGGCTGCGGTTGACAACACCGATGAACCCAAGCTTTAAGGGATAGACGCGTCCCGTAAGGATATCCAGAGCATTGGTGCCAGCATCCATCAAGTCGAGCTTGGTTAATACTCCGATTGTACGCCGGCCCTGGGGATCGACCGAGCGGGCAAGTTTCAACGATTCAGAGTTTGCGAGATCGACATTTGCAGCTGAAACAGCAAGGATAACACTGCGGAAAGATTATGAATTTCCATGTGTAGAAATATACAACCAAATACCTGTTGGGGTTTGAGATGTGATCAAGTACCAAATTCCGAATCTGTTTTTCAATGTCACTGGGTTGATCACCAACAGGAATCTGAAAAAGTATGAATTATGCTGGACTCCGAGTGACAGATGAATAAGACCTTTGTCAGACCGGGCAGATCCACCAGAGTCAAATCCAAAACATTGGGACTATATATCCGCAGGGAGATAGGTAGCTTGCTTATACCTTTATTCTGTCCAGCCACTCGATACGTCTCTTGTTCAATCTCCTTTCGAATCTCATTGAAGTCTGTGAAACGTTTGTCGATGTGAAGAAATTGACCCCATTCCGTATATGAAGACGCGTTGGGTGATGGCTCCGCAGGCGTAGGCGTGTAGACAAGCTGGAGGACGAGCGGTCGCCGAGTGACAATGCCTTGACCACGAGGGAGAAAATCTTTCCCAACAATGCTAGACCAAACATTAGCAGCCATATACACGATTTCCTGTGGACAAACATCTTTACGTTTCCAAGACACTGGATTTTCCGGCTGACTGACTACCAACCTTGAATGGAAAAAATCAACTCATATATCAACGTCGAGGAAATTGCTACATACAACAACGATTTGGGGCATGTCTAACTCCCCTCCTAATACAGCGCATTCATGTCCCTTGTTTTCCAAGGAGAACTCATGGTCATACCTAGATTGCTGAAGGTGTTCTGGAGCTCGTTGACAAGTCCAATGAGTTCCTGGTCCATGGTTATCGGGTTGCGAGGTATAGCTTTGGACTGGAAATCGAGAAGAAATGAGCGGAAACCCGCAGGGGTATTGAAGCTTGAACGACCGTTTATTTGGCTATATTATATTTTGGCGATCAGATACTTGCTGCACACAGGCTGGGAATCAAAATATCAGTAAACTTTGTCCGGTCATCTGTGACACTTCACTTCGTACATATCCTATAATACCTCTTGTTCTCCCTATGATGTTCGCATTAATCTAGCTTCGCTCTGGTTTGTATCCTCTTTCTAATCTTCTGAGATGATGTTATTCAAATGAACAAGGCCCGAGACTAGAATCTATCACGACTGTTTCAACCTGTCATGTTATATATCTTCTGGAATCTGAAGCTCATCCCACTGCCAAAATGCGTCGTTTAAGTTCATATTCACCCTTGCAGAGGACTCATCTTTGTGACGTGTCTCGTTATTCCTCTATCTGTTACGAGTGCCTTTCAGGGAGGGTGCATCACGGATTGAGCTCGTTATGTCGAGTTTTGCCATGCCAAGCTCCATTAGTCAATTGTTCACCCTGAGGTCTGTTGTTTACCTCTAAGCACCCCTTTGTACCAAAGGCGGATGTCGACTTGCAAGGTGACTTTCCTGCTGATCACAGGCCGATGCTTGATGTTCTGGATGATCGTACCTTCGAACATCCGATTGTACTGACCAGGAAGTCACCCCAATCGAGTGCGTGAGATACAAAAAGACGCTTTTTGAATGCCAAACGGATGGACATGTCTGCCGATGCATCGTGTGCCTGCAATCATAAATCATTACTGCATTTCATCATAAATGCACTCTTGTGGCACGATTGGGTCATTCGCGTTGGCGAGGGCTCATCGACATTTCCTGCGTTTCTCTCCTTGCTTGAGTATCGACTTGACTACCCTGTCCCTGTACACGCTCGCCGATCCATATACGTTGACCGCATAATATTTTCCAACAGGTAATGGCAATTGGACATGGAACAATTCATTACACTGTTACCGGATCACGCTATCTAATGTCCATTAATCAGAATGGCTGGCGCACTGACTGATCCAGCGGCTAGTGCATCCCAATCACTGTTGCAGAGGCTATATAAGTATTCAAACTAACGAAATACCAATACTCACATATTGCAGAAAACAGGATGCATCTTCATTCTTCGAACGGTCAGGCGGTTCATGGGGTTATAGGCAAGAACTTTGCTCAGGAAGTCATACACATCAGCATCCATTGTCTTATCCACAGATATCTTGTCGTAGGCGTAATCCCGAGCAACCTGGTCAAACTCGAATGGTGCCTAGAAGGAAAGATCTTTCACTCTCGTGAAATCGCAGATATGAAATCAATACGCACATTACTGGTGATTAACATATGCAAAACACAGCCCATTGCAAAGTAATCAATTCCAAAACTGTGTAACTGGCACTTCCACACTTCGGGTGGCGCATATCCCTCCGTTCCATTAGCCAGGTCTGTCTGGTGCGGATTGTGGATCGTGGCCCATAAGAGAGGGAATGTATCCCCGCCCAGCCTTTTTAGCTGATGGAACAAGGGATAATCTTTCTCCGAAACTGTGGCGTGGTCAAATACTTGGGCGAGTCCAAAATCAACGAGTTTGAGATTGAGCTGAGAATCAAGCATCATATTCTCAAGTTTGATATCTCGATGTATGATACCACGAGCATGGAGGTCATGGATAGCAAGAATCTATGGTAAAGTCTGAGACAGAGTCGTAACGATCGGAGAATGTTCACATACTAATTGTGCGATGTAGAATCGGGCCGTTGTCAAGTCCAAAAAAAAGCCCGAGCGTTCCCAATAGGTATGCATGTCTCCGCAAGGTAGATACGACTCGAATGCTTGGTCAGGATTTATCAGATACTCGAACAATAGGGATGTACTCACCAAAGCGATTAAGGCCTGTTCTTGCGCTGTTTGGAAATAAATTAACTCCACAACCCACTCACAACCTTTCGCAGCGCGTAATGCCTGAATTTCGTTCAAGATAGCAATCTCCTGTGTCATTGTTCCTCTCTGCATCAACTTTACTGCAATCGGTCGGCCCCCGACCGCTGTTGCACGGAAAACCTGTCCAAAGCCACCTTCGCCAATTGGTATCATGTCCATCTTCAGCGCTTTCATGAACGTATCTTTTCTGTAGTAGGTACCCTTTGCTTGGAAGGGAGGAGGCATTTTGTTTTCTTTGCCATTACTGCTAGTGGTTTGGATCTTACACTTGGATGCCTTCAGTAACGATGATGACAGCCCTGGCTGGGGCCTCTTATTAGGTTTAGAGAGCTCTGTAAATGGCAGGCGTCTTTTTGGTGTGGACATTGCTGCAGCCGACTTTAATTTCTCCTCGGAGTCATCTGTTACGAGCGTAGCACCTTCAGAAGATATGGCAGTAAAAATCACAGGAGGCGAGGGGAGAGGATTAGCTGAACTTGAGGGCGAGGCCGGAGAGAGTGTACAGGCAAACCTTGTGAGAACATCTGTCGGAGTAGTCGGTGGTGTAATAGCCACATCAATGAATGAACCACTGGACGATTCGAGGAGGACATTTAATTTCGTTGAGTCGTCGGAGCCAGGAGCATCTGAAGTAGGAGGAGTGCTATCAAAATTTATACTGACAGTCGAGACCGATATTTCTGTAGTAGTTTCTTCCGGAAGAGAGGACGCATTGAAGATATCTGGCGTAGTCCGTTGCCAGAGTTTTGGGTAGTAACCCAGAAGCTTGCTTACAAGGCGGTACGGGAGTGCCAGGCAGTATTGCATGTATCCAAGAAAGCTCCGCCTAGCACAAGACCTTATATTGCAAAGCTTTTGTGGAAGGAAATGGGCGAGAGAGGGCTCGATAGAAGAGCCTGATAAGCAAAAGAGCGTGGAGTTGACCATGAAGCGTTCGAGGCTACAAACCCCTGTAAGGATGCAAGCCATGGAAGCACACAGTTTAAGAGGGTATGAAAGAATGCGGAATGCTACCCGAAAGATCAGGGAGGAAGAGAGATAAAAGAGAGAAGCGAAAAAGAGCGGGATATCAAAAGCCAGTTCGGTCATTATCACAGTCCCTCGTTCGCCACTCGCACGAGACGAAGGAAATAGAGACAAGGAGCAGATGTAAGGAGTATCTGAAAAGAGACACGAAAATTTTTTAGGCCAGTGCCTTAATGAACAGCCATCCGAGCAGAGGAGGAGAACTGAAACGTTTTCGCCGAGTCCGAGACCAAATTAACGATGATAAGGGGGCCAGTCGATGTCTTCAAGTGGCTCGGACCGGAATTATGAGTGACCCCTTGACTGGTGAAATCCAAGATGAAGTAACAGTTTGATTTACAGAACCCGGTATGAACGGAGACAGGAAAAATGAGCGGTAAATTCCGAGATCATCCTATTTATTTGGATTTCAGCCTGGCACCTCCATCAAACGTCTAAATGGCCGCTGAACGCATCCTGAGTATTCAATCTCACGTCGTCTTCGGTTATGTAGGAGGAAAAGCTGCAGTGTTTCCTCTGCAGTGCCTAGGATACGATGTTGATGTGAGTAAACTTCTCAGATTGGACTTAATCGGAAGAGCTGATCAGTGCAATCCCAGACTATCAACACGGTCAACTATTCTAACCACTCAGGCTTGCACACAATTCTGACCTCCTGATCATGAACGCTTACTTTACCTGACCAATAGGTTACGGACGTGCTGGCGGCACCAAAACTTCTGCCGCCGAGCTCAATTCCATATTTGACGCGTTGGAACAGAATGAACTGCTCGTGCCTACTCGACTTCTGACTGGGTATATACCTGAAGCCACGTCACTCATCGCAATTCAACAGTTCGTGGAGAAACTGAAGGAAAGAAGACAAAAATTAATATATCTACTTGATCGTGCGTAGCATAAACCGACTTTCATGTGGGTGATGTATAACGAACTTTCCTCTCAGCCGTTCTGGGAGATGCAGGGAAACTATATGTCTCTGCAGATGTAATACCCGTGTATCGTAAAATGCTTCCTCTTGCAACGATAATCACTCCAAACTGGTACGAAGTCGAGTGCGGAACTTTTCCCTTTTATACTTCATATCAAATTTGACCGTGGTTTAGAGTTCTAACCGACATATCCATAAAAGACATCGAATCTCTTCGAGAAGCTCTCAGCATCCTACACGAGACATATCAGGTACCAAACGTTGTAATCAGTTCCATCCCTTTGAGGCCATGGCTTCTCGCTGCATTACCACCTTCTCTATCACCCCCAACATCTGATGGGGAATCAGAACATCTTTTTTGCCTTGCTTCTTCCACGGAACCCAGTCCTAGTGCCATGCACGTTCATGACATTGATGGACAAAAAAAAATTCATGGTTCCACCAACACCTCTAAAAGATACCTTTACAGGGTACATGCTGCTTGTATCCCCCTTCTCCCAGGCTACTTTTCTGGTGTGGGGGATTTCTTCTCTGCCCTCGTTCTTGCCCATTTCCAACTTATCTCCCCTCATCCAAGCCAGTTCATGAACTCCCCTTCCCCTCTATCTGAGCTCTCAAATTCCCTCACACCCTTAACGTATGCCGTCTCACTTGCAGTTACCAAGACCCACACAATCCTTGCAAAAACGCACGAACATTCAGCTTCACTCCCGGCTGATGAACGTCAACCTTCTGATGATGAATTGGATGTTATGAACCCTATGCGACGGGTTAAAAGGATGCGGGGGCGCGAATTAGCGTTGATCCAAGGTCAGGACATCATTCGAGGTATCGGGCTAACTTCTGAAAATATTCGGTGGATGGGAGAATGGGATGCATTCTGGGGGCCTTGAATGTCTGCTTCCAGCTGGTAGGTGGCATTTAAATGATCAAAATCTTGTCCCTGCTTGGATCAGAGAGTGATAAACTTATTTTTTTCGTAATATCATATGGTGATAGGGTAACAATTGCACTACATTCTCTACTCCTACAGTACGGTCTAATACAGCAGCAATCAAGACAGATTATCTCCTACTCGCCCCTGTTGAGCTTATCAAGTGCCCTGGGTCCCTGTTCAAACCACTCCTCTCTTGATATCCAAAACTCCTCGCGGTTTTTCATGATATCGGCGAGCACAGCACCACCTAAAAAAACCATATGCTTCCTCCGTGGGGGATCTTCAATCCTAATCTTGAATTTCTGTGTGACAACGTTAGAGAATGGAGATCGTGAGGAAAAGCAGACGTGACATACACTCAAACGAGAAGCATCGCCATTCAGGACCCGGGTCAAGTATAGTTGTTTCATTTCTTTTTCAAGGCGACTGGGAAGACCGGGGTACATACTTGAACCCCCGGAGAGCACAATGTGTTTATATAGTTCTGCTCGGACATCAACAGCAGCTTGTTGGATCGTGCCGAAGAGTAGTTCTGTATGATGATACTGATCAGATTGAGAACAAGAGGAGGAAAGATGTATATACCTGCCACGCCAGGAGATTCAAGGTCAACAAGGTGGGGCTGGAACATGCACTCTGGTGCTTCAAATCGTTCCGAGCCAACCTTGATTGTCCGACCATCAGGTAGCTATCAAGCAATCAATCAGTCATAAGAGAGAGCATAATAAATAAGGATTACTGTGTAATTCTCTACAAGGGTGGTTGTCTCTTCGGCTAGTTTGGTATCTTGATCAAGATCATAACTGGCATTCACAACAGTTCAGTGATGCAGTAGAATATTAAGGTCAGCAAGCGAACCTAACATAACAGAGTTTCTCTTTGATCTCGCGCACGGTCTCGAAATCCGCAGTACGGTTGAACGCGTATCCTCTCATGAGTAAAAGCTTGATCAGATATCGCGTTACATCGCGACCCGCAATATCTAATCGGCGAGTAAGATGTGGCATGGCGAAGCCATCATATACCGGTACTATGTGCGTAACACCATCTCCAGAATCCACGACTACTCCAGTAGTCAAACCTATGCGAATATATCAGCCATAAAATCAAATCAGGTTGCCGAGTGACACACCTTGCGCATAGAGTGTCAACACTGCTTGAATAGCAACGTACACGCCTCCAAACCCATATTCCTCAAACATAACCTGACACATCTTCTGCCGATTTACTTTTGGATTCATAGGCGGTTCGGTCAACAAAACCTTCCTTCCCCTTGGGTCAACTTTCAATTTCTCATCAAATGTATAGTCCCAGAGATGCTTCATGTCTTCCCAGTTTTTCACAATACCATGTTCCATGGGCTGTGTCACCTGCAGGTAATTTCGATTCTGAGCAGCTTCGTCGCCGATCATGATATCTTTGATTACAGCAGATCCTACCCGCTCTTCAGCGCGGAGAATAGGTCTACCAACTATAGATGGAAATACTGTTTTGAAAGGTCTTTTAAGTAGATAATCGGAGTATTTGGATGATTGCATGTACCGTGCTCAGGAAAGTTGGAACCTGCATAACCAACTTTGACGAACTGGTTGCAAAGACTTGAGGCTTGATTGAATTAATTGAAAGTCAAATCAAGACCTACACCAGTACCATTATCTACGACGAGCGGAGTTTCTGAGTCCATGGTGGTACGGTGCTGCTATGGAAGTGTTCACAATAACACTGTATTTGTCGTTGTTTTTAATGAACAACATATGATTAATGAAAGATGCCTGCTCAGTGACTTATCTCACTAGTCTTATAAACGAATCTAGATTTGGATTCAGCATTTAGATGTCACTAAGACGCGGTCTCAAACATTAAGGAGATAGTGATGCAGTCATCAATGATAGTAGATGTGAAGACAAAGTTTCTTGGTGAAGCTTGGTGGTCGAACAATCAAGGGCGTACGTGGCACTTTGAAGGTTGGCGACAGCTTGGAGGTCATTTGATCGTTGGAGTGATGAGGCGAGCCAACTTAGGAAGTATGACAGCTTTTGTCTCCGTCCTTCCTTCCTCGCAACGAAATTTGTCTCGATCATCATTTCCGCTCCATCAAAGATCCGTTCTCTAGGCTCACCAGTAAACTCAACTACTTTCTTCGCTATGCAGGAACCGTGCATGTTCGTCGTTGTGTTGAATGAGCCAATCGACCCCTTTCCTATTTTCTAGCATCATGTATTCCTGGAATATTAGCTTTAAAAAAATGACCATTGAATTTTGGTCATGGTCTTCCTCTTTCTCTCTCGATCACTTAAACCTGGCATCTTCTGTAACCTGATTCTCACGCAAGTGTCGAGTGCGGGGTGCCACCAAGGAACCTAGTTCGGTATGATGATAATGAAGCAGAGGCAAGTACAGGTGCACATGACCTGTTTTGATAGCCATAGAATAGGCTTAGGATACCAGAACTCGAAGCTGATGGTGGCGTAGGCAACTTTGACAGAAGTGTTAGAAGTAAACAGCGCTACTCGGAACAATCCGTAATGATGGCAGGTCTTCTTAGCATCATTTCACCCAGTCGATTCTTTTGGTGGAGCTTTTTGACTTCTTTCGCTTCTTGATTGAGGTAAAGAAACATGCAAAAGATATGAGACTATTCTCAATGCTACAGAACAGATGTTCGTAATGATGAGGTTCTCAAATGCTGATTTAGTTTTACCGCCATCTATAAAGCACTGGAGGCTGCATCTAGGAGGTCTGGGTCAGGGATGAAGAGCCACACTACTGTTAGAATATTAAACTAAATATCGTCTTCCTATGGTTTTAATTATTAGTTTTGTACTCCATATTTGGGGATCGTTGGGTAGAAAATTGCGCCATCGTTTACTGAATGCAGCTCAAATATATCATTTGTAAATCAGTCTTACCATGATGGATAACAACCAAGACTCATTTTTCAAATAGTTGTGCTACCAGAACAGCATTGCAGGGGTAGCAGCAGATAGGGTACTCGCCTGTATAACACTATAGGGCACACAGAGGGTACCAGAAAGGCTGTTTTAGTCTTAGGATCACACACGAGTAGTAGTGGGTTCGAAGAGTCCTGCAGCATGTCAGTCTTGCGCTGTGATATGCGTGCTACTACTGCGCATCCCACGGCATACTATTTACAATAACATAAGTACTTAAATTATAAACCATCTGATCGCCTACTGATTTCGCAAGTAATCTGTGACACATGGGTACAGTGTCTTTCAACAACCTGACGCATGGCATGGATCAAGGACCATGAAGCTAACGAGAGGGACCCATGCTGCTGTTTGTGGCTAGACGCAAGGTTCTATATTTAGTTCCAGGATCGGCGATGTAGCGTGAGGCATTTCTCTATGGTGGAACTTGTAACTTACTCCACCGAGGGGCTGGATAGAAATATACGTTCAGAAAAAGTTTCAGCTTCCTTGAAACCCATTTGTTAGATGGACAACATTTATCGTAGTCGCAATTGGATCAAAACCTATATTTAGATGCATTTGTGCGGCGCGCTGGTTGATAGACGCAGAATATCCGCAGTTCTTCTTCCCACATGTCCATCACAGATATGATCTCTCTTCCTCGGAAATGAGTCTCAACTCCTCAATAGTGACCACGGTATATTCTCCATCACAATGTCAGATTAGGACTTTCAGCCTCCATGTTCACAACTTGCCTGTAACTGACTCTCAATCAGTAGTTCCATTCCCACAGAGACTTTAATCATCCTCACCCCATTAGTACTTCGAACCCAACGCTAAACCACTTGAAGAGATGTCCTGGATTGGTCCGATCAAGGATCTCCTCGGATCATCTTCGCGAAGCTGCGCCAGGTATAAATTCTACTGGACCGCTGTCGATGACACGATTGTCGCTCTGGATTATTATTAAGCCCACTCCACCACATTATGCTCTTCTGGTGTATTATGGTATCTTCCCAAAGAGCACAACACTCCGGGCAACGCATCATCGTTTTCGTCGCGACCGAAGTCAAGTGTGATGATTCGGCGCGGTAATTTCGCGACTTCACACAATCTAAGCCCGATCATGATCTGTCCTTTGATGCCATGGCATGATATTCAAAATCTCTTGCAAATGATCCAAGGTCAATGTATATATATCTTCCAGACACAGAGGAAAGGAAGAGTCAAATTTGGAGGGCGAGACATTATCAGTAATCCATGATGATTTCAGATATTTGGTTAAAATCAAGGTTTTCTGTCAAACTATTTCTGTGACCGAAAATTGTTAGACTACACCAACCAGACACATTGTCCATCAAACGAAGACACATGGATACCATTGTTCCGCATGCTGCATTCCAAGGACGTAACTAAATGCCGATTTCCGACTTGATGGATTTTTTGTCAGGTATTTGCGATGTTAGTGCGCATTGGTCTCAGACACAGCTGTTGACTGTGAATCGATCAGCTTCAGTATGATCTGTGTGCTGTAACCATGTCTTTTTTGATCTGAAAGTTGTTCTCAGCACGGAAAAATCTCTCCGGGTCTCTAGCCACCCCCAGTGCGAACACCTCAAGATTGAACATCTTATCTCTCAATCCTGGTACTCATATTGGCCTTAGCCTTGAACCGAAGTCTTTATTAGCCCAATTTTTTATCACCCAGTCAAACTGTTTACAGACGATCACAATTCACGTCAAGGATCTACCCCGGAGGGGACCATGAGTGTACATAACTATTTGGATCTTAAATTCCTGTAGGCGAAGTTTTCATGCTGGGACCTTGGCTGCAATTAATCAGTACAATAATCAATGCCATATTGACTCAAGTGGCTTACGTCCAAGTGAAAGTGTTTGTCACTGTTACCATGTAGGGTGGTTCCGAGGTTAAACTGCGAGAAATTTGTGTCCCAGTGAACGTATGTGGGCCACCTTGTTCTGCATAGTGCCCAGCCTAGGCACCTCGTTGAGAATTCAACGAACACCGAAGTTGAGAGTGTACGTACCGCAGTTGTAATCAAAGCGAAGGCAAGGAAAGAAAATAAAGACTTCATGGTACAAGTTTGAAGGCAAGAAAGAATGGGCGACAGAAGCTTTTCAGAACGATTATAATGTATTCTCACCTGCCAGATATTTTCTCACTCCTGTTAGTCTCCATAGACTCCTAGATCTCTATGAGATGCCCCCTATCCCATCTCGCTCACACTGTTGAGCGAGTAGAGAACTCACTGGGAATTTGAGCCTAGCAAAACTGAATAATTTCATCCGATTGAATCTTGTATCCATGTGTTCCGGACAGGATGTACTTTCAAGCTTCACTTCCATGTCCAAGATAGCTCAGAAATGACCCACTAATATTCCACAGTCGTGCATCTCCATGATTTCTGCCATAATTCTCTCGGCTAAGCACCGAACTGAACGGTCGAGCGGCCAACTCTAGCTGTTTCCTACTCATTTCGGCTGGACCGTTCAGATCTTTGATGCGATTCTATATAAAGTTCTTTGTTAACACCATAGATAAAAGGCCGTGCCAGTTTTTTCTTCCCTAGAGCTTTCTCATTTTTGACGATGAAGACGGCTTTGAGTCTTCTTGCATCCCTCGCTTCTCCTTTTCTGTTTGGTGGTCTTGTCCAAGGTGTTAGCATTGGGCCGGTCGCCGACATGTACCTCGTCAACCAGGACATCTCTCCTGACGGTTACACTCGGTCGTAAGTGCTGAGATCTATTTTTTCAGTCATTCGATACCGTTCTTAATCGGTCCAGGGCTGTTTTGGCGGGAGAGACAGAAGATAGTGCCAGCGTTCCTGGCCCGTTGGTCGTAGGGACCAAGGTTTGATTTCAGTAGCTGCTAATCTGGCTCTGTGGCTCAGTTGACGTAGGGCGCAACTTTCAAGATGAATGTCATTGATAACCTCACAGACACTACCATGTTGCGAACCAGTAGCATTGTAAGTATGTCAATCCGTTTTTCTATAGCACTTTGACGAAACATTTTTGAGCACTGGCATGGAATGTTCCAAAATGGCACTGCTTGGGCTGATGGAACTAGTGGAGTTACGCAGTGTCCAATATCTCCCGGAAATTCATTCCTCTATCAGTTCACAGCAACTGACCAAGCTGGTACCTTCTGGTATCATTCCCATCATGCCATGATGTTGCTCTTTCATTCAGTCTCTAATTTTGATGCCATCAGCTACGCAGTACTGTGATGGCCTGCGTGGTGCATTAGTTATTTATGATCCGGATGACCCTTATTTGTCTGAGTATGTGCATTGGTCGTGAGAATTTACCAACTACCCTAACATTGTGATTAGATATTCGGTTGACAATGGTTTGTCGATCTTTAGAAATCCTTGCACGTGTTCTGAATCTTTGATGCAGAAACTTATGTCATAACGTTGACAGACTGGTGAGGGTTCTCCTCAGAATATGGTCCAGCTAACTTTGTATAGGTACCACACAGTCGCGCCTTCTGCTGGTTTAGTTCCCACTGCTGACGCTACCTTGATCAATGGCTATGGTCGCTATACTGATGGCCCTGCAAGTTCCCTTCTTGTCGTTCAAGTAGAGCAAGGAGTCAAATACAGGTTCCGTCTGG
>Ga0153946_1000878_pt1 | contig 13264 bp, 18 predicted proteins | sample TSNJ030MetaG_FD_104751 | JGI IMG/M metagenome (GOLD analysis project Ga0153946, IMG submission 104751) | Attine ant fungus gardens microbial communities from New Jersey, USA - TSNJ030 MetaG | ecosystem: Host-associated > Fungi > Mycelium > Unclassified | place: USA: New Jersey, Wharton State... | reverse complement strand
CTGGAAGTAGCGAGTATCGTTTTTTATGTCTTCCAGACAGCTGATCTGACCAACTCTTTACAGTTACCGGAGGACATATATGCCGTCCTCGTACCATATCGTTCAGGAAATACAAAAATACAATATACCTGATTATCGGCCAAGACAGGAACAGTAAGAATTTGTTTTGATCGAACCTGTAGGAGACCCTCATCCCTTTGCTCTTCTGACTAGGTTCCAAAAGGCGATTAAGAAAGTGCGTGCGGTACAGAGGATGCGCAGAACCCGTGGATTTGCATTCAGCCAAACTGAAACTGCTGGAAAGCAGGATCAGGCGAGGCTCATTCGTGCATATGATACGTCGAAGTCGAATGCTCGACCTACCGGATATTAGTTTTCTTTCCCTATATTCATTGCTTGGCGCAGACAGAACTTTTTCTTTGGTTTAAAATATCAGATAGATAGGACGACGTAATTTGTAATTGCATATGATTGTCTAATGACAGGGCTGTTCACCATAACTGACAGATGTCTTCTGCATTATTGACGCTTACCGGGTTCTGAGTAGGATGTTCACAATTCATCATCTCCTATGAAAAATGCCGTGCAGAATATGGCGCTCAAAAAAGGGGTGAAACTGATGGGGCCTGTCAGTGCGAATGCAGTCGAGCTGAGTCGAGGATCGTGTTAGCTCATTGGCCGGGAGATAGTGTTTCGAGAGGTATTTCTCTGAATCATCACATAGCAATGGTTCACTGATGTCGTGCAGAAAAAAACGGATTATAGCTGTCCCGAACTTAGTATGGTCAAAAAAAAAAGATGCAGGGGACTGAATGGCAGCGACAGGAGATATATCATACTGATGTTTCAACTGTGCCGTAGTAACTTGGACAAGGACCCCAGATATCTCCCTCGGAGGCCTCCAGATTTAGTAGAATCTGCACAAAGATGATTATATAATGCATTCTGAACATTGTGAAAAAGCTGTTCCTAGACTATATCTCGCTGCAACATAGTCTTTGCTCGGCAAACCGTCGAAGCTTTCTTCCTGTCGGATCAGGCTCAATTTTTTCGGGGTCTTGAAGAAAATGCGGGAAATGCCGACGACATCCTTGACAACAGTATCAATGATACGTTCCAACGCTTATATACTCACTTGGAATCTCTTGTGCAGGCCTTCTTAGAGACTGTGTCTTGGTCACTCATTTTATTTTCCCCTTTTTCCGCTCTTTTTTAATAGTGCCAACGGCTCGCGTCAGGAACGCCGACTCCCGTTATTTCCAAAGAGAACAATATCCCTTGTCCACCACCATTATGTCACTCAAAGCTGAATTGGAGACTTGGGCTGCTGCATTGAAAGCCTACGATGGACAGGAATTCGAGAAAGCTCTGGATTTCTTCTCAGTGCGTCTCTTGCCTCATGTTCAATTGGAGAACCTGTTGATCAAAAAGGAATGGTGTTGATAGCGAATTTCAGATTCGTCCAAAATACTCACGAATATGGGGTTGATCTACGCGACCTTGGGCGAACACGAGGCAGCCGTCCAGCGTTACATTGAAGCCACCAACCACGATCAGTATCTAGCTGTCGCGTATGTCGTTCAATTTTGTGGCTCAAGATATATATATTATATTTCCTTTGCAGACATTTCCAATGCGGGGTCTCGAACTTTTTGCTCACCCGTTATGACCTTGCCTTGAAAGACTTCGAGCAGACATTATTTCATCTCCGGGGCAACCAGGTGATGTGAGTCCTCCGGTAATTGTCTCTTAGTGGACCTGGATCTGATCTTAACTACGCAGTAACTATGAACAATTGGGACTCAAATTCCGTTTGTTTTCTGCAGAAGCCATGTACAATAAGGGACTTTCGCTGATATACATGGGAAAGGTGCAAGAGGGCCTGCAGGATATGCAGGAGGCAAGTCGGGACAAGGCCATTGACGATCACAAGGTCATCGATGAGGCTATCCGAGACCGTGGAGAGGGATACATGGTTTTCAGTGTGGTTCGTTGTCATGACTCGCCCGCCTTTATCATTCTGTTGACGGTTGTTCAAGCCTGTTGGTGTTCTCTATCGGCCCTCCGAGAAAAAGTTGAAAAATACAGCTACCAGAGATTTCTTGGGAGAGCCGGTGAGAGTTTCAAGTTGCTAATACGGGGGATTCCAATTTACCTAGCTTCTTAGATTCTGGTTGCTGCAAGTGATGCGAATGATGCCTTCACTACCTTTACCGGATCTACTCGACTGAAACAAGGCATCAATCCCAACGGCGCTTATGTTGATCAACCGGAAGTTGGTGTTACTAGGTCAGTGAGCCTGCCAACGGTTACAAGTACGCGGTCTTGCATCCATATTATCCAAAGTGTTGCCTAATTTCTATAGAAACAACTGTAGACCTCCCACCAGTGGAAATCAAACGTGCTACATCAGCAGTATCTCCCAATGTCCGTGAGCTCGCCCCTCCGAAGAAAGATTCGCCCCCCAACGTGAATCGTGACAATGTCGGACCAAGAATGACAAGAAACCCGACGCAGATCTCGCCTAGTGGGTCTTCCTCAGGTATTAGCATAGGGGAGCCTGTTCGTGCACTGAACATCCAGAAACAAAGCGATGCTCGTACTGTTGCATCTGACAATATCAGTCCTGCTCCTCTCAAAGGTAAAAAGCTGGCTTCAAAGTTTCCGATTAGCTTGTACTGACTGGTATCTAGCAACACCACCACCAAAGGAAAAGAATTCCCGTCTCACGGAATTCTACGACGATTATCTCGATTCATACGACGATAGCTCTGCACCAGTGCCTGCTGTCCCAAAGCTATTGGTTGCCCCCGACGATTCCGCTGCTGCCTGGGCAAGAAACAATGCCACTGGTGTTCCACCTATTAGTGTATCTCGCACCAACTCACGAGGTCCCCGTGCCAGTTCCTATGCGCTAAGTTCTGGCAGTGGGGTGAGGAGAAAGGTATCACGGAGACCTACTCAACATGGGTTCCGTATGCAGAGCACCTACAGGGAAGATGAAGAAGAGGGTTATGCTAGTGGGGATTACGATGACGATGAGTTTTACGAGCTCATGAAGATACGTATCAAGGTTTGTTTCAACAGTCTTGTTGGGAATGATCATAAGAGTTCACCGTATCCCTCAGATCCACTACAAAGATGAAGTGCGAGGAATGGCTTTGACTCCCGAGACATCCTTTAAGGAGTTCATGGACAAGCTCGCTATCAAGTTTGACAGGTCTACCCAGGGAATTGGTCTCAAGTTTCAGGATGAAGACGGTGGAAAAGTCACCATTGCAGATGAGTCTGATTTTGAACTTGCGATAGAGACTGCACGTACGTGTTCCAAGGATAAAGCGGAGGGTAAACTCGAAATTTGGTGCTCTGATCGAATTTGAATTCAGTTTTTTGTATTTGTCTGTATGCATCCTCTGTCCCTGTGATGTTCTGCGCGTTGTCCTGTTTCGTGCTCGGCTGTTTGCTGTACGATGTGTTATAGTTTTCTCCCCCTCAGATCTTTGTGACTTCCTCTTGTAAATCAAGTAGCTAGCAGTTATTAGACTAGTTAAATCATTGCCATAGAAGAAGAAAAATGGCTTATGGCATCACTGCTTCAGATTGCGTTGAATCAGAGGGTCATTAGATCGGTTTCTCTAGATTTCTAACCGTTTTGTACTTTTGACTACACAACTACCGTTGAACAGCACTTGCTGGTTACCTCAAATGCGGGGGCCCTAACGATCAACGGCGATCGGCGTTGATATATACAGTTTGTTGGTCAGAATGATTGGATGTATTCTATATCGCCACTTTTGTGAGAAATGTCTGGTTATTGACACGAATTTGGAACTAGGATAGTATAGTAGAGTGGCAAACACAGCACACCATTACGTGCGCTTACCCTCCCGCTCCGCTTTGCGCAAAGCCCGTCGGCGGATGTCCTTGTGCAGACGGTGTGTGTACGAGATACAAAGCGCGGGCATTCCCAAAAGCGTGATAGCCCAGTTCAGCAACGCGTGGGACCAGTACGGCGTCGAGATGTTTGGCTGACCACCCAACGCCGCGCCACACGGTAGTCCGACTTTACTCAATACAGAACGCACATACGCCTCTGGATTTGGTATGAGAGCACTTGCTTTGCGGATTTTAGACATCTTCGTTACCTGGGCACAAAACTTTGTGTGAGCCAAAATCGAAGCATACAGCAGAAAAAAAGGGAGACGTACCACAAAATATGTGTTGATGTATTCCACCGTGATGTTGTCTTGGCGCACTTCTTCGGCCAACGCGCTCGTAAACGTTGCGATAAATGCCTTAGCGGCGGAATACGGGGCCAACATCGGTGAAGGGACGCTCCCCACAAACGATCCGATATTCAAAATCAGCCCCCGTTTTCTGTTCGCGGTTTTGTGAGTATCACCTGTCGAATGCAGGACTTGTGAACCACATACTTTTGGACCATTCCGGGCAGGACAGCATATGTGACTTGTAGTGTGCTATTCACGTTGACCGCAACAACGTCCGTCATCTCTTCTCTCGGCATGTCCACGAGATAGCTAGGCATAGGATGGGACTTGCCGACGTTATTGACTGCATGCAGGACAAATTAAGACCTGTGGCGTTAGTCAGATGGGACGATGTGCTACTCACCCAATACCCCAATGTCGAACCGTTGCAATACGCTCGTGAGCTCCGCGTATTGTCTGGCATCGGCTTGGGCAAAATCAATGACGTGGCTTTGGGCCTTGACATGGTATCTTGCCTCTGCGCAGCAGGTTTTCAGTCCTTGTCAATACCTTTTCCATGATACGTACCTATCTCCTCAGCAGTTCTTTTTAATGACTCGGCATTACGCGCAACAAGAAGCATATTGAATCCCGCCTTGCCGAGCTGTAGGGCAAACTCCTTGCCGATTCCATCCGTCGAGCCAGTGACCACGGCCCAAGCTCCCTTTTTAGCGCCAAAATTGGAAAGCTGTTCATCAAATTAGTAGACCGACCCTTTATTAAGCACATTTCACCCACACTTTTGCCAGGAAGCACAAATGTCTGTAACAGAACGGAAAGAGCCTGGTATAGCAGACGACCAAGACTCAGGACGCCGAACGCCAGAATCACATGAGACACGTATGGTTTGTTGTAGACTTATTCCCCACTTGATGAGCATGAAATATGAGCAATTTGAGAAAACCAAAACTTACCGCAATTCAGGACCTTGGACAAGTCCATCCTCTGTGACGCGAGCGTATGGCTGTCACAACACACAAAGATGCTGCTTACATAACCCTCTCCGAGGGATAATTTTAAGTAGACTGAACGTCCTCTCTCCACTCTTTTCATGGGTCTCTCTGGCCGAAAATCCAAGCAAAGGATCGGTCAAGATCCCCGGAATTTGTCATGGGCTGATGGTTCGTCCAATACTACAAAAATGCATAACTGTTTTATCCGCAAACTTATGATCAATCACGACAATAGACGCAGCTCGATTTGGGTCGAATTATCTCGCAAAATTCGGCTGGGAGTCGAGTAAAGGGCTGGGAGTGAGCGGGGAGGGACGTACGACGCATATCAAGGTCGCTCAGAAACTGGATATGATGGGCATCGGCGCAGCACATCAAAAAGACCCCAACGGGGTTGCATGGAAACAGAATAGGGATTATGAAAATTTGTTGAAGAGGTTGAATGAAGCCAACGGCGGTGAGGAGGAAGTACAGATGGAAAGTGGGTTTGACGGATTTGTGAAGCCCGAAGGGAATGCTGGTGAGGAGGGCGAAGAGGACGAGAAGAAAAAGGAAAAGCGAAAGAAGGAAAAAGAGAAGAAGAAATGGAAGAGAGAAGAAAATGCTGTGGACACTGGGGAAAAAGAGAAGAAGAGACGAAGGAAAGGTGAAAATGCTGAGGACGCTGGTAGAAAATCAAAGAAGAAAAAAAGCATTGAAAAAGACGCGTGTAACACGGACGTTGAATCTACTGCACCTGTACCGTCAAGTCCTGAACATTCAGAGAAGGCTCCACGCGTTATACCACGACACAGATCGTACGTTGTATCAGCTAGGATATCTGAACGTTGACCGATAGATAAACAGGCACAGGGCACGCCATATTGCTGCCAAGTCCATTGGATTGAAATCTGCAGCAGCCATCTCTGAAATCCTTGGCATTGCTCCATCGTCCTCCTGCGCTACCCCATCTGGCGCTACCCCATCTGGCGCTACCCCATCTGGCGCTCAGACTCCACAAGGCAAACTGACATCCGTTTGCGATGACGATGCCCTGGACACGGACAAAATCACCACTTCAACGAAGACTTTGCAGGATTACTTTAAGGGGAAGATGGATTTAGTTTCAGTCACGAGTCGCACAGGAACAGGTGATAGTGATAGTCCTCGGGCTGGTCTTGGCTCACGGCCAAATATTTCGGGACATATTTCATCCTTTATGACAGCGTCTTCATTGATGGCGGAAAAAAGTTAAACAAGGAGCGGTAGATTAGATAAGATCGTCATATTTGACGGAAAAAAGAGAATCCGGTAGTGATGATGGTGGATTGTGGGGAGTCGTGGTTATGTAGTACTCTCATCCGATGAAAGTCAAAGACCTCATCCACTCTCCAAGGTCCGCCAGTTCTCTCTCTCTCACCCCAGACCGCACCGCGGCTCTCTACCATCGCGTCCGTCTCTCTCCCTGCTGTCCAATTCCTACTTCTGACTGGCATCTTCATGCAACAGCACATGCAGACTCAACCCATGTTGCATCTGCCACCCTCTGACCCTCCCTCTCGCCTGCCATCTCCACAAGAAGGCAACACACGATGTCCCTCTCGTCGTGCAAGTATCGCAATCATTGGGATGCCTGGAGGTTCAATATCTGCACCCTTCAATCAGTGAACTTGACACTCATGAGGTACATAGTCGGCAAGAGCACACTCGCCTCCATAACGGCAAAGGCACTGGGATGGGAGGTGCTCGACACCGATGCCATCCTCGAAACAAGATACCAGATGTCAATATCAAGATTCATCCTCACTCGAGGATACGATGCCCTGCGAATCGCCGAGTCTGAAGTCCTGATCAATGTCCTTCGCAACAATCCTTCAGAGAGGGTTATTGCCTGTGGTTCTCGGACCATCGAGCTCGAGGAGAACCGAGCAGCTCTCAGAAGATTTCGTGAACGTAGCTTGGTCATCCACGTCATCCGGGACAAGAGTGCTGTCACAGCTTATGTGCAGCAGCACGCCGTGCAACACAAGAATCCAGAGGAGTGGGAGCGACTGGTTACGCTGTTTCGTGAATGCTGCTCATTCGAGTTTGCCTCGCTCACGGTCAAAGTCCCACAAGAAGTGTCGCCAGAAGCTGGCGCGAATGAGTTATCGGTCATCTTCAAACCTGTCGAGAACGATTTCTTTAGGTTACTCCGGTTCATTCACGGCGTGGACACCAACAAAGTCCCTACTCACCAAAAATCGTACTTCCTCCCACTCACATACAACGATGTGAACAAGGCGATACCCCATCTCGAAGAATTATCTATCGGACTTGATCTTTGGGGTATTCGCGGCGATCTTTTGGCTTCTTACGATCCCAGCTATCTCTCCTTCCAAGTCGCAACTCTTCGTCGGCACAGTACCCTCCCCGTGATATTCACGGTCCGCACCAAATCGACGATGGGAAATTATCCCGATGTGGAGGCTGATAATATCGCACTTCAAGAGTCACTCGCCTCCTTCTGTCAACATGCGCTTCGTCTTGGTATTGAATATGTGGAGTTCCAATTCGACTACCCTCGTGCTGTCATTGAGAGTGTTGTTTCTATGAAGGGCAACAGTTCGATTATTGGTACCTACATTGATACGAAGGACGTTTGTCGGTGGGAGGGTCCAGAACCCAAGCAAATCTATGATAAGATCGTCGATATGGGCGCAGATGCGGCAATAATAGCTTTCCACGCCAAGTCTTTTGAAGATAATATGAATCTGCAGACGTTCACATCATCTATGTCAAGTAATCCTATACCTCTCGTCGCCCTAAACCTGGGAATCGAGGTGAGCCCCAGATTCTCACGATGATTATCTTATTTAGTTAATACAGGGAAAGATTTCACGAGCATTGAACTCCTATCTCTCCCCAGTGTCACATCCTCTTTTGCCCATTGGTGGAGCCTCCGGCCATATCACTTTCCAAGAATGTCAATCCATCTTGTACCTGATCGGACTATTGTCTCCCAAGAAATTCTATGTGTTCGGTCACCCAATTCCACACTCAATGTCGCCTGTACTTCACAATACTGCCTTCACCACGCTTGGCTTTCCGTATACTTTTAGCAAAGTTGATACGGCAAATATAGACGAGATTCGCCGAGTGATGGATATGCCTGATTTTGGAGGCGCGAGTGTGACGCTCCCACATGCTCGCAATGTCATCCCACTCATTCAGCATCTATCGCGATACGCACAGATCATTGGTGCTGTTAATACCATCTTCCCTGTGTCACAGGGTAGCCGCGAGCTATATGGAGACAACACCGATTGGAGAGGAATCAAGAATTGTCTGCAACGTTCATTAACGCCTGCACACATGGTTACTTCATCTACGACTGCTCTTGTTTTGGGTGCGGGTGGTTCCGCAAGGGCCTCGATATACGCACTGTATAGAATTGGCGTGGTGAACATATTCGTATATAATCGAAGCAGAGACAAGACCCGATCATTGGTGGATGATTTCCAACGGCTGGATCACCTGCTGCACATCAAAGTTCTCGATTGTCTCGCTGTACCTCTACCCATCAATCCTCTACCCAGCATCATTGTGTCTACTGTTCCTGCGTTTACTGGGGCTGTTGATTCCAAGTTAGTGGAGGCTGTGGATGTCGGCTTGAGGCTGGAACATTTATCAGCGAATGGAGGCGTTGCTGTGGAGCTTGCCTATGAAACACGGATGACACCTCTATTAGCGTTTGCGGAACAGAAGAAATCGCAAGGCTCGCCTTGGGTCAGCGTAGAGGGTATTGAAGTGTTGCTGGAGCAAGGATTTGAACAGTGTAGGATATGGACTGGGCGAAGAGCCCCTGTAAAACATGTGAGAGACAAGGTCCTGGAGGTCTATCATGGAATGATACGTGGATGTCAGAATCAGCCTTGAGTGTGTAGAATAGTTTATGATATGAAGAAGAACAGTGTAGTCTACAGGTGATATTCAAATTATTTGTCAGGTTTATTAGCAATATTAAACTGGCAATATCGTCTAATGAGCAAAATATATTATATACAATGTATAGGATCTACGATGGATTCATCTTGTAGTTCATCTCTACTATCGACCTCTGCGATAGTCTGTTCTTTGGCATGACGAAGCTCTAAAGATGCAAGAACTTCTGGGATCACATCGATATGCACGTTGCGACCCCAGAGAATGTCCAGGTGTTCATAAGTGTGAAGACGTTTTGCGACGGTGTGACCAGGAAGCTGTGCCAACATGGTATTAATGTCAACGAGGCTATCTGAGTCTCCCCACAAAAGCACGATGGGAGTGACGATATTCCGAGTAGGAAATCGCACAGGCCGATAGGAGCTTACAGAAGTCACAACGACGGGAGAAAGAACATCGTCATCGTACATTTGAAAAGCGGCGTTGCGCATGATTTGGAACCAATGTACGACCGACTTGACAGATGTGAATGAGTAAAGGTGAGCGTAGGCTGCGATTTTCTGGTGCTGAGAGATGTTGTGACTGTGCCAATTGAAGAGCCAAAGAAGCGAAATGTCGATGACAAAGGCAAATATGGGAGGGTAGATGATGGATTGCCAAAAGGTAGCTGAAGAGAGGATGTTTTTACGGCCAAAGATAAGGTAGAGGAGAGTTGGGCTGGTAACGTTGATTGAGTTTGGTACCGTTGAGACAAGGAGGAAGAGCTTACGACGCTTTCATGAGAGCATCAACTATTGGGGCTGCTAAACCCGCTGGACTCATAGCAGGAGCAAGGGCAATAAAGACGTTGATCTTTTCATTCAGTTGAGGATGGATACTGAGGGTTGCAAATGCTTGTGCTGTTCCTTGGCTAAAACCTATATAGCTCAGCTGCGGGGCCTTGGTCACCTGCAAAATGTGGCTGATCGTATCCGGAATGTCGTGCCATGCAAAATCATCGATGCTGAAGTGAAAAATAAGCAGAAGGCTACATGTCACCATGGGCACTATATTTACCTGTAATCCCAAAATTTAGACGTGCTGGGACCATGGTGGATTGACTTTTTTGAATACTTGTTCCCTCTGCTTGAATTGTTAGCTAGGAAGGAAAAAGTGAAGGAAGTAGACGGTTTTTGACCTGTTGTTGCCCAACCACACATCATAGCCCTGCTCTGCCAATACGAACGCCAGTGATCGATACGGATCTGTGAGGCAGACCCATACTTCACTGTTCATCAACAAGCCATGATGAAGGTACACAACGGGCTTTCCAGTGCTAGTTCCGGGGCTGTCCCTTTTTTCTCCCTGCCTTCCCGGCAACCGATGGAGGCCGAGAAGATAACCATCTTTGGTCAGAACAACATGCTCTTCGTGAATGTACCCATGTATTCGGCAGAGATCCTCAAAGTCTTTGGCCTTGAGGACTTTGTCCGACGCACGTATCTCTTCGGAAAGGTATTCTTCGCCGCGGAATCGGTTGAAGAGTCTGCGGGACCATCTATAGAACCAGTTGATCACGCACTTGGGGAGAAATAAGATAACGAATTTGAGGACAGATACAAGTGCAAGTATAAAAAAGCTCAAAGCTATGGCGAGATATTCCTGAATTGAAAGTCGCCCGAGGAATGGAAGACGCATTATTATTCGGGATTGTCAAGCCAGAGAACGTGATATTAGGCTGGAGTCACTCTCGGGGTCCTAGTCGACAATGCTGGCAGGACCCCTTGGAACCCGACCATGGCGCCCATCCTCCAGCTCTCTGCCCTGGCGCTAGCCTTGTGTGCATTATGCTATATCACGATCCAATCCCAGAGCAATACGAAAGATACATTGGACCGTGCCATTGCCAGGTATGTTGAGCTGGCCCTCAGGCACCTGGTTCCTGGAGAGGCGATGGAGGCGATTAGAAAAGCACAAACACAACTGGCCTGCTATGTACAACACGGCACCTGGCTGGCACAAGACCGAAATCACATTCGATATCATCACGATCTGGGTTGCCTTGAAAACTGGTCCTCATTGGAAGGCTTAAATCTACCGCAAATAACAAGCTTGCTCTGTAGCCACATCTCTGGGAAAAGGATTCAGCTCGTAGGCCCGCGGACATTCTACCACGCACAAACTCTCATCCTTCAAGCTCTTGCATTGCATGACAACAAGAGTTATCCTAGCAGAGGCCCAGAAAGCGGAACACACTATTTTGTCTGTGGTGATTCACGGAACAAGGGAGAGTCACCTCTTATACCATCCAATCCTCGAAACTTTCCTAGTCGAATTCTGTCAGTCGATTCTACTCGCTTATCGTTCTCTCTCTCGGATCACCTGACTTTCCCACAACGTTCTCAACACCGAATGGCCAGCCAACCGATCGTGGATCCTCAAACTGGAATCAGGTCATATATGTCTGACTGGTTTTCGAAAACGCAAAAGGCGCAGGTTTTGATTATGAACAAAGGCCCTATATCTGCCCCCGCATCGACTTTTGGTAGTTCTACAGGTAACTGGTCCTTCACAAAAAAAGTGCCCCAGGAAGTTCGAGCAGGATTCCAGGATAGCGATCTTACATTTCGGGTCATTAACGCAGCTCTACATGCGGTGTTCCAGGAATACTTGCCTGATCTTGTGCAAGCTCTTGATGCACTTGCACTCTCGAACAAACTTCGGCGAATATTCCTTGGGTCTTGGTATCAACAGCCTGTCTGCACCAATGCTGGTTTAGGTCCTGACATTCGAACCACTAGCCTCATATGGGAGAGGAACACGGACGCAAGGATTCGACGAGTTGATCCATGGACCTTGTACTACAATACTCAAGGTTGGCGTACAATGATTCTGTCTTATTGTTGTTCATCTGCTTCCGACAGTGTATATCATTGGCCAAGTTCTCCCTGAAATTCTTCCCTATTTTAACTTTACGTACATTCCCATGAATCTTCCCCTCATTCCTGAGTTCCGTGGGTTTGAAGCTCAAGGACGAGGTTTACGAAAGGATTGTCTGCGAATGTCTTGTGATCACCCAATTGGCCACAGTCTGCAACTGACTTTAATGAAGGCATTGTTGTACCACTTTCAGAATCAATGATATTTTAGATGCCACTGTACATTAATTTGACTTTAGCGCTTCTTGAGCTTGTCGGTTTTCTGCAAGGCGCCTTGCCTCGTGAAACCACCTTGTTTGAGAGCCTCCTTTGCAACTTGAGAGATACATTTCCACCGATCAGATCCTAGTTTTGTTCCTCCATACCACCTGAATACGACCACAATCACATTGTGACAATTCGATAATTCGAGAAGCCTCGAGAGTCGATCTCCGCTACCACTTTCACCACCATCGTTCTGCCCACATACCAACTTTTCGTGCCCCTGAGCTCTTTGAGTCGATCGGTAAGCATACATGCAGTGGGTCACACGTTTTGAATACGGTAGAGACGTCAAATGATTGAGAAATGCAGATATCAACGTAGCGTATGGTAAATTTGTTACGTGCGCCTGGAAGGCCGATTTGTGGTGGGTTACGCGATGCGAGATGTGAATTTTATGTGGCCAGCAATCATCTATCGCTGAAGAATCATACGTGAACTGGTGGTCAACCGTTGAAAGAAAGGCATTACTGCCATTCTCACGTTTGACTGCCTTGTCAGCCTTGGACTGTAACACTCCATATGATGCCGAAGGCGAAACCCATCGTTTCGAGATTAGTATTGCGGGAGATCGGTGCGGTACATGCGTATAAGGAAGCAAATGGCTCCAGCCGTGCGTCTGCAAAAACAATAGCCTAGAACGAAGATATGGCATACAATAAATCTGGATAGGTTGCTTCACTACATCCCATATACTCCGATTTGACTCATGTGACTACGCGCGAAAGACATTGATACAGGCGCTTTTTCAAAGCAGTAAAAATAATGTACAGTGATGATTCAGTCAATAGGACTAATGTATCTTCTGTACCTGTACTAAATACCATTCTTCTGAGAACAAAGGCTGCTTTTATGGGAAGTCATCTATATTATGCTAACATTACACTACCGCTTGATCACCACCGCTACACTACTAATACTCCAATCCATCGTCTAGAGAAAACTCAAGTGTGAACTGAGG
>Ga0153946_1000876_pt1 | contig 13268 bp, 14 predicted proteins | sample TSNJ030MetaG_FD_104751 | JGI IMG/M metagenome (GOLD analysis project Ga0153946, IMG submission 104751) | Attine ant fungus gardens microbial communities from New Jersey, USA - TSNJ030 MetaG | ecosystem: Host-associated > Fungi > Mycelium > Unclassified | place: USA: New Jersey, Wharton State... | reverse complement strand
CATTAAAAATAGGTATCAGAGTCCAAGGACTCCATTGATTCGTCGGAAGAATTGAAAGAACGGATTGAATCTGACCATGATCTGAGCCGGGACCCATATGATCGAAAGCGGTCAATTCTGCATGATCCTTAAATGAGATTTGTGAGAAAAAATGATTTGCGCTTGGCAGACGATATAAATGTGAGACTTTGTAGGATGAGGGAAAAACAATTCAGCTGCGGAGTAGCAGCTGAACTGTTCTTCGCACATTTTGTGCGGAAACATTGCCTTTCGACAAGGCAACATTTAGTGATCAGACCGGTTCAAACTCCTGCCCGACTGCATTACGCGATCAGTAGTGTGCCCTTACGAACTCAGCCATCTGGCCGACTGAAAGCTTATCAACTTTCTCTTAAACAATACCAAAAAACTTACCATAATTGGAAATATGCTTTTGGTGCGTAGTAGATATATCCCTACATAGGTGGACTAACTTTTGTGAGGTTTTCAACTTCCTTCACCCTCTCTTCAGTCACCACTATTACCAGACCTGTCCAGCAATGTGTCATTGAAGTAAATGAGAACCCAGAAGAGCTGATAGTCCAGTGAACTAGAGAAGTCAGCCTCACAAATGAATATGCCATGGAGCTCTGTGCATGGCGGGATGACCTCGAACAAGCTCAGCTGATGCTTTGGATGGTAATTGACAATGTGAATTGACAGTGTGAAGAAAATGACAACGCCACGGTCTGCCTACGCGCCCCGTGTAATAAAAAAAATTTTAAAGAAAAAAGAAAATGACAATTATGGTGAATTTATGGTATTGTATAATAGGAGCTTGATAAACTTTCAGTCGGCCAGATGGCTGTATAGTGGCAATGGACATCAGGTTTGGATAACTAATTCAAGCAGTGCGTGATGACTCGGGTATCTCGAGGTCACGAAGACGACTGACGGAGGAAGAAACTAGTAGTCTAGATTTATGTAACCAGTAGGCAAGAATTGATGAGTACCCGACCAGTAAAGTAGACATGGAAAAGTAACGAAGGGAGAACTAGCCTAGAGTGACACTGTGGCAGTATTCATTGACCTATAGCACCTAATGTGTCACTGCAATGGCGGAAGTCCACTCCAACAGAGTGGATCCGGTGTATTATACTTATGGTGTTGCAGGAATACCATATGTTGAGGGTCTACAGACTTTTTCTATCTGCTTAGTAAACATTACCAAAAACGTGTCGTAAGTTGGTTTAACTTGAACACCAACTCTCATCAAACGTGAATAAAAAAACATTCTCCCTCTTCCTATACCCACCATGGCAAGCTCTAGTATGGGCGTGGAGCCGGTAAACCCTGCGCGTTTGCGTAAACGACAATATCAAGGATCTTCTCATACACCCTTTTTGACTTCGGATAATAACCAGAGTGATGAGCCGGCTGCTGAGATTTACCAGAGCGCTGTGAGTGATTGATTTCGTCGAAATTATGTTGAGTCCATGGCTTGCTGAGGGCACAATTTTTTGTGGTGGTTGTGACATTGTAGCGGTCCCGCAGTCAAGCGGAACAGTTGCTTGATACGCCGAATGCAAGTGTTATCACTGTCGCTACCCTTACAGCACTTGCATTCGCATTGAGATTCTACAAGATTAGTCACCCTGATCAAGTTGTGTGCGTGTCCCTCTTTTTTCCCTCTCCTTTAGACTCAAACACTCCAAGTTTTGACGAAGTCCACTTTGGAAAGTTCGCGTCATATTATATCACACGCCAATACTACTTCGATGTTCATCCACCTTTTGCGAAACTCCTCTTTGGGCTAGCCGGCTGGTTTGTTGGATTTGACGGAGAATTTACTTTTGACAATATTGGTGATAATTATACGTTGAATAATGTGCCTTATGTTGGCATGCGTGCGCTTCCTGCGGTTTTTGGATCGTTGACGGTACCGGTTGTTTACGCGATTATGAAAGAGAGTGGTTATTCAACAATTATTGCTGCATTTTCGGCGATTTTGATTCTCTTTGGTCAGTCTTTGTCCGGTTATAATGAGTGAGTTAATACTGAAATGTTGGTTTTGCACAAGATAATGCCCATATCACACAGTCGAGGCTGATCTTGCTGGATGCGGCTCTGATTTTCTTCATGTCTTTGACGATATATGCCTATGTGAAATTCCGCAAGCTGCGTTATCGGTGAGTTATCAGGGTGGTTGTCTGTTGGTCACTGCTCGACTCGACTGATGTGGCATGTATTAGCGAATTTACGACGGAATGGTGGGTCTGGTTGACTCTCACTGGTATCTTCATGGCATGCACTTGGGGTTCCAAGGTCAACGGTATCCTGACTGTGATCTGCATCGGATGTGCTGTCTTGATTGATCTTTGGGATATTTTGGACTACAGGAAAGGAACATCGATGGTGAGTCGTTACTTCAGCTCAGTGTGCCGGATTTGCTGACGCGGTGTGTAGGATTACTTCTGGCAACATTTTGTTGCTCGTGCTATTGGTCTTATTCTTGTTCCTTTCATTGTTTACCTCTCGTTCTTCTATGTACACTTTGCTATTCTCGTGCAGTCAGGAACTGGCGATGCCTTCATGAGCCCTGCATTCCAGGAGACTTTGGCCGGTAATGAGATGCTCATGAGCAGCGCTGGTGAGAATAATTGTAGCTTCCGGATAGGACGCTTTTACTGATTTTGGAAAGAAATCCGCTACTTTGACACCATTACTATGAAGCACAAGGACACCAAAGTTTTCTTGCACTCACACATAGAGAGATACCCTTTGACCTATGACGATGGTCGTATCAGCAGTGCAGGTTTGTTAGTTGATATTCAAGTGCTTCTTCCTTTGCTGAGCCCGTTACAGGTCAACAAGTCACCGGTTATGCTCATAACGATACCAACAACTTCTGGCAAATTATTCCCACTCAGGCTATTCCTGAAACCGGAAGGGGACGCATTGTTCGCAATGGCGATGTTATCCAACTCCTTCATGTCAACACCAACTCTCACCTCCTCACTCATGATGTTGCCTCACCCCTGATGCCCACAAACCAAGAGTTTACTACCTGGCCAGCGGATGATCATAAAAATTATAATGACACTCTCTTCCAAGTTGCACTTGTGGATAATCCTGATGGTGCTGCATGGAAGACCAAGTCGGGTTACTTTAGACTTATACATGTCCCTACTAAGGTGTCCATGTGGACCCACAATTCGCCGCTGCCTGATTGGGCGTTTAAGCAACAGGAGATTAATGGCAATAAAAACTCCAGGGAGAAATCGGCTGTATGGTTTGTCAATGAAATTGTCGATACTGAAGGTAAGACAAAACTCTCAATTTGTCATTGTTTCATGACCCTGGTCTTGATTTCTAGATCCTGAGGGCCTTGAAAACCGTTTGGATGATCAACCCCAAAAACAACCGAAGAGGATGAATTTTTTCAGGAAGTTTGGTGAACTCCAGCTCCTTATGATGCACCACAATGCCGGTTTGACCGCTTCGCATCCCTACGCCAGCACTCCTATCAACTGGCCCTTCTCTTTAACGGGTATCAGCTTCTGGACTGAGAACGAGCCTCAGAAACAAATCTATCTTATTGGGAACCTCATTGGCTGGTGGGCTTGTGTTGTTGGGCTATCGATCTACATTGGTGTTCTCGGGGCTGATCTTATAGCACGGCGCCGCAACCTGGATCCCATCCCAGAGCGTATGTACCGATGTTCGGTTACTTTCTTTGACGAAACGTTTAATTGTGTTATGTCAGCCGTCCGTAATCGCCTCTGGAACAACACTGGTTTCTTCATGTTGGTTTGGGGTGTTCATTACCTTCCGTTTTTCCTGTTCAGCCGCCAACTGTTCATTCATCATTATCTACCTTCGCATCTGGCTTCTGCTCTAGTTGCTGGCTCCGTCCTGAGTTTTGTCCTCAGTGATACCATCAACTATCCTATCTCCATCCCCGGTCCCAAGACAAGGCGTCAGCCCACACAATTCGCAGATGTTGGCACCAAGGGTGTTGTCATCACTGCTGTTTTCAGTTTCATCATGTTTTTCACGTTTTCCTTTATTGCGCCCTTGACTTATGGCACACCTGGGTGGGGCCTCTCTCTTTTTATTTTGTGTAAAACTGGTTGCTGAATGATGCTTTTAGGTTGACTGGTGATGAAGTCAATAGCAGGAGGTTATTATCTACTTGGACACTGCACTTTGCTGCGAAAAAGACGTTCGATGTTTAGAAGTTTGGTTTTGAGCTATCTAATTCTTTTACTATCCTTGTGCTGCTCTTGATGTAATTAATTTATGATGAAAGCAATTCACAATCAGTGTGTCCCAAGAGGGAACTAGCCATCGGAGGACGCACTAAAAGAAGTGTGACACAGCCACTGCGATGAAGTAACGAACCATATAAGTTGTTAGTGGCCTGGCTATCGTCTTCCGTCATGTTCAATGCTCCTAGGCCAGGTCAGAGGTATATTTCCACGTCGACAAGCGGTTTAGGTGGAAGCTTCGTCGACGAGAACCCTCTTGCGAACTCAGTATATGACGATGGCCTAGATCCCTGGAGCTCTGCCCCCAGCCCTGCCCCGACCCCCATTCCGGATACCTCGTCCTCCTCTGTCACGTTCAGTTCTGTGATCGGTGAGCTGCTGTTTGACTAAAGGCTCTGGGCCCGGCTATTCATCACATATCTTTCAGCTGATGCTAATGTTCCTGCTATATATCGTCGAGCTTTCAGTGCTGTCGACTCGACTGGATTTGAGGAGACTTCAGTCAATTCGCTTTCGCGAGTTTTGACGGTATCCGGCTTGCCTGCAAGCACTATCGACCGAGTGTGCCCTAGTTTTATTGCTGGCCTCGTCATGAAATGCTGATCATGCGCCATAAGATTGTGAGCTTGGTTAGCTCACGTTCCCGAGTCTCGAAACTCGAGTTCTTTGTCGCTCTGGCTCTGGTAGCATTGGCTCAAATGGGAAAAGGTGCAGTGAATGTACAATATACTTTCCTGAGTCTGGACATCGGATTTACAGACCCAACCATTGAACAAGTCGCTGCTCTAGCAGTACAGAATGCCCTACCAGAACCAATCCTTGATTTGGATCGACTACAGGCATCAAATTCTACTTTTTCTACTATGCCTTCATACAGGCAGAATAGTGTTGATCCATGGGATACAACTGCACGATACAATTTTACATCACCGAACTCCTCTACAATTCCTGGTACCGGTAATAATGCGGGATTGACACCAGGGATAATCAATGGCCTTCGTTCGACACTTTCAGGGACCGGTTTACCTCCTCAGTGGTGGGAGAGGCAGGAAAGCGTTCGGGTGACGATTTTAGGCCAACAAGGATTCATCTTAAACCGGTATACTGTGTACGAGATAGCCACTGAGGTGAGCTAAGAGGCTCTCGGACAAAGAGGACAGTGTGCTCAAAGGTCTTACTAGAGCGATATAACGGTTACGGTTACGCGACGTTATTCGGAATTTGTATTTCTTTGGGAAGTGCTTACTCGAAGATATCCATTCCGTCTCTTCCCTGCACTGCCCCCTAAACGAATAGGACGTGAGCTGCTCTCATTGGTCTTCTCAATATTCGTGCATTGATGGATTTTGTGCTCCAAAGCGGATGGGCACTTCTTGGAACAAAGAAGGCATGATTTTTCCTATGAAATACAATTGTTGAGTTTTGACGTGCCTTCAGACGGGGTCTACAGCGTGCTTTGAATTTCGTGATGTATGTAGTAAACATTCTATCATTCCAACTCCTAATGATCACCCTCAGAAACCATCCAGTGTTGAAAGACGATGGTGTTCTTGGAGTATTCTTGACAGTACCTTCCTTTGAGGTATGGCGGAAGCAAACCTCTGTTTCTTTAGATGAGGAATCTATGTCAAAAAAAGTCGATCGAGTAGAAGAGATGTCAATACCGAGCGACTTTGAGGAGAAGATAAAGTAAGTGTTGGCACTACTTGTGGCCAGTCTCTTGTCCTATCATTTTCAGTGTTATCCGAACAAAACTTGGCCCTTTGATCGAACAGTGGCAAAGAATATGCATACTCGCAGAGCGTATAATGAAGAGGCATGAAGCTACAGCGGTACGAACCCCCCAAGCCTTCAGAAGATCCTATCTGCCAACTCATTTCACATTGCCCAATTTCTCTCCCATTTCTACTATATCTTCCCTTCCCGGTTCATCGTTGTCCAACAATTCTTTGCATCAATCCATCTTCGGTCTTCGTACATCTACTGTCGAAGGGCAGGGTGACCTTTCCAGGCTTACAAATACTCTGAGGGCTGTTATCGAAGTTAACGAGTATTGTTGGAGAGGAGATGAATGCGATTTATCAAATGGAGTAAGACAGGGTCTAGATCATCTTGCGACACACACTCAACGTCATTCTGACATGTCCGAGGCTCGGGTGAGCTCATTTTCGTCTTTATCTGAACTTCTCATTATTTTGACCTCTAGACGAGGACGCTTTTAAATAACACACTCGAGTCCCTGAAGGTAGGTGTAACGGTCATGGAGTTCTGATTGATAACACACAAGAGTGAATAGACCCAACGTGACCTGTATGTTGCAACCAGAGATCTCCTCGTCCGGCATGATCGACTTTCGACGGACCAAGTTGAACGCCTTAAGAAACGCGTCGAGACTGTCAGCGTCAGACTCGATGGTGTTAGAATAGCCGCGAAAGAGGGTTGGCAAGGAGAGGCTGATAGGCTGACAGCAATCATTGAAAAGGACCAAGGATCGATTGCAGCCCAGATGAGCCGAAGGGTGTTCATCCGCGTTTGGTGAACATAATCCTTTTCACCTCGTCTTCAAACTTATATCTCTTGTCAGTCTATGGAATGAACTACGAATAATCCTGCATAATCGAGAAAATACCCTAGTCACTCAAGCTGTCAAGGCGTTCGCGCGTGAAGAGCAGGAGTATGCTGAGAGTGTATCGAGAAACTGGGTCTCTCTTGGGGAAGCCTTGGAAAATATGCCCTATGAGTAATTACCCTTTATTGTGCCAGGGTCGTTATTCTATGGACTATCATGATTATGATGTTTTCTTGCTTTGCGCCAACCTATCCCTTATGCAATCTACACGCGATTAATATTCACCTTTCCTCCTACTACCATATCTCTGAATATTTCTAGAAACTTCGAACAGGATATCCGTTTTTTTTGGGTCAACAATTTATTACACGGTGCTCGTTTGCAGTCCGTGAACAGGATATCCGTTCAGGCTTGGAGTTCGTAAACTAACGGATGCCATCATCGGGGAGAAGTGTCAATTATCTGGATCAGAATGCTCTGACATGAGTTCGGCAGGTGCCTCAGGATCCACCGGCAAGTGCCGTCATGCTCTAAACGATATCTCATCCTTCAACTTCTATGACTCTTGATCAGACGTCACATACTACCGTCCTTGAAGATGAACCACAGAACCTCCAGCGCGAAGCGAGAAAGGGTAGCCGGAAGAGGAAAGGCAAAGCTAAGGTCAAATTCTCCCCCACAGAATCCAAGTCATTTCCACAATTCAGCGGGCTCCCTGAGAAAATTCAGAGGCGAATCTTCGAGCATAGTCTTTGTCATGATACTTCCATTGGCCCTGCTCTAGCTCTGGTTTCTCGTAAAGTAAATGGATGGCAAGTCAATGGATCTGTAAACCCGTCTCCAGACCTCTTATAGTATCACCGCAGGATCGGGCCACTGATATACGAATACATTGTCATTGATAGATTCAACCGAATTTCCCCTCGACTTGACCGACTATGGAGGACTTTCTCCAACAGTTCCAAGTCAAAAGAATTTTTCAAGGACCAAGTTAAGGGCATTCTTGTCAACGGAATGGTTGACCCGGTAGTCACAGACCTGCTATCAGTTTGCACCAAGATCAATCGATTTTCGTGCTATGCCCAAGATCCTATACCTGATACAATATTGGAGAAATTAGCGTCAATTCTGGCAACAGAAGAGTTTCCAAATCTCCGCCATCTATCCGTTTCAGGTATTGGTTTCGATCATGAAGACATTTTACGCCCTTATTTCCAAAAATTGACTCACCTGGCCATTGATATTGGTGATCATTATGGATGCTTCCCCTGGCAAGAGCTCAGGAATCACTCCTGTCTCACTCACATCCTAGTTGATATACATCTTGAGCTACATTCGAACTCACCCCAGGAGTTCAGAAGCGCCATCCTCCATATAATCTCCAATGCTCCATTATCACTACGCTGCCTAGTCGTGTTGGTTGACTGGGACAAACTATACGAGAGTTTTTTCCAGCAAATGTGTGACCGGAGCATTTTCTCAGATACTATCAGAGGCAAGATAGACAAACGAGTGTTGGTAGCAGCACACACCGGAGATCGAGAGGGGATCAATATGATGATAGTTGGTGAAGACGCAGTGCAGTTCTTGGAATATGTTGGATACGTTGTACTAGCATCCAACAATATTGTTCCGTGGATTTATCTTCCTAACGGTATGCAAGAGGATATTTGGGATCGAGCCGAGGAAGTTTTGCAACGGCGGAATGCGATAGATAAGGCTTGATGGGTAATAAGACGCATAGACGTGCCAGTTTGATGTCCCTATATAATGTATCCCAAACCAAACGTAGTGGAGTCAAGCCTGACCCGACGGGTACCTCTAATACCTCCATGTTACCCTCTAGAGAGCCTAATAGGACCTTAAAATATACATTGTGTGAGGAAATGAAATGATCATCGTCTGTGTCACCAATTTTTGTTTGAAAAAACATCGATGCCATGTCCTTCAACAAGATTTCGGCCAGCGAAATCTCCCGTATGTACAAAATTATTTCAGGTAACTGGGATCAATAAACGAATGAAGTACTGCCGGTGCTGTGATACATTCTTACATGATGGATTTACGAGAATATTCCTCTTAGATAACAATTGCCGAGCAATTGTTGGTGATGTAGCGAAGGGGACTCCAAATACTGTCGAAAGACTTCTGGAGCTGTTACAGTGTATATTTGGAGGCACAAATCATCTTGATCTGGGAAGTAAGCCACCAGAAGTGAGAAAGTAGTAGGCAACAAGGTCCCTTGAATGCACCGTTTCTTGCCAGCTCAAATCGAGATTAAGAAGTGCTTGGAGCCGTTTATCATTTCTCCATGTTGGTAAAGATGATAGGAATTATTTCTGAATAGAGAAATATTTTCATGGTGAAGTTATGATCGTTGAGATATAGGTCAGACCACAAGACCACACATTGACGGGCAACCTGAAACACGAGCAATGCAAAGCCACGATGTAAACAGTATCAGTGTTTTATTCAGTGTCATAGTGGTTTCAATGCTTATGTAATATAATTAATTATCTATGTTACTGGTCACACCTACTTCACTCTTAGTTCATAATGGACTCTTCAGAACTATATCACGTCGAACAACAATTCATTCTTGGTGCCATCTTATATGATTTGTTAAAAGACATGAATCTAATTACATTTTATAGGTAATCATCGGTCATTGGTAGCCCTTGTTCTACCAGATGTCAACTCTCCTGATTACGCGCGCACGCTGCTTTACAAGGCTCGCGCCCTCATCGCGATCAATGAATGTGATACAGCTCTGAAGTTACTCGAAAATGTGCCTGAAAATGTCTCTACCAAAGCAGCATCGTCTCTCGCGCGATACATCGGTGGATCTAATCCTGCAGCAAAAGAGTCAGCACTTGAGGAGCTGAGAGACCTGTCTATCGAGATTGAAGGTGATGATCCTGAAGCTGACGAAAGAGACAAAGCCTTGGTCAAAGTCCTTGCAGGAACGGCCTTTGCACATGCCGGAGAAATAGAGGAAGCGCTGGATACGTTAGGAATAGACACGGAAAACTTAGAAGCGTATGTAAATGCGTAGTACGTGTGGACTTGACTAACTACGTTCCAGCGTTGCAGTCATAATTCAGATATATCTTGCCATAAATCGACCAGATCTGGCCAAAAAACAATTTGAGCGTTCAAAGCGATGGGCTGAAGATGATTTACTACTCCAGTCGATCGAATCTACCATTGGTCTAGCTACTGGGCAAGACTGGTATCACACTCCTAATTCTTTCTACACTGAACAACTAGCCAATCCTTCACTATCCTCTGCCCATATCCTCGCATCCCGCGGTGTCACAAGAATACTCCGAAATGAATTCAAGGAAGCAAAATCGGACCTGGAAGAGTCGTTGAGACAGCAAGAAGACGATGCTGAAACCCTGGCAGCACTTGCAGTCGCTGGAGACTCAGGGATATCGAAAAGATCTGAAGTAGAGGAATTATGGAGGTACAAACTGTGTAATGGTCTTGATTCATACGCTGACTCCACGACTTTTCAAATAGCAAAATGTCAATCGAACATTCAAATCATCCTGTAATACGAGATCTTGCTCAAAAGGCTGACGTCTTTGATCAAGTAGTTGCTATGTTTACGGTCCCTCCTGTCACTGTCTCCTAGTATTAGTTGTATAAATGGGTTTTTGATATGCGGTCGTCTCCAGCATTTAATCCTCCTGTACCATGTTTCTCCTTTATCATATATACCACTTAGATCTCTCAATCCTTTGTCGGATCTTCCAGTGAATTTCAGTCCTGGTCAACTTTTTGTGCAAACGTCTTTCGATTCCGAGTCGAAGTGTACACATTTGCCATATATGACAGGGATATATCCATGCAAGGCCATTGTGACTGTGTGTCACAGGGAGACTGTGACATTCTGTTTAGATAAAGTCACAAATACACCACTCTTTTACAGCATACTATCCCACAAACTAGCTTTGGCCACTTTCGAAGATAACAAGATTCAAAGTACAGAACTCACTCCTGAGTGCGATGAATTTATACATATACTCTATGGTGTATTTTACAGTTGGATATCTAAGAATATATAGCAATCTGTGCTTCAGGACAACGATCTTGTACAATCTGCTCTCGTTACCCTATTTGAGCAGGGAGCTGACCAACGTCACACTTTACCATGTCTGAGTTTCATTTTGGTTGATCCCAATCAACGCATCGATCCTCATGCGGAGTTTGAAGTTTGTTGATGCCTAAGGTGTGACTGGCCAAAGCTCATATGGACCCGAAAGTGGCCAAAGCTCATTTGTGGGATAGTAAGTCTTAGTGGTCAACAACATAGATTGACAACTGAGGTGGATGAGAACAAGTTGGGAGCTATATAGAGACATAGGCACAGTGACTGGTATGGTACCAAAAAATGATGGCTCTACCCAATCACTGGGGAGGTATGTCTGCAATGGTCTACTTCAACATACCCCAAAGGATACCCAAGAGATAAAAAGGATAGATGATATTACAATGATATTAGTAGGGTATGAACCCAAGGGACAAACCCAAGAGGGGATGGTTAAGGGAAAAGAGGTTTTTGATGGCAACATAAACGGGTTTACTAACTGAGGCCTAATATAGTAAACATCTTGCATTGATACTAAAAGCGGAAATACCCTGTGCTAACTGTATTTGGGTTCACCATTTTAAACTGATCAAGCTAATTGACAGACTAGTGGATGTAGTTAGATCCACTCCCATCTCATCGCGTTCCATTCCATCTTGGGGTTCCATCACGTGTCAAACGAAGGTCGCTGTAATTCCGAACTCTTAGAACCGAACTAATCCCAGAGTATAAATGGAATTTGCTTGTAGAAAATTCAGGCTTCTCATCCCACACTACTCAGACCATGTCTAATAGCTCTCGTCGGTTCAACCGCCAATCCAGAACTCCCAATGCCGTATGCCTCTATCCGTTTCCCCATGAATACTGCGATAACTGGTTGCAGGTCTCACAAGCTAATGGAAGAGCCAACGGTGTCGAATCTTCTCAAGCCCCGCCGTTACCAAAGCCCCTTGCCGCTCTCAAGGAGCAGGTGAGCATCGTTATTCAGAAACCGAGGTGAAACCTATCAGAGTATTCCAGTCCAAGCGGAGTGCTGTCGGCCAGCCTGGCGCCATGGTGCGTGCATAGGTCGTGTGTAATACCTTCCAGGCTTCTGAATACTTCCTCTCAGTCTGCTATCACAGACCTTGTAAGACACTCAGACGCCATCGATGACAGGAAACTCTTCGTGAGTACTGTTCTGATGATTTGAACTTGTACAAGGATTAGTGACAACAATCTGGTAGCTTGAGCATGCCCTTGCGTTTATCTCTACTATGAAGGAGGGCCGTCTTGCAACCGTGGCTAAGAATAAGATTGTCGAGCTTCGTGAGTTCTCGGTCACCTGATTTCCTATTGCTGTCTTGATGCTTGCAAAACTTGGTAGTCTATAATGATTTGTCGCATCCTGTGGCTACAAACATCAGTACTAAGTATGCATGGCGTAAAGCTGACGGTTCTTGCAATAATCCCGACCTACCAGACATGGGAAAGGTGCGATGTCTCTGTCATTGATGTCGTTGATCTAGTATTGATTTATCAATAGGCAGGACTTCCTTATTCTCGATCGGTTCAGCAGACACATCCCCTTCCGGCTAATCAACTTCCAGATCCCGGTTTAGTCTTTGATACGTACGTGTTGACTTTTTATGCAAGATTCTATCCCGGTCGGCTGATGTGATTCCAGTCTGTTACGACGTGATGAGGCTAGTATCATTTTCTGGAGTACTGAAAGTTTAATCTAATGTTGGCACTGCAGTTTAGGAAGCATCCTGGAGGGTTGTCTTCTATGATGTTCGCATTCGCCGCTCTTGTGATCCACAGGTGTGGTGTCTCCCTGCCATTTTACTTCATTAGACTAACGAGTGGAATTGTTATCCCAGTGTCTTCCGCACGTCTCACTCTGACCCCAACATTAACGAGACCTCTTCATATTGTGACCTGTCTCCTCTCTATGGTCACAATGCGGAGGTCCAGGAGAAAGTACGTGCTTACAATGGTCTCGGGTATTTACACCCGGATACGTTTGGCGAAGATCGCCTCCTCTTTCTTCCTCCTGCGGTGTGCAGTGTGCTTGTTTTATTCAACCGGAATCATAACGTATGTTTATTGTCACTTTGCGTGCTCTGTCAACATGCCTGACCCTGATCACATCTTTTCCTCCTGCAAGTACATCGCTAAGCGCCTGTTTGAGATCAATGAGAGGGGCACTTACCAAGACCCTTCTATGTTGACTCCCGATAAGCGGACTCGTCAAGATGAGGAGATCTTCCAGACTGCACGGCTAGTTAACTGTGGCTGGTTTGGATTCGGTGAGAGTCGTTAGTGTTTGACTTGATTCGAATATTGCTGACAACGGATGCATTATCAAGTT
>Ga0153946_1000872_pt1 | contig 13301 bp, 12 predicted proteins | sample TSNJ030MetaG_FD_104751 | JGI IMG/M metagenome (GOLD analysis project Ga0153946, IMG submission 104751) | Attine ant fungus gardens microbial communities from New Jersey, USA - TSNJ030 MetaG | ecosystem: Host-associated > Fungi > Mycelium > Unclassified | place: USA: New Jersey, Wharton State... | reverse complement strand
TCTTAAGACCGGCCGAGGTAAACGCTTTATTCAGCGCGATGTCATAACTGGCAATGTATGCCCCATCCATACTATGGACAGCAACCGGATGCGCCGCCCGGTCAGTCACTGCCACCACGGCTGCAACATTCATTTCCCGGGCTTTCGTTTCTACCTTTCCGATCAATGCCTGGGCCAGCGCCAGGCTCATCTCTTTGTGATGACATTCGGCTACTGCAGCTGCCACAATTTTTACTACTTCCTGTTCATTCATAGACGCTACCTGCTAACTAATATATTATTTTCCTATTTGTTCCATGACCTTTCTGGTGATCTGAGCGACCAGGTCAGCATCACTGTTCCCTGTGCCCTGCTTCTCCTGTCCGCAGCTGTGACAGCTGACTTTGCCTTCTTTGGCATTGGGACACATATCAGCCGGATGTTTACCGGTCATACCGAATTGTCTTCTGATCTCATATAATCTTTCTACCTGTGCCTGACTAAGCTCCTGAGGTCCGCCCAGCATGGTTGACTGATATAATAATCGGGCATAGAATTCTACCGACTCCATCTTGTGATAAGCTGCTAACAGAGAATCGGAATAGGTCAGAGCACCATGGTTTTCCAATAATACCGCATCAAAATGCTGCAGATGTTCCGCTACCGCATCCGGAATTTCCTCAGTAGAAGGGGTGCCGTATTTAGCGATCGGTACACAGCCAAGGGTAATGATCGCTTCCGGCATGATCGGCTGGGTCAGCGCAACACCAGCGATCGCATAACTGGTGGCGTACAGCGGATGCGCGTGAACTACCGATTTAACATCCGGTCTTTCTTTATATACCCGCATGTGCATTTTGATTTCTGAGGATGGTCTGAATCCCTTGTTAGCCTGGATTACATTTCCCTGCGCATCGACCTTACAGATATATTCCGGGGTCATAAATCCTTTGCTGACACCGGTCGGAGTACAGAGATACTCATTGTCATTGAGTTTTACGGAAAAGTTACCGTCATTCGCAGCAACCATCCCCCGGTCATAAACCCTCTTACCAATTTCACACATTTCTTTTTTAATTGCGTATTCGTTTTGCATGCTTTTTTCCTCCTTGGATATTGAAATATATTATTATATAACTTTGTTTTATGTTGTTTGCACCTTTATAATATCACGCAATACCACATTAGTCAATCTTTTATCATGTTGTTTTTGTTGTTTTTATATCTTCTTTTTCCCATGGAAGGATATCTCCTTCTTCCTTCAGGTAAGCCAGCAGTTCCGGTATCCCCTCCTGAGTCTTAGAATCCACAAAAAATATCCGCCGGCATCCGGTTAACTTCAGCCAACGGCCGGCCCGTTCCCGGTCAGCATCCGGCTCATTGATCTTGGTTACAATCCCGATCACCTCCCGGTTGACCATGCAGGTGCAGTTGGGCGGATAAAGAGAGTAAGGTTCATTCGCCGCCATCAACAGCCCCACGGCATCAGCTTCATATGAATATAATGCCAATGCATAGCCCAGATGCTTAGTCTGAGCGTATTCACCCGGAGTATCAATGATCATATCAAAATGGTTGACATATTGGGTCTTGTGATATTTGATTTTTTCTCCCCGCAGTGCCTGAGTCAGGGTGGTTTTCCCCGCCTCACTGCGCCCCATCAGCACAATTTTTCTCATCGCATCAAGTCCTTGTAATGCTGCAGACTGCAAATCCCATCTTCTCTTCCAGATAATCGAGTATACTTTTCATGGAAGCATCCGCCTCGGAAAGGCTGCCGGTTATGATCAGGGTTCCGCTGAAACGGTCAACAAAGCTTAACTCCACTCCAGCTGCTTTGATCGCCAGATCAGCTGCGATCACTGCTGTTTCCGCAGGACTGACCGTCAGAATTCCAATGGCTGATTTTGAGTAATCGATGTCGGGATTAAGTCCCAGCTTCTGATACAGAATTTCATCCGGATTGGCAATCAGATGAGCAATCGTTACCTGCTTTCCCGGTACCAGTTCCTGGACAATCCGGGTCTTACCCTCCGCTGATAATTGATCTGAATATCCCACTTTTACCCTCCTATCTGGCACTCCGGGCCAAAAATCTGCGCCGCTGTCTTAAGCAGCAGCTCCATCTGTTCTTCCTGCGGCGGTTCCACATCCGCCATCTGATATTCTATCCCCAGACCCTCATATTTATCCTGACCCAGCCGATGATACGGCAGCAGGTGAATCCGCCTTACCTTTCCCAGCGACCCGGCATAGGCGGCAATCGCCGCAATCTCTTCCGGTGTATCGTTAAAGGTCGGAATTACCGGAATCCGGATGCTCAGTTCGGACATCTCAGATGCCGCAATCCTCCTGGCATTTTCCAATATTAATTCATTGCTCTGTCCGGTAAATTCTTTATGCTTTACAGCATTCATATGTTTTATATCCAGCAGATACTGATCCAGATACGGCAGCACTGCCTCAATATGTTCATAAGGTACACACGCCATACTTTCTAAGGCAGTTGTAATACCGCTTTCTTTTGCTGCCCGCAGCAGATCCCGGGCGAAGTCAGGCTGACAGAGGCTCTCGCCGCCGGACAGGGTAAGTCCGCCGCCGGAACGCCGGTAAAAATTGCGGTCTTTCTCGACCGTCTTCATCACCGAAGCCACCGTAACATCTTCGCCGATGATCTTGGGCTCTCCCTGCACCATCATTGTCTGGATCCTGAATTCCTGAGATTCCGGATTACAGCACCACCGGCACCGCAGTACGCACCCCTTCAGGAACACGATAGTCCGGATCCCGCTGCCATCATGGATGGAATAACGCTGGATGTCGAATATCCTTCCTTTGGTTTCTAAATAATCCATGGTTCACACCTTTCTTAAAATCCCTGTTCCGTACGCCGGATGATATCGTCCTGCAGCGATTTAGACAAGGTGGTAAATAAAGCACTGTACCCTGCCACCCGCACGACGAGCTGTTTATATTGTTCGGGATGAGCCTGTGCATCCAACAGGGTCTCACGGCTTACCACATTAAACTGCATATGACTTCCCTTTTCATCAAAATAGGTCCGGATCAATGAAACGAAGTTCTCCAGTCCGCTTCTTCCGCTCAGTGCCGACGGATGGAACTTCTGGTTAAACAGGGTACCATTGGAAGCGATAAAATGATCCAGCCGGGCCACCGAATTGGCCGCTGCCGTCGGACCGTTTACATCTTTGCCGGCTGATGGTGAAACTCCATCAGCAACTGGTGTTCCGGCCAGTCGGCCATCCGGAGTCGCCCCGGTCTGGACACCCAGCGGCACATTTGCCGATACCGGATACAGCCCCGCCTGATAGATTCCGCCCCGGGGATTCCGGTACTCCTGCAGCGGCCTGGTATAGGTATAAGCAACATCTCTGGCAAATTCATCCACCTCGGAAATGTCATTACCGAACTTCGGTATTTCTTCAATCAGCCCCAGCAAGCGGTCACCATTTTCTTTGACCGCCGGTGAATCGGCCACTTCCATTACCGCATTTAAAATCGCCGTAATCTCCTGCTCGCCCACACTCTGGCCGGAATCAGTAAGTGCTTTAGCAATCTCTCCGGTCATCTCGCTGAGCGTCTCCGGTACCAGCCCTTTCCCATAATTCATGGTCAAAGCCGTTTTATATTCTTTCATGGTTACTTTTTTCTCATCGTAAACCAATTTCTTTATGGCATAGAGTGAATCGGCCATATTGGCAACTCCAAAACCTTGAGGACCGGTAAAGTTATAAACCGCTCCGCCTTCCTGCAGCGATTTTCCCCGTTTGATACAATCATCCACCATCGCTGATTCAAATGGCAGCGGACACCGCTCCATATGAGCCGTATCAATCGCGTTATCAGCATTGACCAAAAGCTCTATGCCATAATTCATCTGTCTCTTATAGGCATCATAAAATTCTTCAAATGTAGTCATTGATTCCACATCGCCGGTATCCACTCCGACCTGTACGCCCTGATCCATTCCACGGGAAAATACCAGCTCCAGCGGCCGGCACATGTTGAAAAACGCAGCATCATGCCAGCCTTCGGTCTTACCGGCTTTCTGCGGTTCGACGCAGCCGATGATATTGTATTCCCGGGCATCCGAAAGCGTCAGCCCTCTATTCACCAGCGCCGGAATGATCACTTCATCATTGTAATACGCCGGCAGCCCCACACCGGTCCGGGTCAGCTCTGCCGCCCGGATCAGGAATTCATGAGGTGACCCGTTCCACACCCGTACTGAAAGGGATGGCTGCGGCAATTGTACATGCATAGTCGCCTGAATGGTCATAAAGGAGAGCTCATTGGTTACATCTACACCGTCAGCATTCTGTCCCCCGGCGATCAGGTTCTGGAACAGGCTATAGCCGGCAAAACCTTCTGCCGAAGCCGCATCGCGGCATTTATTCAGATCATTTAGTTTCACCCAGATACAATCGATCAGCTCCTGGGCAAATTCTCTGGTAAGCGTCCCGGCTTCCCGCTCTTTGGCATAATAAGGATACATATACTGGTCGAATCTTCCCGGCGAAATCGAGTGCCCGTTGGATTCGATCTGCAGCAGCTGCTGAACAAACCAAAATGATTGGCATGCTTCATAGAAATTATTCGCACCCTTTGCCGGCACCTGCCGGCAATTCTCAGCAATCTGCTGTAATTCAGATTTCCGTACCGGGTCAGCAGTATTTCCCGCTTCTTTTTCAGCCAGTTCGGCATATCTCCGGGCATATCCGCCGGCAGCATCACAACTGATGATCACCGCTTCTAAGAAACGGGATCTCCTGGCATAATCGCCGTCAGTTATAGAACAGTCAGCCAGTTCTTTCAGCGCCTCAGCTTTGATTCCTTCGTAACCGATTGCCAGCACTTTCTCATATTGAACGGTCACATGTCCAACCCCATTATAAAAATAATTTCCCGGGGTAAATATATTGTGATCCATCGCCGTCAATGTCTCCGGCTCCATATAGGAGGCCGCCAGCTCACTGGTCGTCCTTCCCCGCCAGTACGGATGGATATCTCTTAATTCTTTTTTCGTTTGTTCAGATATGTAAAATGGATCGGCACTCCGGTCTGCTACGGTATCAAATTCAGCTTCCAGCCATTCGTATGAAAATTCCGGATAGGTCTGACATCCCCGCGGGGCAAGAGTTGTACTGCCAACGACCAGTTCGCCGTCCCGAATCGTAATCGGAATATGCTTTAGAATATGTTCAAATGCTTTGGCCCGTCGGATGACCATCGGCTCGCCCTCGGTCTGACGATAAGACTCGGTCAGCAGGATCGCTCTTGCTGATTCAATTCCAGGCATTTTTGCATACAGATCTGCGATCAGCTTCGGTATTCTCTCGCTTTTTTCAATCGGAGTACTGTCATATTGATTTAATCCCATTTCCTTACTTCCTTTCTTAAACTGTCTGTTGTCTCAGCGTTAATTTATATCTATTATAATGCTGCATAACAATAATGTCAATGAATTCAACATAGTTTTTGTTGTTTTTATGTTGTTTTTATTTTGATTGTGTATTGACAACCCACATGAAACCATTCATACTATAATCTTATAGAGGTCGCGGAAAAGGGAAGCAAAATATCTCACGTGAACGCAGGTAACGCTCTGGCGAGCTAACTGTTAACTGCGACTAATGACGCTCAGGAAAGCCTTCGCGCCAAGTCTTCGTAAACAGTGGATCTCACCGCCGCTAAAAACACCTGCTGATTGTTCACTTAGAGATATTTTGCTTCCCTTTTCCGCTGGTCTGATCCCCCATTACTTTCTTCATCTCAATGAGGCACAGCATCCACTAAGATAGCAGTGCAGCGGAATCTGAGTGTTTGCTCTGACTTGGGACTTTTATTGTAAAGGAGATACAAATTATGGAATTCGATTTGCATTTACACACTATTGCAAGTGGACATGCAACCCGCTGTACGATCACTGATATGAGTAAAAAAGCGGCGGAAAGATCTTTAAAATTAATTGGGATCTCTGATCATGGTCCGGCTTCCAACGTCTCAGCCCGGCCATCTTATTTTCAGAGTCTGGCTAATGCTCCGAGAAGGCGATGCGATATCGAAGTCTTGTATGGTGCAGAGTTGAACATTCTGGATTTCGAGGGTAATGTTGATTTGAGTGACGATATTCTATCTCGTCTGGATTACGCTATTATAAGTATGCATCTGCCGATCTTCCGGCCAGGGACGGTCAATCAAAACACACTTGCTTATATCAAAGCAATGGATCATCCGCGGGTTAGATTCATCGGGCATCCGGATGATTCCAGATTCCCGGTTGATTATGAAGAACTGATCAAAGCGGCTGCTGCTAAAAATGTTCTGCTGGAAATCAACAACAATTCTTTATCACCCGACGGTTACCGCGGCAACTCAAAACCCAATCTCATTCAAATTTTAGAATTGTGCCTGAAGTATCAATCTCCGCTCCTGCTCTCCAGTGACAGCCACGGAAATGATCATATCGGCGATTTTCAATATGCGCTGACATTAATTCATGAAATTGGCTTTCCCGAACACCTGATTCTGAACCGGTCGGTCAGTCAATTGAAATGTCTGCTAAAATGATTCTTTTAATTACCTTCTTACTCCATGAAAAAAGCAGTAAACTCTTTATCTGAATTTACCGCTTCTAAACTTGTTAGTCAAATGTGATATTAATTTGTTATTTACATTGTGATTAGCCAACAAAATAAAGGGCAGGAACGGGAGCATCAGGGGCAGTCGGGAAAGAGAAAGTGTTTTAAAACGGGTGACTTTGGAGCTATGCAGATGAGACTCCAACTCTGTGGAGGGCTCTCCCGACACAGAGTTCGCCTTAAGAGGCTCATCGGAATGGTTAGCGGAACGGAACCCGTTTTAAAGCACTTTCTCTTTCCCGACTGCCCCTGATGCTCCCGTTCCTGCCTCACACCCCTTATCTAATTACGATTTAAAAGCACTTCTTCTTCATACTTTAATACATCTTCGTACCAATCGTCCTTCTCCGGTACACCGTTGCCTTCGCAGAAATAATTCCATACATCCGCAAAGGGATAAAATTTCAATTCTTCCTGCAGTACCATCAGTTCGGTAAACTTACCTGCAGTCTGCAGTGAAGCTAATTTCCGGTTCGGACTGAGCATTGCATAAAGCAGAGCTTTCTGAACGTTGCGCATACCAACCACCCAGGCAGAAATGCGATTGATGCTGGCATCAAAAAAATCAGTACCGATAAACACCCGGTCAAGGGCATTATTTCTGACGATCTCCTTGGCGATTTCCTTGGTCTCGTCATCAAACAGCACAACGTGATCACTGTCCCAGCGAACCGGACGGGTAATATGTAATGCAATTTTATCATGAAACAACAGCATCGAAGGAATCTTATCCGAAACCACCTCGGTCGGATGATAGTGCCCATTATCCATCAGGCTGATGATTCCGTTTTCAGCAGCATAATTGACGCAGAATTCGCTGGATCCAACGGTATATGACTCCATCCCGATGCCGAACACTTTCGATTCCAGACAAACATATACTTTTTCCCGGTCGTAATCAATCGCCAAAATCTCATCCAGTGATTTCTTGAATCTGGCCCGCGGTCCCAGTCGGTCGGCCGGAACATCTTTATAACCGTCCGGGATCCAGATATTCATAGCACAAGGCTGCCCCAGTTCAGACGCAAAATATTCGGAGATCCGGATACAGGCCTGACCATGGCGCACCCAGAATTTACGTATTTCTTCATCCGGGCTGGATAAAGTAAATTCATCGGCTTTCGGATGCGAGAAATAGGTCGGATTAAAGTCAATCCCGATTCCCTTTTCTTTTGCAAATGCTACCCATTTGGCAAAATGTTTCGGTTCTAATACATCCCGGTCTGCCCATTCACCTTCTTCAAATATGGCATAACTGGCATGCAGATTAATCTTATGCTTCCCGGGAATAAAGCTCAATGCTTTATCAATGTCAGCCATCAGCTCTTCTGGCGTCCGTGCTTTTCCGGGATAGTTTCCAGTGGTCTGAATTCCTCCTGATAAAGGACCTTTCTGGTCAAAGCCGGTGACATCGTCACCCTGCCAGCAATGCATCGAGATTGCCACATCTTTCAACTGCGCTAAAACTGCATCGGTATCTACACCTTGTGCAGCATAGATTTCCTTCGCTGATTGATATCTTTCCTGTGTTTTCATTATGATTCCTCCTCTAATTTTTATATGATTTGATTTCAAATGACTTTTTAATTACGCTTCTGGCTTCTGCTAAATCTATAAACTCGCCGGCATAAAGCATCTGCACCACAACATTTCCGATCGCAGTAGCTTCGGTCGGTCCGGCCAGTACGGTCTTGCCGGTATTCCTGGCAGTCAGCCGGTTCAGATACTCCGCATTGGCTCCGCCGCCGACGACATAAATGGTATCACTGCTCTGTCCGGTAATAGTCTCAATCTCTTTGACCGTATCACCATAGCATTTTGCCAGGCTGTTATAGATCACAGCCGCAAGCTCACCCGGGGTCTGCGGAACCTGCTGACCGCTATTTTCACAAAAGTCCTGCACTGCCCGAATCATACTCGCAGGCGCCAGAAAACATTCATCGTTACAATCTACAATTGACGGGATGGTCTCTTTTGATGCCAGATCACACAATTCCGCAAACGAAAGATCTTCGGTCAGTTCTTTCTTAACCGACTGGATCATCCATAAGCCCATAATGTTCTTCAGGTAACGGAAACGGTAGTCATACCCGCCTTCATTCGTAAAGTTCGCCTTCATACTGGCAGATGAACAATCGGCTTCTTTTCGTTCCACTCCCATCAGTGACCAGGTTCCCGAGCTGATATAAATTGCTTTATCATCATTGGTCGGCACCGCTAATACCGCCGAACCGGTATCATGGGTGGCCGGCAGGATTACCTGACAGTTAAACCCAACCATCTCCCGGATCGCTTCGGTAAACTCACCGACATATTCCCCAGGCATGGCCGTCGGTGCAAACATGTTTCGGTTATATCCCAGTCTCTCGATCAGTTCGTAATCCCAGTCATTGGTCCCGGCGCTGACCAACTGCCCGGTCGTTGCATTGGTATATTCCATTTTTTTCACACCGGTCAGCAAAAACTGAAAATAATCCGGGATCATCAGCATGGAATCCGCTTTCGCCATATCATCCGGTGCCTGCTGCTTCACAGCCATCAGCTGATAGATTGTATTAAATATCTGTTTCTGGATTCCGGTTCGGGCGTAAAGATCTTCCGGTGAAATAATCTCATATACCAATTCATCCATCCCGGCAGTTCTTCCGTCCCGGTATCCATATGTATTGCCGATCACCTGGTTCTGCTCATCCAGCAGAACATAATCCACACCCCATGTATCAATTCCCATATAAGTCGGAATCTTTCCCAGTTCTTTACACTTTTTCAGGCCATTTATGATGTCGGCAAACAGCTTGCCGACATCCCAGCATGAATGACCGTCCTTATTCACCATCCCGTTGGGAAAACGGTAAACTTCTTCGAGTTCCATTCTGCCGTTATTCATATACGCCAGCATATGCCTGCCGCTGGATGCTCCTATATCAACGGCCAAATAATATTTATCCATAGTATCCGATCCTTTCTAAGAATTGTTCTATCGTTATTATAAATGAAAAGCAAGTACAAAAAAAGGACGTTATTCATATAAAACAGCGTCCTTATTTGCAACTAACACTATCAATCCCTTGTATTTACTAGTAATCATTTTCAATAAGACCAGAAAATAATAAATATGTAAATCATTTATTTTACCACCTCAAATTAATAATCTCTGGTTTTTGTTCCTCTGAAACCACGGAATAAATATACGCCCAATACTGCATTAAATCCCGTTGCCGCAAATACGCTAAATCGTTCGGGAATGCCAACATATTCTCTAGGCACAATGTTTATGCCGATTGCCCCTGCAAACATCAGTAACAAAGCAAATGTTGCCCAGACAGCTAAGGACTTATATTGTTTATCACGATAACCACCGAGCATAATAACCATTAACGAAATAATAGATAGGACTATCACTAATACGGTTACGACAACATGCATGATATCTTGAAACTTCCCCGCATAACCACTATCGGTAAGCGGAAACATGGCATAGCCAATACAGGATACCCAATTCATGACAGCAAATAGATAAATACCGATTCTTAACAGCTTATTCAGCTTACCTTGAATAAACACGCTGACCATCATGATCGAAATCATACCGCAAACACCATATAAAGAAGAAAGCTGCTTCCATAACATGCTTGAAGGTGCATTCACCGCACTCAAATCGCTGACTGCCTGTGCCATCCAACTATATCCGGGATATGCAAGCGGGCTGAAAATAACCGCAGCCGTATAAGATAGCAGACTGACAACACCAAGTAATCCCAACCACCTGATTAATGTTCTTTTTTTATTCATTCTATCAATCTCTTTTCCACGGTCGGGCAGTATCAAGCCAGCCGTTAATATTCATAATATCTAATCCTCCTTGCTTTGGTACAGATGAATAAATTGCCGAATGTGTTGTTCCAAAACAGTAAGCACTTCTTTTTCTCTTTCAGGATGACAATCGCATAAAGTTAGCATCAAGTACATCGGGGCATAGAAATGGAGTGCCATAACCTGGGGATTTTCCTGTTTCATAACGCCTGCCCCTGAGAGAAAGCCGAACAACATCCCTTGATAGGATAAGGGGTCATCTATATATTGTTTGGCATAAAGAGCGGACAGTTTTTGATTACGATATTGCTCTATCGTCAACATACGCCGAAACTTTAGTGCGTAATCATCATGCAAAAAGTAAAGAAATAGTCCCTTACCCATTTTAATCAACTGTTCTTCACTAATATTCATAAATAATCCCATATCTTTATCTGCATCCATTCCATTCATCTGCATGGGAGTTACCTGACTTTTGTAACGTTTTTCCATTTCATCAAGAATAGCGTCAAAAATATCTTGCTTGCTCTTATAATGCTTATATAAAGAGGGCGCTTTAATCCCCACTGCATTCGCTATGTCTGCAACAGTTGCTCCTTCATAGCCGTTAATGGCAAACAGACTTAATGCTTCGTCTAAGATAATTTGTTTAGTTCCTTTATTTTCTATCATTCTCCTCACCTCTGTAACATCACAATTCTTGATATTTTCTCCTCTATGCTAATATTTATTAGCCTTATCGTAAGCTAATAATAGTTAGCTGTCAAGACAATTGAGCAAATCCGTTCAAAAATTTTTGATTTAGAACTTTGAAAAATAGCGGCAGAGATTTCACTCCCTGCCGCCTTTGTTTATGCGTATATGATTTCCTTATTCATCCATAGGTTTTTCTGCCTTTAACTGCGATAAAAAAGGTCTCAGCACTTTCTCATCAGAACTGTCAACAATGAACTGTAACGGTTTTGACAAATCGCAGCTGACAATATTTAATATTTCCTTCCCATCGCAGAGTCCATCATATGTATATAGATAAAGCGGTCCCTTTACATCACTTATAACATTCAGAAATCCCTGTATTTTAGTTATTGATTTCAACGATATCCATATGATGCGGGCAGTTTTCATATCTTCCATAATAATCACCTGATAAAAAGACACATTTTAGGTTTACTTTATGATATAATTATAAGGTAAATTAAAGCTTATTTTAATATGTTTGTTTCATACAAACATGTGATTTTCTAAGATAATGGTGATTACTATGAGAAATGATATTGAATTGATAAAAAATATGGTCCTGATCACTCCTGACAACTCACAATTTGCCGAACACAACCGGTTTATCTGGACCAAAGATCTGCTGCAGACCAACCGCAGTTTAAGTCCCCACCATCACATTCATGCAGAATCATTCTGTACTTCACTGCCCAATCATGAAAATATCTATGTTCTGGCCCATGAGGTATCGGAAGATTTCCCCCTTCATTCACACGATTACATAGAAATAATCTATGTCTTAAAAGGCGAACTGCTCAATACTATCGATACCAACCAGATATTTATGACCCAGGGCGATTTATGCATTTTGAATACGAAAGCCATCCATGAGCTGCATTGCCGGGATAAGGATACCATAATTCTAAATTTCTGCCTTCAGTCCTCACTCTTTACCGGAAGCCTGAGCGAATTTATGCTGGATGAAAACCCGGTATCCGCCTTTCTGCGGGAAGACCATACGACACCGCAGAATTACATGTATTTCGCTATCAGCTATCACCATGAGCTGCAGAAAATCATTTTAAATATTATTGCCGAATACCGTGCTTCCGGATTTCATCAAAGCTTTTCACTGGATGCTTATTTCCTGCTTCTCCTGCATAAGCTCAGCCGGCTGGGCGAATACAGTTATTATGGAATCGACGAAAAAGCCCTTAAAGTAGTTCTTTTCCTCAAAGAACAATCGCTGAACCACAATCTCGGTGAAATGGCAGACATGTTAGGCTACCATCCCGGTTATCTTTCCGCTTATGTCAAAAAACATACCGGCCGTAATTGCAAGGATCTGATCATCGAGACTAAGATGCAGGCCGCTGCCGGAATGCTGACAGAAAGCGATACTCCCATCGAGAATATCGCTTCACTATGCGGTTATCAAAGTGTCAGCCACTTCTTCCGCTTATTTCAAAAATATTACAACATGACCCCTTCAAATTACCGCAGGCTTTACTTATAAGTCAGGCGTAAACGCTTAGAAGCACAGGCCAAGTGTCCTGGCCTGTGCTTCACTGTCTAAATTTCTTTTAATAAACGTCTTTCCACTCATCAATATTGCCGGAATCGAATTTAAACGGAGGGCCAACAATGACCTCAGTTCCGCCGTCATTAGCTTCGGTAATGGTATACTCGCCTAATTTACCGGCTGGAAACGTTTCATCCACCGCACCGGTGATATCACCGGACACCAATGCAGCCGATGTATAAGCTGAAAGGTAACCTACATCGATTGGATTCCACAAATACATATACGGACAGGAGTGGTCATCATCATCACCGATATAATCAGCCATTTCTGAAGGCAGTCCTAAACCGGTAAGTTTAACCGTTCCTGATAACCCTTCATCCTGAAGCACTTTTGCTGCCGCCATGATACCTACGGTGGTCGGTGCACAAATCACCTTCAGATCAGGATACTTCTGCAGTAATGCCTGGGTCTGGTCCACCGATTTCTGATATTCATCATCACCATATGCTACTTCTACCAGCTCCAGATCCGCATATTTATCATCTTCCATAACCGTTTTCATCGATTCGATCCATGCATTCTGGTTTGCTGCCTGGCTGGTTGCC
>Ga0153946_1000871_pt1 | contig 13307 bp, 11 predicted proteins | sample TSNJ030MetaG_FD_104751 | JGI IMG/M metagenome (GOLD analysis project Ga0153946, IMG submission 104751) | Attine ant fungus gardens microbial communities from New Jersey, USA - TSNJ030 MetaG | ecosystem: Host-associated > Fungi > Mycelium > Unclassified | place: USA: New Jersey, Wharton State... | reverse complement strand
TTCATTACTCCATAGCAGCTAAAATGATACAATATTCCTCCTTCTATTTTTCAATAACAAAAAAACGGCTCACTCAAAACAAACCCTTAATAGGCTTTGTTAAAAAATAAACCGTTCACACTTGTAAATATTTTTTCATGAATATATACTAATTAATAATTATTTCTACCATCACTCCTTGCCGCTCATTTGAATATATTCTCCACATTGCATCAGAATCTTTTCTTTAAAATACCTCAATTCCTCCAAGATCTTCTTTATATTTCTCCCTAAGCGACCAATCTCCGAAATAATAAGTATATTTCCCGGCTGCAACACATCCTCCTTCGATAAAATATACCTTAGCCGCTGAAAGTTCTTACCCGCCCCCTAATTCCCGAATCTAGCTGAACACCGGAACTCGATAAGTAAAAGGTACCTCACGTCCGCAGCGGCGTCCCGTCACCATCTACCACCCCATATCCATCAACCATTGATTAATATCCCGCTCTCTTTCTTTAAGCATAGTTGCATCTTCATATTTTCCAAGACCATATTCACCTCGAATATTACCATCCACAATATACAGCACCCGTTCACTTTTTGCCGCTACCCGGATATCGTGAGTGACCAGAAGAACCGCCGTCCCTTCCTGATTAATCCGGATGATTTCGTTCATGACATCGGCTGATGATTGCTTATTCAGCGATCCGGTCGGTTCATCGGCAAAGATCATTCTTGGGTTATTGATCAGACTGCGGCAGATACATGCCCGCTGCAGCTGACCTCCGGAGACTTCATTGATATCATTTTCGGCGATATCGATGATATCCATTTTGCGCATGAGTTCTTTCGCATTCTCGTTTTTACCGGCTCTGCCGCCGGCTGATTCTTTTGACTGATATGCCGGAAGGATAATATTATCATAGATGGTCAGGTTTTTGAGCATATACATCTGCTGAAAGATAAAACCCATTTCGTTTAGTCTGACATCGGCCAGTTCATTTTTACCGAGACTGCTGATATCTTTTCCGCAGAACCGGACATTTCCAGCTGTCAGATTATCCATTCCGCTAACCGTGTAGAGAAGGGTTGATTTTCCAGATCCGGACGGTCCCATCACTGCCACCATTTCACCTTCTTCGACCGTGAAATTAACATTCTTCAGGACATTGTTCTGCCTCTTGTTTAATATATATGTTTTGCATAAATCTCTTACCTCTAATACATTGTTCATTGTCTGACTCCTTTATTCGATATTTCCTAATTCTTTCAGGCCTACTTTTTTTACCTTTAAAGTACTGATTCCTGCTGCCAGAATTGTTGCCGCCAACAAGACCGCAGGATATAGAATATATACTTCCGGCACTATTACTACCATCTCAATCGTACTGGCTCCCATTATTCCAAATGTAAGCGCTCCCACTACATAATCAAGCGGTCGTGATATCAGAATTCCTGCTGCCAGCGATACCAGCATTACTGTAATAATTCTCGCTGCCTGCCAGATACGGATTGCGGTATCTTTGAATCCCATACTTTTCATCAGCGCAATCGTTCCAACATCTTTGGCAAACAGTGATTTGCACATTAATACCGATATCAGCGCATTGATGATCATAACTATAATGAGAATCGTATATTTCATTGTTAATAATGTGTCTCTGGTCGCTTTCAGCATTGTGTCAGTGTATTCCCTGACCGTCCGCACTTTATAATCAGGAGTACTCTCTTTTAACACTTCAATCTGACCCTCGATATCCTCCCGGTTCTGAAATTGTCCCTGCAGTGTGTACAGGCCGGAAAGCGCCGAAGAGTCGTCCGGCACGGCTTCCGACAAGCGGATCTGTTCGCCCATATTCATCATCGTTTGATAACTGGCCGTTATGATATATTGATTGGTCTCTTCTCCAATTCTAATATATACATAGTCTCCAACTTCAGCCCCAAGCCGCTCCATTGTGTTACGGGTCACTGCAATTTCATTTTCCAGACGCGGTGCTGTCCCGTCTAAGTATATATATTCATCTGCCGTCGACCGGTAGCCCTGAATACAGCTTAGCGCGATTTTATTTTCTTCATCCTCAAGATACGCATACGCAACGAAAGCTTTCTCTGCCATAAGCTTAAGCTCTACTCCATTTTCCAGATATAATGCTTCTAACTCTTCCAGGTCGCTGATCATTTGCTCTTCTTGTCCGGCATAAGTTGAATAACGGTTATTATCAATATATACGTCCGTACTAATTATTCCGAATAAATCAATCACCGAGTCGCTCTGCAGGGTATTACTGGCATTGGCCGGCAGGATTACCAGCAGGGCACCCAGTGTAAATACCAATATCAGAACAAGATAGGTTCTGATATTACTGAGAATATCGTTAAAAGCCAGATATAGCACAACCGGCAGCTGCTTTCGGGTATTTAGTTTCAGTAATCCTTTCTTACGAAAACGCTCTCCGGTAGAACCATTGCGGATCGCCTGTATAACGGTGTACTTATTCACTTTCCCGGTGCTGAAATAGCAAAAAATAATTACCAGCAGAACCACTCCTGCCGCACATAATACGCTGATAATCAGACTGTTGACTGCTGACTTTATCACGATCTGATGCCGTACCGTCTGCATAAACAATTCACCGAACGGTATGCTGAGTATGAGTCCGATCACAGCACCAAAAATAGCGATAAAGAGATACTTTATCAGATAGATTTTCTTGATGTTGCCGTCTTTCAGGCCGATCGCCTTCATGATTCCAATCTCTCTATAATCTTCCTGCAGGGTAAATACAATCGCAAACCGAAGCACTACGAAAGCGATACAGATCAGACAGATACCGACTATGATCAGGATACTAAAAATCATTAGATCCAGTAAATAGGTACTGTCCAGTGCCGAACGGTCAAACATATACGTGATCATAAAATTTTCTTGATTGATATCACTTGACAGCTGGGTTACCTCTTCGGTCGTAAAAGAATATAAATCCCATATCGTTGTATCTGCTGTGCACAGATATTCATAATCACTATCACTGATGATCAATCGGGTGACTCCCATGTAAGCCGAACCGAAAAGCATATCCTTAAAGATATATGTCACTTTAAAGGTTTTCTCTTTTCCTTTCAGTATTATAGTGATTTCATCACCGATTTCGACATCATTTTGCTGCGCCTCAACATAAGACATCCCGATTTCACCCGGTTTCATCTCTTGGATCACCCGATCCTCGGCATCAGTAATCCGGTTATTATCACGCGGCAGCTTACCCAAAGCTGTCGTCATGGTCAATTCATATTTTTTCTGCCCCAGCCTTACTTCATCGGTTTCCAGTATGATGTATTTTTCTTTTTCCAGACTCCCGATATAGTCCTTACTGTCAGCCCACGCTTCCACTTCGTCGGTACTGACGGTAAGCAGAAAGAAGTCGGCAACATTCGTCACTTCTGCGAAATATGACAGCGCACTATTTGTAGTGAGCAGATTATTCACACTGCTGGCAAGAAATATCGTGGAAATGATAATAAATATAAGCACGATGAAGTTCATTGTCTTTTTCCGGTGCAGATCCTTTTTTAGTATATTTCGTATCAACTTCAGGTTCCCCTCTTTCTCATCTTGTAACTGTAGTATAAAGGATCAATTATTAAATAATCCTTAAATCTAAATAATTATATTAATCCTCTTGAACTTTTGCTGTAACGATGTATAATGGAATTTGCATATAGTTAAGTTATACTAAACTTTTTGTTTAATTTCACTTCACTAAAGGAGGATGCCGAGATGGAAATCGGGAAGAAATTAAAGGAACTTCGAGTTGGCAAAGGTCTGACTCAGGAAGAGCTGGCCGACCGGGCTGAATTATCGAAAGGGTTTATTTCGCAATTAGAGCGTGATCTTACCTCTCCTTCCATTGCTACCCTGGTCGATATCCTGCAATGTCTCGGTACTGATCTGAAGGAGTTTTTCAGTGAAGAGTCCGATGATCAGGTCGTATTTCACGATGAGGACTATTTCGAAAAGATAGATCCGGAACAAAAGAATAAAATCGAATGGATCATTCCCAATGCCCAGAAAAATATGATGGAGCCCATTCGAGTCACGCTGGAGCCCGGCGGTACAACTTATCCGGATGTTCCTCACGAAGGAGAAGAATTCGGCTATGTACTCAAGGGCAATATTAAAATCCATATCGGCAATAAAGTCTATAAGGCTAAGAAGGGCGAGTCTTTCTATTTTGTGCCGAACTCGTCCCATTATATCAGTGCACATCATACGACCGGCGCAACCTTTATCTGGGTTGCTGCCCCGCCGAGTTTTTAATAGTATAGGAAGCTTCATTCCCTATCTTTATTTTATGTTTTAGGAGGGTTATGTATATGCCAAATAAGTTAATCGACATTGTTAATGTTTCAAAATCGTTCAGTGACAATCTGGTTCTGGATGATTTAAATCTGTATATTCGTGAAAATGAATTTTTAACTCTATTAGGTCCCAGCGGCTGCGGAAAGACTACACTTCTGCGGATTCTGGGCGGCTTTGAATCGCCGGATCAGGGCGAGGTGATCTTTCAGGGCAGGAATATTACCGATCTCGCTCCAAATAAGCGGCTGCTCAATACCGTTTTTCAGAAATATGCTCTGTTTTCACATATGACAATTGCAGAAAATATCGCTTTTGGTCTTAAGATTAAAGGAAAAAGTAAAACATATATCAACGACAAAATCAAATATGCACTTAAATTAGTGAATCTCGACGGTTTCGAAAACCGTACACCTGATTCTCTGAGCGGCGGTCAGCAACAGCGAATCGCAATTGCCCGGGCCATCGTAAATGAACCCAAGGTACTGCTTCTCGATGAACCGCTGGGCGCTCTGGATCTGAAACTGCGTCAGGATATGCAGTATGAATTGATCCGCCTGAAAAACGAACTGGGTATTACTTTTGTATATGTCACCCATGATCAGGAGGAAGCCCTGACTATGTCTGATACCATCGTCGTTATGAATCAGGGATACATTCAGCAGATCGGAACCCCGGAAGATATCTACAACGAACCGCAGAACGCCTTCGTCGCCGATTTTATCGGGGAAAGCAATATTCTTCCGGCTACTATGATAGAAGATAAACTGGTAAAAATCTTAGGTATCAACTTCCCCTGTGTCGATATCGGATTCGGAAAAAACAAACCGGTCGACGCTGTAATCCGCCCGGAAGATATTGATCTGGTCGAACCGCAGGATGGCATTATAGATGGTGTGGTTACCCACCTGATTTTCAAAGGGGTTCATTATGAAATGGAGGTTACTGCCAATAACTTTGAATGGCTGGTTCACAGCACCGATATGTTCCCGGTCGGAACCCAGGTCGGTATCACTGTCGACCCGTTCGATATCCAGATTATGAAGAAACCTGAATCTGAAGATGCGGAGGCGGTTGCAATTGAAGAGTAAAATTAAAAGCAGAAAATTATTAGCCGGACCATATCTCTTTTGGTCGGTATCATTTATCGTGATTCCGCTTCTTATTGTAATTTATTATGGATTTACCAGCAAAGAAGGGGCTTTCACCCTGTCTAACATCGCCCAGACCACAACGCCTGAGAATTTGAAGGCATTAGGTCTGGCACTACTGCTGGCCTTTGTCAGCACGGCGATCTGTCTGATCATGGCTTATCCGCTGGCGATGATATTGGCCGGCATGAACGTAAAGCAGAGCAGCTTTGTGGTCTTCATCTTCATCCTGCCGATGTGGATGAACTTTTTGCTGCGGACTCTGGCATGGCAGAATCTGCTGGAAAAGAACGGCGTCATCAATGCCTTTCTTTCCTTTTTTAATCTGCCGAATTTGAATCTGATTAATACGCCGTTTGCAATTATTCTGGGAATGGTCTACAATTTCCTTCCTTTTATGGTACTTCCTATTTACAATGTCTTAATTAAAATTGATAAAGACGTTATTTCGGCTGCCAGAGATTTAGGCGCCAGCAATCTGCAGACCTTTTCAAAGATTATCCTGCCGCTGAGCAAGCCGGGCATTATCAGCGGTATCACTATGGTCTTCGTACCGGCACTGACTACTTTCGTCATCTCTGACCTGCTCGGCGGAAGTAAAATACTGCTGATCGGAAATGTCATCGAACAGGAGTTTAAACAGAGCAGCAACTGGCATGCCGGTTCCGGACTGTCGCTGGTATTGATGGTATTTATCGTTGTCAGTATGGCGCTTATTGCCAAATACGATAAAGACGGGGAGGGGACAGCTTTCTGATGAAAAATGTAATGAAAAAAATCTATCTCGGATTTATCATCGTCTTACTCTACGCTCCAATTGTAACTCTGATGGTACTTTCCTTTAATAATTCAAAGACTCGGGCCAAATGGGGCGGTTTCACCCTGAAATGGTATGTTTCACTGTTTCAGGATGAGTCAATAATGAATGCCCTTTATGCCACCTTGATCATCGCCCTGTTATCAGCACTCATTGCCACTGTTATCGGCACTATGGCAGCTATTGGAATGCAGGCGATGAACCGCAGATTCCGTACGGTCATGATGGGTGTAACCAATCTGCCGATGCTAAATGCGGATATCGTAACCGGAATCTCGCTAATGCTTCTTTTTATCGTATTCCGTTTCACGCTGGGCTTTACCACTATTCTGCTGGCTCACATAACCTTCAATATACCTTATGTTATTCTAAGTGTAATGCCGAAATTAAAGCAGACCGATAAACACACTTATGAAGCCGCACTGGATCTGGGGGCATCACCGATTTACGCTTTCTTTAAAGTTGTCTTTCCGGACATTTTCCCTGGTATCATCTCCGGTTTCCTGCTGGCATTTACGATGTCGCTGGATGATTTTATCATCACCCACTTCACCAAAGGCCCCGGTGTCGATACCCTGTCGACAAAGATCTACAGCGAAGTGCGAAAAGGGATCAAGCCAGAAATGTATGCGTTGTCCACACTGATGTTTGTTACCGTATTGGTGTTATTGATTTTAATTAATCTCTCACCATCTGATAAGAAGAAAAAAGTACTTACCGCACAAGCGGTTAAGCGCCGCCGGATATCCGGTATCCTTCTGCGCCGGGTTGTTCCCGCCGTTATGGCAGTAGTGATTATTGGCGGTGGTATCTTCTACGCATCTAAGAATGGCTCCGGCAGTAACAATCAGGTGATCGTATACAACTGGGGCGAATACATCGACCCTGAAGTCATCGCCATGTTTGAAGAAGAGACCGGCATCGAGGTCGTCTACGAAGAGTATGAGACCAATGAAATCATGTATGCCAAGCTTCAATCAGGTGCTGTCGCTTACGACGTTGTGTGTCCGTCTGATTACATGATCCAGCGAATGATTGAAAATGATATACTGGCGGAAATCAACTATGATAATATTCCGAACATCACAAATATCGGTGCTGAATACATGGAGCAATCCGAGCAGTTCGATCCCGGCAATAAATACTCAGTTCCCTACTGCTGGGGAACGGTCGGAATCCTTTATAACACCACAATGGTAAACGAACCGATTACCAGCTGGTCGGTACTATGGGACGAAAAATACACCAATAATATCCTGATGCAGGACAGTGTCCGTGATGCTTTCGCAGTGGCACTCAAGTATGAAGGCTATTCACTCAACTCTACTGATCTGGATGAACTGACCGAAGCCCGCGATCTGCTGCTCAAGCAAAAAACACTGGTGCAGGCTTATGTCATCGATCAGGTACGTGATAAAATGATCGGAAATGAAGCTGCCATCGGTGTCATTTACTCCGGCGAAGCTATTTTTACGCAAAAGGAAAATCCTGATCTGGAATATGTTATACCTGACGAAGGCTCGAATCTATGGATCGACTCATGGGTGATTCCAAAGAATGCAAAGAACAAAGAAAACGCAGAAGCTTTTATTAACTTTCTGTGCCGGGCTGATGTGGCATTTATGAATTTCGAATATATCACTTATTCTACACCGAATACCGCTGCCCGGGACCTGATTGAAGATGATGATATCAGAAACAGTACCATTGCTTTTCCGGACGCTTCGGAGCTGGAACGCTGTGAAACCTTCCAGTATCTTGGTGACGATGTGGATGCAATCTATAATTCACTGTGGCGGGAAGTAAAATCAAAATAAACATTAAGGGGGCTGCTATACGTTAAAACAGCCGCCCCCAATGAATTCCCGTACCAGTGAATTGGTCGGGATATGCTCGCTGTTCAAGCCGACAAAATAATCAAGAAACTTAAGCAGCCGTTTGGCTTCAATATATTCCACGCAGTCTTTATCAATTCCAAATAACAGCGGTTCAATATACTGCTTCAGCACCGCCAGCTCATAAATCAGCGCGGAATTAAACATCTCATCGGCCTCTTCCTGATATGGGAAGATATTCCGTTCTTCTCCTCTTCTCACCGACTGCCACATCGCAATTGTCTGCTGCGCTTTGGTTCCCCGGGTTCTGGCATCGCGGATAATCCTTCGAATCAGCCTGCCGTCAGTAGTCGGTATCCGATTATGCTCATCGATATTCAGCTGGGTCAGCGCACTGATGTAAATCTTGAATTTATTTTTATCCGGAAGCTTCTCGGTCAGCTCCGGGTTCAGACAATGAATTCCTTCGATGACAAGAATGTCATGTTCGCCAAGCTTCTTGGTTTCACCGGTGTAAAAACGCTCACCTTTGACAAAATCAAAGGTCGGCATCTTCACTTCTTTACCCTCCAGCAACGCTTTCATATCGGTGTTAAACTGCTCCACATCCACTGCTCCGATGCTTTCAAGATCCAGTTCGCCATGTTCATCCCGGGGTGCCAGATTCCGGTTGATGAAATAATTATCAACTCCGATCGGGTGCGGAATCAACCCACTGGCTCTTAGCTGAATACTCAAACGATGGGAAAATGTCGTTTTCCCGGAGGAAGACGGACCCGCGATAAGAATCAGCTTAATATTCCCTTTCCGGGCAATTGTTTCCGCCATTTGAGCAATCCGTTTTTCCTGCATCGCCTCCTGAACCAGAATAATCTCTCTGGCATCGCCACGGGTTACCTGATCATTTAGCGCCCCAACCGTTTCAATCCCCTGCATATCCCCCCACTGGGTGGATTCCTTTAAGACCCGAAACAGCTTGTGATGCGGTTTAAACAGCGGTACCACAGTCGGATCCTTCTTATCCGGCATCTGCAGCACCAATCCCTCATCATACAGACACAGATCAAAATACTTTAAATATCCTGCACTGGGAACCATATATCCATAATAATAATCTTCAAATTCATTTAAGCTATAAATATTTACTCTCGAAACTCTTCGGTAACTGAACAGCTTCTCCTTATCATGCATTCCATACTGCTTAAACAAAGCCACTGCATCATCGGTATGAACCGAGCGTTTATTGATCGGCAGGTCACGATCAACCATCTCCCGCATCCGCAGCTTTACCTTATCGAGAAATTCCTGATTCAGCGTGATATCTCCTTCGATCGTGGTATAATATCCACTGCCAATTGAATAGTGAATACGCACTTTACGGATCGACTTATGCTGGGCCACATCGTAAATCGCCTTTACCATCATAAAGCACAGGCTTCTTCGATAGGTCTGCTGACCGATCGTATCTTCGGTGGTTACAAACCGCAGCCCGGTATCCTGATTTAACTCCTTGCGCAGTTCCTGAAGCCGTCCGTTCGCAAATGCAAGTACAATATCATTTGGATACTGAGATTGAAAATCCCGTGCAATCTTTTGATAATCAATTCCTTCTTCATACTGCTTTATCTGTTCCCCTACCTGTACATTGCATAGCTGCTGACTCATATTATACCGCCCTTTCTGACCTTACTCCTTATATTACCCGAAACGGATTCTGCACAGCTGACGCGGCAACGTCTAATTCCGGATATTTTCGTTCTATATACATTCTTATGTCATCGATAAAAATATATTCTATCCCATAGTGCCCTGCATCGATGATTTGTATGCCTCTCGACACGGCATCGATTCCCTCGTGATGATCAATATCACCGGTAATCAGAACATCGGCTTTCTTTCGAATCGCCTGTTCGGTCATATTCTTACCAGAACCAGGTGAAATCGCTATCCGTCTGACCGGTTCATCCAGATTACCGAAGGCCCGCACTGCTTCCAGTGAAAAGTCTTTTTTCACTAGTTTACAGCATGCTTCCAGCGTAATGCTCTGTTCCAGATCTGCAACACAGCCGATTCCTTTCTCCAGGCCTTCTCGGGTCCAGGTAACTTCTAATATTTCGGCATTTTCTAACCCCATAATTTCGCCCGCCAGATCACCCATTCTGAGCACATCATAATTGGTATGCATGGCATAATATGAAATATCGTGCTGCAATAATTTTACGATCCGGTTCGAAATAAAATGCTCATCATTTACCTTTTTAAGCGATGAAAATATCAAAGGATGATGCGTAATCAGCAGATCGGCCCCAGTCTCTGCCGCTTCTTCAACCACCTCATCGGTTACATCCAACGCTATGTACACCTTTTTCACTTCTTTATCGCTGCGTCCCGCCAGCAATCCTATGTTGTCCCATTCGAGTGCATACTCCGGGGGATAGTCTTTCTCGATTCCCGCGATTATCTCTTTGCAGATCATATGCTCATCCTTTCCAATGCTCGTCCACCGATCTCGATCTCGCACTCCAGCCCCACTCTTCGTTTCGCTGCTGCCTGACTGTCTTGTTCAGAAAGTTCGCCGAGTATTCTCTCTTTATGCTGTATCTCTTTCACCAGAAATCGTTTTAAAACCGGATGTTTATCCCTAATCAGAATCCTCCCGTATCGCAGCTCCGCCTCATCGTAAGGAGTATCCTTACCATGCTCCACTCTCATCATCGGATAGAATTTCCCATCTTCCAGCACCATCTCTTCCGCAGTAATAATATAATCTTGTTCCTGCAAAAAGCCTCGTACCTTAGCTAATTCTGATTGCGGCTGGAGAATGAATTCACGTATGCTTTCAGTTACTTCAGGATAGTCAGTCATTATTTTAATCATCAGTCCGCCGCCCATTCCGGCCAAAATCACTCCTTCGACCTCCCCCGGCTCCAGATTCTGAAACCCATCGGATTTTCTGGTTGTGATGGCTTGATTTAACCCATATGCAGCGATATGAGCACTGGCACGCTTAAGCGGTCCATCATTTACATCCATCGCAATCATTTTCTGGTTCTTTCCTGCCTGAGCCAAATAGATCGGTATATAACCATGGTCGGTACCGATATCTGCCACTGCATATCCTTCTGTTACGAGAGCTGCTACGGCAGCCAGTCTGTCTGATAATTCCATACTGCCCTCTAATCCAGATAATCTCTGAGCTTCCGGCTGCGGCTCGGATGGCGCAGTTTACGCAAAGCTTTGGCCTCGATCTGACGGATACGCTCACGGGTAACGTCAAATTCTTTTCCTACTTCTTCAAGGGTTCTGGCACGTCCATCATTCATACCAAATCTCAGACGTAATACCTTTTGCTCACGCTCGGTAAGGGTATCCAGCACTTCTCCCAACTGTTCTTTCAAAAGGGTTGCTGCTGCCGCCTCTGCCGGAACCGGCACATTATCATCCTGAATGAAATCACCAAGGTGGCTGTCTTCTTCTTCACCGATCGGGGTCTCCAAAGAAACCGGCTCCTGAGATATCTTCAGTATTTCACGCACACGCTCTACCGGCATGTCCAGTTCTTCCGCAATTTCTTCCGGCGTGGGTTCACGTCCTAATTCCTGCAATAATTGTCTGGATACGCGGATCAGCTTGTTAATAGTCTCAACCATATGCACCGGGATACGGATGGTTCTCGCCTGATCGGCAATTGCTCTGGTAATCGCCTGACGGATCCACCAGGTTGCATAGGTACTGAATTTAAATCCTTTTTGATAATCAAATTTCTCTACAGCCTTAATCAGCCCCAGATTTCCTTCCTGAATCAAATCCAGGAATAGCATTCCCCGCCCTACATAGCGCTTCGCGATGCTTACTACCAGTCTCAGATTGGCTTCTGCAAGACGCTTCTTCGCCTCGTCATCGCCATCTGCCATCCGCTTCGCCAGCTCTACTTCTTCTTCTGCGCTCAAAAGCGGTACCTTCCCGATCTCCTTTAAATACATCCGAACCGGGTCTTCAATGCTGATCCCATCCGGAACTGTCAGGTCAATCTTCTCAACGTCAACCTCATCTTCCTCCGACAATTCGATCTCTACATCATCGTCATCATCTACATCCCCGCTGATGCGCAGCACATCAATGTTATTCGCCTCCAAATGATCGAATACCTTCTCCATCTGTCCCGGCTCCAGTTCCATATACACAAAGAATTCATTGACTTCCTGAAGTTCCAGAATGCTTTTCTTCTTCTTTCCTAATGTCACTAAGTCCTTAAGTTTCTCCTCAAACTTAATTGTGTTTTCTTCCATTTCGTATCCTTCCTCTCATCGCTTGCTTATATTTTATCCCTAATTAATAGAAATATGCAGTTTTTCAAGGGTTTGCAGCTCCTTCTTGGCAATTGTCCACTCCTGCAGCCCTATGATATCGGTTGGTAAAATCTTTTTCCCTGCTTCTTCAATGCTGTACTTTTTCACTCTGCGGACGGTCTCATTTAACGCCTTTTCCTGCTCCCCTAAGGTATTGATCTCACGAATCTTCGTATGGAACAGGCTGGCCACCTCCCGATGTTCTCCCTCATCCGTAAAATGGTTCATAATCTGGGCGGGATTCACCGCACCGCTCTCATATTGTTCATATAATATCTCCGCAACCGTACGGTAGAGTTCTTTGGTAAAATCCTGTGGGGTAATATACTTCTTCACCTGCGTGAAGACTTTCTTATCTTCTGCCAGCCACGTCAGCAATATCTTCTGTGACTGCAGATTTCCATCTATTTTAGGCCCTTCCCGGGAAGCTGCCGCTTTCGGCCGGTTGACCGGCTTCGCCTGACCGGCTTCAATCGCCACCCGCCGAACCAGCTTACCCAAATCTTCCACACTTACCCGGTATTCCCGTGCTACTGCCTCGATATAATTATTCCGCTCAATCTCTTCGTCGAATTCAGTCAGCTTCTTCGCTGCCTCTTTCATAAAAGCAGTTTTCCCTTCCGGGGAACTCATATCAAACTCTTTCTCAAGCACTTCCAATCCAAACATGAACCCATTTCTCGCTTCACCTATCCGTCCTTCAAAGGCCTCCGCACCCAAATTCTCAATGAATTCATCCGGATCTTTATATGGTTCCATTCTGATTACTTTCGCCGATATTCCGGCATCTTTTAAGATCGGTACCGCCCGGAT
>Ga0153946_1000870_pt1 | contig 13321 bp, 11 predicted proteins | sample TSNJ030MetaG_FD_104751 | JGI IMG/M metagenome (GOLD analysis project Ga0153946, IMG submission 104751) | Attine ant fungus gardens microbial communities from New Jersey, USA - TSNJ030 MetaG | ecosystem: Host-associated > Fungi > Mycelium > Unclassified | place: USA: New Jersey, Wharton State... | reverse complement strand
AAGAACCTGTATTCATAGATCGAAACGGCGTTATGGCGGCGATTTTTGCGCCGCACTTCTCCAAAAAATCGCCATAGGCGCCAGCCTTATGCCGCTTTTTTGGTTCGCGCGGCATCAAAAATCCCTCGCCATCCCACCATTTCTCTTCTATGAATACAGGTTCTAAGTTGACAACATTGGCTGCAAAATAGCAGTGCCCAAAATACGACGCAAAAGCAAAGATTCTTTGGGGCTTTAGGCCCCATTGAAATACACTTGGAACACCGGCACTTTTTGAATTCCGGCGAAAAAAACAAATATTTTTACGGAAATACCAGAAAACCCATCCGATAGCAATTTCAAATGCTTTGTTTCCTTATTTCACTCCCGCACACAATCCAAAAGGGTCGCCATATACTAAATAGAAAACAGCTGTATCCCATGTTCTATTTCAATGACTAAAGGAGATTTGCATATGAACAACCAAATCAACCCCAATGAGACCATCTATTCCAATATGGCGCAAAACACACAGTTCAACGCAAACGCGCAGGTATCCCGGTACATAAACCCAAATCAGCCTGCGCAATTCGGCAATCAGGGGGCGATGGCGCAAAACCAGCCCGCGCAATTCGGAGGCCAGGGGGCGGTGACGCAAATCCAACCCAACGCGGCATTTGGCATGCCCTTTATGCAGCAGACAGATAGCCAGATGCTGGATTACACCAATCTCAACACCGTCTGTCCCGTCAACAGCGACGGAATTGCCTCCCCCAACTGCATGTACACCCAAACCAACATCTCCGAGAATTTCGACACCGGCGTCTTTCCCACCACACAGCCAATGCCCAATATTGTCTATCCCAACGCGCAGCCGTTTCCTTCTACGCTATATCCCCCCCTCTACGAGGACGATCTCACGGTCACCGACTTCACCGACATCAATTTCGCCCCCTCTCCAAACTGTGTCTACGCCGACATGCGTCTGGAGTGCTACGTGGGCCGGCGGGTGGAGGTTCAGTTTGTCATGGGCGGCACCGTACTGGATAAGGTGGGTGTGCTGCGCGCCGTGGATTCGGAAAACCTCGCGCTGGAAAGCGAGGAAAACGGAAATCTGGTCATCGGCAGCCTGCACAGCGTGTGGCTGGTAACCATCCTCCAGTAGGCTTTTTCAACCATGAAGCAGTATTACAGCGCGGCCGCGAATTCGGCGCCCAGTTGCTCCGCCTTTTGTAATTCGGCCGGGGTGGGCACAAAGGCAACCTTGAGCTGCGTGGGATACACCGACGCCTTCACCGAATGGAGGCGTTCCGCCACATGGGGCACAGCCTCGCCGCTCCAACCAAAGGAGCCGAAGACAAGTACCGGCCGCTTCTGGATGTTCACGGCTTCCATGCCGCCCAGCAGCTGCCACACCGGCGGTACGGCGTCCCGGTTGATGGTGGGGCTTCCCACCAGAAAGGCGTCGCTCTCATTCATCAGCGCCGTGAGCGCGGCCAAATCGTTTTCGATGATATTGTGGCAATCCACCCGCGCGCCGGGGAGTGTCCGTTTGATCCCCGCCGCTATGGCTTGGGCGATGAGCTGGGTGTTGCCGTAGGCGGTGCAGTAAAAGATGGGGATGTGCTTGTCTGCGCGCGGAACGGGGGCGGACCACTCGGCGTAACACCGGAGCACCTCGTCGAGATAGCCTCCCTTGGTGAGAACGGGCCCGTGGCTGGTGCACGCATACTCGATGTCCAGCTCCCGTATTTTGTCCAGTCCCTTGACCACATAGGGCAGAAAGGGACCAAAGATGCAATCAAAATAATACCGCAGCGCGTCCCGGTATTTTTCCGGATAGGGGATGCGGGCGTCCGTCACCTGGGGCTCACAGTAGTGGCAGCCCAGAAAATCGCAGGAAAACAGCGCCCTGTCCTGGGGTATCCAAGTGAACATGGAGTCGGGCCAGTGCAGAAAGGGGGCGCTGATAAACCGAAGGGTCTTGTCCCCCAGGGAGAGCTCGTCGTTGTCCTTGACAACCTGTATGGCCAAATCGCCGCGGTTGGTGATGTTTTTGATGTACAGCGACCCCGCCCGGCTCACCACGATGGTGAGATCGGGGTACTCCTCCACAAGCCTTGCAACACAGCCGGTGTGGTCCGGCTCGCAGTGGTTCAGCACCAGATAATCCAACTTCCGCCCGGCCAGCGCCCCGCGGATATTGTCCAGAAAATAATCGTAAAAGGTGAGGTGGGACGCCTCGATCACCGCCGTTTTTTCACTGCCCAGCACCGTATAGGAGTTGTAGCTTGTCCCGTAGTCGGTGCGCATAATAACGTCAAATACGCGCAGGTTGGGGTTGAGCACCCCGGTGTAGTAGATATTGTTGGTCACTTGCCTCATATGCTCTCCTCCAATAAAAAAATTGGCAAAGACCCCGCGCCGGTGAGTGGGGCCTTTGCCGTTCAAAAACTTCCTTGCGCGGCAGCGCGGGAGAGGGGGAATCCAATTGGGGGTTATTCCGCCTCAAACAAGTCCTTGCCCGCGCCGCAAACAGGGCACACATAATCCTCGGGAACATCCTCCCAGGCGGTGCCCGGCGCAATTCCGGCGTCCGGTTCGCCCTGGGCGGGGTCGTAGACATAATTGCATATGGTACATACATACTTTTGCATTCCGGTCCTCACTTCCTTGTGATAGTATTGCGTGTGTATACCTTGCGGCACTGTGCAAAAAGATTGGCCGCAGCCCCTGAAATTTAGTGTTTGGGGCCAGTACTGTCATTATACCATTGCCATACGGGAAAAAATTGGATAAACTATGAATTTTCCCCCGCCGCCGGCGGTGCGTTGGCTGGAATCACTTTATAGCCCCTTGCCCACAATGTCGTAAATGCGTTTTATATCCAGGGATTTGCGCAGCGCCCCGGCCAGGCGGTCGTACTGGCGCTCCTTGTGCCGCTCCGCGTCCTCGGCGCACAGTTCTCCGGCGTCCAGGCCCTTTGCCGCGTACAGCGCCCGCACGATACCCTCGGACACCGCCGCCGAATCAAAGATCCCGTGGACATAGGCGCCGTAGACGTTGCCCCGGCACATTCCATCCTCACGCTCCGGGCCGGGCGCGGACAGGCCGTTCTCACCACCGGCGGGCTCCAGCACGCACAGTCCCCCCGCGCCCTCCGGGTTGGTTTGCCCGGTGTGGATTTCGTAACCGGAAAACGACGTGCCCGCCAGGGCCGCCAGCGGGCCCTCCACCGGGCCAAAATGCCCGCGAACCAGGGCGCGCCGCTTTTGGGGGAGGAAGGTAGTCTCGCAGGGCAGCAGGCCAAGGCCGGGCAGCTCGCCGCCCAGCTCGGAGCCATGGGGATCCCGCAGTGTGCGCCCCAGCATCTGGTAGCCGCCGCAGACGCCGAAAACGGGGATGCCCCGCCGGGCCTGTTCCGCCACGCATTGGTCCAGACCGCACTCCCGCAGCCACAGCAAATCGGCCATGGTGCTTTTGGTGCCGGGCAAAATCAGCATGTCGGGCGCGCCCATCTGGCGGGGGGCGGACACATACCGCACCCCCACGCCGGGCAGCCGTCCCATCTGCACAAAATCAGTGAAATTGGAGAGCCGGGGAAAGCGCAGAACAGCCACGTCCACCACACCGCCGCTGTGGGCGCGAAGGCGTCCGCTGAGGCTGTCTTCGTCGTCCACGTCCAAATCGTCCAGCCAGGGCACCACCCCCAGCACCGGGCATTCCATCAGCTCCTCCAGCATGGCGATTCCCGGGTCCAGCAGCTGCTTGTCCCCCCGGAATTTGTTGATGACGACGCCCCGGAGCATGGCCCGCTCCTCCGGCTCCAGCAGCAGGCGGGTACCGGCCAGGGAGGCGAACACGCCGCCCCGGTCGATATCCCCAACCAGCAGCACCGGCGCGCGGGCTATTTTTGCCATGCCCATGTTGACGATGTCGTTTTCCTTGAGATTTATTTCCGCCGGGGAACCGGCGCCCTCCAGCACAATCACATCATAGTCGGCGGCCAGGCTCTCATATGCCTCCCGCACCACCGGGATCAGCGCCGTTCTGTGGGCGTAGTACTCCCGGGCGTCCATCTCCCCCGCCACCTCGCCGCGCACAATCACCTGGCTGCGGCGTTCGCCCGTTGGCTTTAACAGGATGGGGTTCATGCGCACATCGGGGCGCGTTCCCGCGCACTCGGCCTGCATCACCTGGGCGCGTCCCATCTCCAGCCCCGCGTCGGTGACACAGGAATTCAGCGCCATATTTTGGCTTTTAAAAGGGGCCGCCCGGAGCCCGTCCTGCCGGAAAACGCGGCAAAGCCCCGCCGCCAGCAGGCTTTTGCCGGAATTGGAGGCGGTGCCCTGGATCATAATCGCCGGTTGCGTTGCCAATATCGTTGCTCTCCTTTTTAGAGGTGCCCTTATGAAACAGGTTCTTGGTCACGACGGCAGAGAAGCTCCACGGCGCCGGTCCCCGGCAGGGTTCCGGCGTCGGCGCCGCTCCTGGACTTGCCCTCCTCGTAGAGCCAGTACTGCACCGGCTGGTCGGTGTGGCCGCCGGTGGAGCACAGCGCCATGTGGTCGCAGGTCACCATAACGCGGTCGCCGTCCCGCAGCGCCGCCAGAATGGGGGACAGGAGCTCCGCGTCCAGCTTGCGGATAAACTCCGCTTTCTCCACGGCGTCTTTGCGGTGGGTGGCTTCGTCCGGCCCGCCCACGTGGAGCATCACAAAATCCCGCTTGGCCGCCAGATCCAAAGTGCACCGCACCTTGGCGCGGAGATCCGTATCCGTGTCGCCGGTGCAGGTGGGCAAATCCGGGCAATCCATGCCCATGGCCACCGCGACCCCCATGGGGGAGTGGGTCTTGCTCACCATGGCGCCGCTGAGCCCGTGGTGCAAATCCGCGAACAGCGGCAGGTCGCCCTTGACGGACTGCGCCCAGTTCATCACGGTGTAGGGGCGGTATTTTTCCAGCAGTTCCAGCGAGCGGAAGGCCAGGTACTCCGCCAGCTCGTTTCCGCTGGGCAGCACCTCCTTGAAGTCCGCTCCGCCGTGCTGGTGGGGCAGGTGGGTTTGCATGGCGTCCAGGTATTTGGCCGCGCCCTTGATGCGCAGCAGGCTCTTGTAGCTGCCCACCTGTGTGATCTCGCAGTTCTCCTGGGCGGCCACCTCCTCCAGCAGCTGGGCGGCCACCTCCGGAGGGCACGCGCAGGTGGGGAGCTCCAGCCGCCCCTTGTCGTCGATTTTTACAAAGTTTGCGCGCAGCACAATATCCTGGGCATCCACGGGGATGCCCAGGGCCAGCGCCTCGATGTACGAGCGCCCGCCGGGTATGTCCCGGGGCTGCACGCCCAACAGCGTCAGCACACAGGTCTGGGTGTCCGGCTCAAAGCCCTGGGGGGTTGTCGCCAGCCGCCCGGTGGAGGAGTGGGCCTCCACCTTTAAAAAAATTTTCCCCTTCCCGAAATCATAGGGGTTTTTCCCCCCCAGCTCCTTGTAGCACATGTCCTCCAGGCCATCCAGTACGATCATGATATTTGCCATATTTTTTTGTCTCCGTTCTGCCGCCCGGGCCGGCGGCGATAATCACAACAGAATTTGCTCCAGCGCCCCCAGCAGCGCCGCGTTTTCCTCCCCGGTGCGCACGGCCACCCGGAAATAGCCGGATCCAAGGCCCGCAAAATTCCGGCAATCCCGTATGAGAATGCCATATTCGCAGAGCTTTTCCATGAGCTGGGGGTCCTTTGCGCGCAGCAGCAGGTAGTTGGCCGCGCCGGGAAACACCGTCAGTCCCAGGGCCGCCATGCCCTCGCACAGCTGCTTGCGCCAGCGGCGCACACTGTCCTGAGAAACCCGCACAAACTCCCCCTGGGCGGCGCAGAGCACACCGCAGCGCTGGGCGGGAACACCCACGCTCCAAGGCGGCCCCGCCCCGTCCACCGCCTTTAGCAGCGCGGGGCGGTGGCTGAGGCAGTGGCCCAGGCGCACGCCGGGAATGGCGAAGATCTTTGTGTATGCCTTAAGTATAATCAATTTTTCACAGTCCCGCAAATATTTTTTTGCGCTGTAGGTATTGCCGCCGGGCACAAAGTCCAAAAAACACTCGTCCACCACAAGGACTGTCCCCGCCCGATGGGCGGCACGGCACAGTTTTTCCAGCAACGGCGGGTCGATGAGCTTGCCGGTGGGGTTGTTGGGATTGCACAGGAACACCATATCCATCCGCTCCACCAGCGGCAAAATGGATTCATCCAGGGCAAAGCCGTCTTCCGGTGTGAGGAGGTGCTGCCGCACCGCGCAGCCCGCCGCCTCCAGCGCGCGGCGGTATTCGGCAAAGGTGGGGGCGCAGACCATGGCCTGCTTTGGCCGAAGGGCATATACCGCGCGCCAGATTAAATCAGAGGCGCCGTTGCCGCAGAACACCTGTTCGGCCGTCACCCCTTCGGCGGCGGCGATGGCCTCGCGGAGAGCGCCGCTATGCGGGTCGGGGTAGCGCTGGCTGTCCTCGCCGCAATCCTCCAGAGCCCTGCGCACCGCGGCGGGCATTCCCAGGGGATTGATGCTGGCGGAAAAATCCAGCCAGTCGCGGCCGGGATACCGCCGCCGGAAAAATTCCACATCGCCGCCATGAGGCGGGAGAATGTACTGCATGGAAAAACTCCTTTGCTTCGCCGCCCTGTCGGCAGGGACTTTTTGTTGGGAAAAGGGCTTAAAGAGGGTGGCAATTTTGCCACCCTCCATTATATCCCTCAACCCCCAGGGCGCTGTGCGATCAGTCCACGCGGATGGCGCTTTTGGCCTGGTTGCCCGCGTTGTCCTGAATGTAGAGGTCGATATCGGATTCCGGAAGCGCAAAGGTCACACAGCCGGTTTCCTCGTTGACGGCTGTGGGCAAAATTTTCCGGCCGTCCGCGTCCAAAGCGTAAATGTCCGCCCAGTTGACGCCGCTTTCGTCGGAAAAATAGATGAGAATTCGGTCGCCCTCCACAAAATATCTCTCCATGACAGGAATATCGGAGTCAATGCAGGAGACATTCAGGGAGCGGGTGGTTACATGATGGTTGAAGCCGATGACCTCCACGGTGTAGGTTCCGTTCTCGTACACCGGCGCGCGGTACATCCCCTTGGCTTCGCTGTCGGGGAGGGCGGGGAAGGGGGCGCCGTTATCCGGGATGATCCGCACGTTCACCGCGGGGATCAGACTGTCGGTTTCAATGACAATATACGCGCTGCTCACCAAGGGGGCGGCATTGTCCACATACACGTCGTTGATGACGGGGGGGATTATGGCGGAGGCCGTCACGGCAGCGCTTACGCCCACGGCGGTGACGCCGCCCAAAACGCGCAGCACGGCTTGTCTGGCCATGGAAGCGGTCTTGGCTGCGGCGGCGGCATAGCTTACGCCAACAGCGGCGGTGGCCGCGGAAATGACATTGCGGTCAGCAGCCGCTGTCATAATGGACTGCAGCATGCTTTCGTACTTTTCAGCTCCGGGAGCTGTGGCTTTTGCGGTTTCATGCAGGATTTTAGAGTAGGATTTGCCCGGAAAACTCACGTCCATAACCTCACCCCCTAACGTATTGTTGTAGCGCAGCCGCCTGTCACAGCTTCTTGTGCAGTGCGGCCGCCGCGGCTTTAATATGGCGTTTGACCGTACTCTCCGAACAGCTTAATATGTGGGCGATGTCCTTTATCTTCATGTTATGGTAATAGCGCAATAAAAATGCGGCGCGCTGCTGGTCCGGCAGCGTGGAGAGAGCGGCGTAAATTTCGTGGCTCTGTTCCAAAGCCTGGTATCGATTGTCCGGGTTATTCTCAATTGTTTTGTCGGGATGACATGCCAGGCTGTCCTCGTACAGTTCATGTCTGGTTTTCGCAAGTTTTTTTTTATAATCCACACAGGCGTTGTAGCAAATCCGGTTGAGATACGCAACAAACAGCTTTGGATTTTGGAGCTTGTGCAAATTTTGGTAGATGGAGAGATACACCTCCTGGACAACGTCCTCGGCAGAGGAGGAGTCCTGTAAAAAAGTGGTTGCAAAATATAATTGGCTGTCCACCGTTGCCGCATATAATGTAGCGAAAGCAGCCGCATCACCTTGTTGAGTCCTTGTAACCAAGGTTGCAATTTGACTGTGGCTGAGCTTCTTCATATTACAACCTCTCTCATCTATTATAGTATGACCGGATTATCATAAAAAACAGTTCATAATGCGCACACTGTCCACCCCAAGGGCGCGGCTGTTGGGACGCGGCTTTTGAAAGCCGCGCCCGTTGCCCCTTTTATTAGAACCTGCTTATAGTGAATCAACTTTAAAATCGAAAAAAGAAAGAGGAAAAAGTTGAATTACTATAAAAGCTCTGGTGGAAAGCGCCGGTTACCGCAATGCCAGTGTTACGCCGTTGGCCACGGCGGCGCCCACCTTTTCCATCTCGGCGGTGCTGGCGGCCTTTTCATATTCCAGCGGGTTGCTCATGTAACCCAGCTCCAGCAGCAGGGCGGGGGAGCCCGGCATAAGGGTGACGCGGTAGTAGGATTGCTGCACAAACCGGTTGTTTCGATTCAGCCCGTTGCTCAGGCCGGACATCATGGATTTTGCCGTGGCGGAGGACAGGCCTGTGTGGTAGTAAACCTCCATACCAGATACCTTGTTGGCGTCCACATTTTCCAACAGGCTGTTGTGGTGGATGGCCAGGAACAGGTCGGCGTCGGTCTCCTCAATGGCCTTGAGGCGGTCGTCCAGGGTTACGGTGGCGTCCTGGGCCCGGGTCATGAGCACGGTGGCTCCCTGGTTCTCCAGCGCCGCTTTGACGTACAGCGCGTTGGCCAGGTTCACGTCCTTTTCCACGGGACCGGTGGCGCCCGCCACGCCATAGGCGCCGGATTCCTCGCCGCCGTGGCCGGGATCCAGCAGGATGGTGACGCCGGACAGCGGTTGGCTGCCATTTTGCAGCGTGGGCTTGTATTTGAAGGAAAGCACCGTGTTCCCCCCCTCGAAGGCCACATTGTAGCCCCAGAAGCGGGAGGCGCTTTTGACGGCAAAGGTATAGGTGACGCAGCCGTCGGCCTCGTTAGCGGCAACGCCCGAGAACAGCTTGCTGCCCGACACGTCGGGGGAGGGGGCGCCGCTGGTGTTGTACATCCGGATGATGAATTTTCCGTCGCCGTATTTGGTGACATAGGCGGGGCTGTTGCTGCCCTGGAAGGTGTAGGTCTCGCCCTTGCTCTTCAGTTTGGCGGAGACGTTGTCCAGGCTATTTTTGATGCGCACCTTGCCCGCGATAATCTCCCCCTGGGTTTTGGGCATGAAGCCGCCGGAGCTCAGCTGGAAGTACTCGTTGTTTTCCGCCTTGACATAGTCGGTGGCGCCCACCTTCAGCTTTTCCTTAAAGCGGGCCGGGTTGGAGGTGCTGGGGTATACAAAGCCGATATAATTGGTGACCCGCATGGCGATAGCGCTGTTTTCGCCCGCCACATACACGTCGCCGGTGGACCGGTAGGTGGAGGAGCTGCCGTTGTAGGTCATTTTGTAGGTTACCGCGCCCACCCGGGTGGTTTCGTCGGCGACGGGCGCCGTGTTCACCGGCAGCTTGCCGGTATATGTGACCGCCACACCCTTGCCTGCGGTTTTGGACTGGGTGAGCTGCACGGTGGTCCCCGCAAAGGTGGCGCTCACTGTGGCGCCGGAGGGGGCGGTGCATTCCACCGGCAGATTACCCCCCACCTTTACGCCGCCGGAGGTAGCGGGGTACATGGAGGCCTGGCGGATCTCCTGAATGGCGGGGGAGCCAACCGAGCCGGAACGCACGATGGTCACGGTTTTGGTCTCGTCGCCCTGGCGGAAGGTGAAGGTGTTGGCGCCCGTGTTGAGACTCACGTGCACGCCAAAGGTCCCCTGGGAACCCAGGCGGGAGATTTCGGCGCCGTTGTAGTACACCGGCTGGCTGGGATCGCTGGTGCCGGTGATAAAATAGCTGGAATAGGCGGTGGTGAGCTTTTCGGAGGGCCTGGTGATGTTAAAGGCGGCGGGGATGGCAAGGTCAATGCCGGAGATGTCCTTGGCGAAGAGCCTTGCCTCCAGCTCCTCCGGCAGCGCCTCCTCGCCCGCCGGGACCGACGGGGTGAATTCCGCGGCCAGCGCGGCGGGGGTGGTGACGGCGGTGGCTGCCAGCAAGAGGGCGACGGCGGTGGAAAAGGTGAGTATTCCGCGATTGTTTTTTTTCATTTCCAGTCCTCCATTTTTATGTATAGTAATTCAACTCCAAAATAGTAGTGTTTTGGAGCTGATTCACGGATTTACGATGTATCCCAAAAGGCGTCATTTCAGTGTGATGGAAAAGTCGTCCGGCTCGAAGGTGGGTAGTGTCTGCGGGGGCGCGGGAACGCGCCGCAAAGGGTCGTAGAGAAAAAACAAACACTTATGGTCAGGGGACACGATGCCCTTTTTCAGACAAAGCACCTGTCCGCTGAGTGGAATCGGCGCGCCAAAGGAGCAATATTTGCACGCCGGGGGAATTTTTTTCCCAAATAGCTGTACAGTGGCCATGGGATCCTCCTATAGGAAATCACTATATATTCACTGGTTTTTTAATTGTATCAGATTATTACAGAAAAATCCAGGAAAAATCCCCACGGGAAACAGGCGAATACAGTCATTTTTCCCGGTGTAAAAGCGTGACATACATCTTAAATACTATTTTGCGATAAAAAATTTTAAAAGTTTTTCATCCGGCAAGCATAGATTGCCGCTGTGACAAAGCCGCAGTAAAAATCCGACAGGGGAATCGGGCTGCATTTTCCAGCGCCAATCCGAAAAATATTGGCGCAAGGGTATTGACAGCAGGCGAAAAAAAAGCTATACTAATTACAATTATATATTCACGATGCGATGAAGGGGAATAGTAGCTGCCAAAGACCTTACAGAGAGCCGCAGGCGCTGGAATGCGGCAGGTGCCAAGGCAAGTGAACTCGCCCCCGAGCAGCCGGCTGAACTCCAAGTAGGCCAGGACGGTTTCCCACCGGTATCGGGGAGCGTGTTCCGCGAACAATCGCGCGACACAGCTGTGAGCGGGCGCTATGCGCCAATTGAAGTGGTACCGCGGAAGTATATATGCTTTCGTCTTCTTAAGAGGAGACGGGGGCGTTTTTTTATTGCCCTGCCGCTTGCAGCAAAAAAGAGCACACTGCAACAGGACAATGATGGAGGTATTTGAAAACATGGAATTTATGGAGATGACATTGGGAAAATTGCTGGAGAGAAATGCCCGGGTGTACGCAGGCCGCCTGGCGGTGAAGTACATGGATCGGGATTACTGCCGCACCTGGAAGGAGCTGGATGAGGAGGTGGACCGCCTGGCCAGGGGCTTTATGGCCATGGGCGTGACCAAGGGGGACCACGTGGCCATTTGGGCCACCAACGTGCCCCAGTGGCTGCTCACCTGGTTTGCCACCTCCAAAATCGGCGCGGTGCTGGTCACCGTAAACACCAATTACAAGCAGTTTGAGCTGCAGTATTTGCTGGGTCAGAGCGACTCCAAGGTGCTGGTGATGACCGGGGGCTTTAAGGATGTGGACTATGTGAAGACCATCCACAAGCTCATCCCCGCGCTGCCGCTAAGCGAGCCGGGCAATCTGTCGGTGGAGGAATTTCCCTTCCTGAAAACCATTGTCTATGTGGGCGAGAATTGCCCCGCGGGCATGATTCCCTGGGACGACTTGGAGAAAAAAGGGGAAACGGTGCCCCGCGAGGAATTCCGCCGGCTCAGCGACAGCCTGCACCACCACGAGATTATCAATATGCAGTACACCTCCGGCACCACGGGGTTCCCCAAGGGGGTTATGCTCACCCATTACAACATCATCAACAACGGGCTGAGCATCGGCGACTGCATGAAATTCACCGAGGACGACAAGCTGTGCATCCCGGTACCGCTGTTCCACTGCTTTGGGATGGTGCTGGCGGTGATGGCCAGCGTCACCCACGGCACCGGAATGGTTCCATTGGAGTACTACAACCCCGTCAAGCTGATGAAGGCGGTGCAGGACGAGGAGTGCACGGCGGTGCACGGCGTCCCAACCATGTTTATCGCGGTTTTGGAGCACCCGGAATTTGACAAATACCGGTTTCCCCGGCTGCGCACCGGCATTATGGCCGGGTCTCCCTGTCCGGCCAAGGTGATGCAGCTGGTCATCGACAAAATGGGCATGAAGGACATCACCATCGTGTTCGGGCAGACAGAATCCTCCCCGGGCTGTACCCAGAGCCTGGCCGATGATTCCATCGAGCTCAAGGTGAACACCGTGGGCCGGGAGCTGCCGGGGGTGGAGTGCAAAATCGTGGATACCGATACCGGCGTGGAGGTGGGCCCCAACGTACAGGGTGAATTTTGCGCCCGGGGCTACAACATCATGCGCGGCTACTACAAGATGGAGGAGGCAACCCGACAGGCCATCGACGAGGACGGGTGGCTGCACACCGGCGACCTGGCCACCAAGGATGAAAACGGCTACTACCGCATCACCGGGCGCATCAAGGATATGATCATCCGGGGAGGGGAGAATATCTACCCCAAGGAGGTGGAGGAGCTGCTGTACACCCAGCCCAAGGTGAAGGACGTGCAGGTTATCGGCGTGCCCAGCGACGCTTACGGCGAGGAGGTTATGGCCTGTATTGTGCTGCGCAAGAATGTGGAGAGCTGCACCCCAAAGGAGATTCAGGATTTTGTGCGTGAAAATATGGCCCGCCACAAGGTACCCAGCTATGTGGCCTTTATGAAGGAATTCCCCATGACCGCCAGCGGAAAAATCCAGAAGTACAAAATGCGGGAGTGGGCAATCAAGGAGTTGGGGCTGAAAAGCCCGAAAAAGAAGGAAAAAACCATGACGGCATGAACCGGCATGGGTGATGCTTGCCCGACAGGCAACTTTGATCAACGCGGAAATTTAATCAACGCGGCAGCCGGTTACAGGTTTGCCGCGTTTTTGTTTTCCCCATGCAGAGGGGAAGCTTGCCCCTTCCGGCCGGGGGCGGGGATTCTGGGCAACAGGGCCGTTTTAATACGGGATAGTGGGTAAAACGTTCATTATTAACTGTTCACTGTTAACTGTTAACTATTCACTGCTCCTTCGCCCCTCATGCCGGGGCGGGCAGTTACTTTTGGACGCCCAAAAGTAACCAAAAACCACCAGGGGGCTGCGCCCCCTGGTACCCCCATGTATAAAGAAGCTTTGCGTTAAGCCATGGGGGTTACCCCCAAACCCCCATATCTTGACATTCACGGAAGTCCCGCTCTTCGCGGGATGACTTTGTGCAAACCGCACGAAGCCGAATCAAGCGCGGCTTCTGCCTTTTT
>Ga0153946_1000869_pt1 | contig 13322 bp, 10 predicted proteins | sample TSNJ030MetaG_FD_104751 | JGI IMG/M metagenome (GOLD analysis project Ga0153946, IMG submission 104751) | Attine ant fungus gardens microbial communities from New Jersey, USA - TSNJ030 MetaG | ecosystem: Host-associated > Fungi > Mycelium > Unclassified | place: USA: New Jersey, Wharton State... | reverse complement strand
CCCTAGCGCGTTTCTACTGCAATAAAATCTGTTCTCAATGTTTTTTTGGATGTTGCCCACGTGCTACTCGTCCTTGGATCAGATTTTCTTGATCTAGCTCCCATTCTGGGCCTGACCCCTCGGCGATCGGATTGAAGAAATAAGACGAATATTCTCCATGCATTGCTTCGCCACCAACGGAGTCAACCCATCCGACTGATGAAAATTGAAACACGACCCTACAGATTGCATTTCAGCTACATTGTTCGACAAGACCTTTGCCAGGTCACTCCACCTCGTTCAAGAGCTTGCACTATCGCCAGACGATCTTGTGCGTGGATTGAAGCCTGAGGAGGGTTGAATGTACTCTTGAGTCCATAAGAGATGGGTGCGGTGTTCGACGCTCAGCTCAGGTGCGAGACCTAGGTTGCTTACACCCACCTCTCAAGGGGCCAAGGAGACAGTGAGGGACCAGGTAAACATGAGATAATCAATGAGTGCTGAGGGATGTCGCGAAGGCCGAGGCCTAGTCAAGAAGGAGTAACAGCCATTTCCGTTGGCTCAACAATGTTCCTGCAGCTCAAGTAGCACGCTGTATGGGCTCAGAACTTGATGTAACAGTGCCATGACCACACATCTATGCCAGTTGATGTGACTTCCAATTTCTTGGTGAGGTGCAACACGCAAGGTTTTATTTTTTTTATCTTATATCTCCTACATTCTTAATTGATCCTTTACATTTTCCAGTTGCCAACAAAGCGCATGAGTTGACTTCTAGGTCTCATCCCCCAACGTGGTATTATATGGATCCTGAGCTGGCTTCCAGGCCTGGAAAGACTGGTTCCGAGGGGTATAGGTAGGTCAATGGATACATCAGGGTCAACTTCTTAATGACGATCTTGCCCCAGTGTTCTTGTTCGAAGCACGGTTATATGTGTACCCTTGGTTAAATACAGGTGTCATTCTATCTCTGGACAACGATAACGATACGAGTAGAAATGATTCCTCTGATAACACAAGAATCTCATTCTGACTGTCAACACACGAGTATTTTCGTTCATTCCAACTGAACAACAACCACGATCCAACGAAGAACCCCTGACTTTGTCCTCCAACAACCTTGAGAAAAAAATTAATGTCGTCTGTTTCGCAGGATCTATATGTTCTCCGATACCGCCATGGTTGTGAAAATTCCTTCAAAATCAGAAAATATCTTCATCATTGGAAAAGACCACATAAGTCCATTCAGAAAAGAGCCAGCATTGTGTTCACGTAGGAGAAAAAGAACAAGAAAATGGGAAGCACGAGTGAGAGAAAAGGGAGACGCCGTTTTGAGTTGTTCAGTTACCTTTTCATAAAAAAAACCTTTGTTGCGGTCGAACAGATCACGGTTCTCAAGCTTGCAAACGGAACGCTACAACAAGTCGTGTTGTTTGTATGATTTATTATCATTTTACAGGAGACTTTTCATGATAAATATATTGTTGGTAAAAACAACTCATCGCCGTCGCTGAGCTTAAGGAAGATTTCTTCATGATGACAACATGAACTTAATGAAACAAAACAACGATTCAACAAGTACACGATTTCGACTTGGACCAAGCAAGAACATGCAAAAAAACCACAGGTTTAAGAGATTTGGGCTTTTATTTTTTCAAGGCATTCAAGCTGTATAGCATATGTGACTGGAGTTGTCAATGAAAAAGGATGAAAGGGCGTACATGACTCCTGATTTTCATCGCTCCCCTGGGAAGTTTTCTTGTGCCTTCTCCGTTTCCCTAATGCCTGTCTTCCTCTCCTCAGAGCCAGATCGCATAGCCTTGATCTCCTTCAGATCGACCAGACTTCATGCTGGTTATAGCTAGCCAGTTTAGTCGTGGCACCATTATTGGCGGGGTTCTATGCAGCTGGATCACTGACACCTCTTTGGAGGGCTGAAAATTTGGGCCAAATGACTGCGAGCTGTTGACGCAAGAAGAATTCTTTTGACTGCTTGAACAGCGACTCATCTATGGTAGAAGCTTTTTCTCTGATACCTCGGATATGAAGGCCTCCTTGAGGAAGTTGTCAAAGGCAAGAGACAAACAAGCTGGAGTGTCGAGCAAGGCTGGATGGATGATGTGAGGAAAGGGAGGGAGGGCGATCAACCCAATTTGTCGCTGTAGTCAGTATCAATACTGGTAACGAAGATGTCGGCCGTCCAAGGGGTGCGAGTATCGATTGTGTCTTCCATTATAGTGGCGATCCTGTTGTAACCCTCTTTCCTAGCTGGTTCCAGGGCATCGCGAGCGAGTCTGTCGAGAAGTCGGAGAGCGGCCTTTTTAAGCTGTGCAGTTGTTTCCCAATATTTGGGACCTTGTCTGCGGGAAGATATTGGAGTCATAAATAGTGTAAATAGTCAGAAAGAAGGATTGTGGGGGTAAGGATGGAGGGCGAGGAGACAGACAAAACGAGACAGACAATACAGGCCTGGTTCAGACTGCGTGTTGGAGGCTTTGTGATGCAAAGGACCCGGGCAGCTATGCCCCACTCTGCGAGGGCCGAGGCAGCGTTGTTTCGAGTGGAGGGAAGAGGGGATGACAGCAACAATGAGAAAGGCGTCAGAGTGGTCAACGAGGTCAATGAGGGCGATGTTAATATCGTTGTTAACAGGGACTGTGAGCCTCAATGTCGGAAATAGTTGAGATGTGGCTACGCAGCGAGCAGATGCAGCACAGGTGGAGCCACAGACAGTTCTGATCACATTCCTATCCAGTGTTCAGCACATGAGCAGTAACCAACCACAGAGAAGAGAGGGTCCAAGAAGTTTGAGTAAAGTAACAAATGGACAGACAATTTAACGATATCGTATAAGAATCGTATAAGAAGTGGTGTCGTCCAGTTATGTCAATCAAGCAATGAAAGACAACAGCTGTAAGCAGAAGACAAACAAGCACAGCAAATAGTTGCGTCTATACAGTTGTTATCTTTTCAAGTTTGTTGATGATCGATGGCCTGTTTCTGTATCACAACGGAGCTCATTCTGTGAAATTACTCTGGAAAGACTTCCACCACCTATTTCCTGAGACTCTATTGTTCACCTTTTTTCGTTCTTCAAGCAAAAGGTTTTGATCCAGTCGGCAAGATCCCGAGGCACGTCAGATAAACCAACAAAAGTTTCAAGTATCCAATGTTCCACCATGACAGCTATCTCAAGTGCGCAGCTCCTCTGTTTTTGGATTCCTCTTCTGATATTGTTCCAAAGGAATTGCTTGAATAGCCAGCGATTGGTTGAAACGATCCAATCTATTAGCACTTTTGAATAAAAAACCTATGCGCACTGCCAGAAGCGGAAGGTTTCAGATGCAACATTGTGTACGTTGAAGACAGATGCAGGGGTGAAAGCTGTTTGCCACATGCAGACGAGGACATACTTTAGACTTCTCACTGTCAAGTCGGGAAATGTCTCGAATCACGCGCCCAGTGTGATTTTGTATCGTATTGGAATCGAAACCTGATTTCGTGATCATCTCTTGTTGATCATCATCGTTTCTCTGGTCTGGTGTACTAGTTCCGAGGTAAGATGAAAATCCACCTCCCACTAAGATCCCACTCCACAAATGCGATAACCATTAAGCTGAATATCGGTAATGGAGTATTGAGAAGAACAATCAGTATCCATCTACGTTGTGAGGATGTTTTTGCACCTTTTCTGTGAAATTCAATAAGCAGCAGTACAGTTGAACCGCTCAAGAGTTGTATGAATTCTCTCGATGTCGCGCGGGATTCCCAATGCTAATGCCGTGACAAAGCAATAGCCTTCTCTGCCACTCAAAAGCCATGGTAGTCTCAACGCATTAGATATGGCGCCCGTACGCGCTTTATCAGGAGGTATGTGCGCACTCACAGACACCCACGGATCAGGACAGCTCCACTTCATCATATCATTGACTTACAAGAAATGCGCCTAAATATATCTTCTGGCTGCGGTTTTGACAGATCGACTATATGTGTTTGTGGAATTTGGTATGCCTGAGCTCGAGTTGACAGTACTTTGTCTTCCGGCTCTGGAAAGTGATGATTTACAAATACCCAGTGTACGCCTTTCCTGGTTTCGTCTCCTGTTGTGTACTCAATTTATGGTTGATGTTCACATCCAGCTTTCATGATTTTGCCAAGACTATTCTCAGCATCATATATGTCTATGTTACACACAGTGTCCAATGGCCTGGTGCTCCAGTCTTTGGGTTTGGCGCTGCCCTCATGGCACTTTCCAAAACACTCCTGTACTGGCCCAAATAATACTATTGTGGATTTTGTCAAATCTGTCACAACGATACCTGAATCTTGATCATCTATTGGATCCTACCCAATGGGTGACTTTGCTTTTCATATCGTGTTTTGAAATATAAATATATTATCATCGACCTTTCATTTCCAGACTATGGATTATTGTTCCGTCCATGATTATTTGGGTTCTGGGGAAGAGCATTATACAACCCCTCGCCGTTGAATCAGATTCGCCCAGGGTGCACTTGAAGAAAATGATATAAATGGCACCAATCTTAGTTCAAATTTCGATTTAATTTAATTTATTGCTATATGCATTTCACCTCCCATTAATGTATGTGATAACAGGAGATTTGCCTATTGGGTTATACCACACTAACGCTTATCTTCTTCTTTAAATCAGTGTACGGCTCATGTTTGGAAAATGATATGCGGAACGATGTCTTCCAAAAGTTGGCCAATGAGAAGTGAAAGTACCAGAAATGTTTTTGGTCTTGCTTTTTATTCAACGTGCATATGAATATCACAGGCTCGTCACATTATGTTAAGGTGAGAATACTAGAGTTTCTCTCAAAGTAGTTTACCATATGTAAGCTACAGAAGCTAGGCCGTTGGATTGTTTCGAAGATCGAACTTTTTTGCGATGTGAACCTCGTCTAGTCCATGGTTTGAAGCTTATTGGAATGCCTGTTTAACACTTCCGTGTTCATCAGTCTGACGGTGTGCTGCACATCCGCCCTGTAGTGCCTCATAGATGTTGCACATGTTGGCATATTGAGGGGTACAAGCGGGAAAGATCACAGGTGACAGCGCACCAGAGAGCATCTGTAGTGACGATGGCAGATTCCGGTTCTGTAAACGGGTAGCAATGCTAACAGCTAGAACAGATTTTCCAACATCAGGAGACTTCCCTTAACCACATCACATTGCGACCGTTTACATTCTTGGCCTGCCTTTCGATTTCTTTTAAAATAGTACCTTTCGTACATGGTTCATGGAGAAACTACCCGAGGGCACTTACTAGATCATTCAACTCCTTGTCTTCAGCAACTGTCTTCGCATTGTTGGTTCATACCATTTTTACGTCATTCACCAGGATGGCTAATACCACAACTCAGATGATTTGGATCACGGGTGTGGAGACTAGCCCTTGCTCTACTCGGATCTCTACACGATCGACAGAAATCTGTCCCTGAAACAGTCAAGCTTGTCTCGTAACTCACTTTATTTATCCTTTTGAGCGAGGATGTACTTGACCGAGACCAATCGGGGCAGTTGGGAGGGCAATCGCATCCTGGGCGTTACATACTTGCGGGAAGTTGGCCGGTGTTTACTCACCGGCTTCGATCTAAAGACTAAGCGCATTTGGAAGTTTGCGATACCGAACCTGGAGTAATTGAGCCTGCGCACATAACATGTTTCGCGTTATCCAGATGCGTTGATCATGTTAAAGATGTGGATGATCGTATATGTTGTATTAGTTAGGGCTAGTGAGGGCCGTCGCTTAAGTGGCGTGGCGACGTGTTTCTTCAGGGGATCTCGACCAGACATGAATGATTTGGTACCGGGTTCGGACAGGGACTTTGTCATCACACTTGCTTTGTTTTCTTGGAGAAGTCAACGCCGTGGATTATCAAAGTAGATGACGATGGGTCATAGTAGCCTAATGTTTATTTATTTAGCTGAAGTCTGCCTGTGAGTCGCTCACTGTGTCTTGGCGGAAGCAATGGAACACACTGATCCTGGTTCACGTTCCCCGGCGAGAAGAGGTCTATGAGGGAGACGACAGTTATTTTAAACGTGGTTACATGATAGTCATGTGATGTCGTTGCCCAAATGCTTGGTGCGTGAAATAAATATCCGTTTTCGCCATCGCACCTGCTACCCTTCTTTCCCATGCCAATTTAGCACCTAAAAATATTGATCGTGGTCGATGCGATAAAACAACCTTCTCTTACGGTTGATACCGGGACTGGCAGGACTTTCCTTTCATGGTGCTCAGTCAATTTGAATTGAGTATATCAAACATCAGGACAGTGGTAAAAAAAAACCATTTGGCGACGGGAGGCAATACTCACCCAAAGGCATGAGGTCTCCTATGCTTTTGATAACAGATGCAGCGAGATAACCAATTATAACTGGACACTGAGTCTGCCGAAAGAAAGCGGTTGGTGCAAGCCGAGGCACTTGTGACTTCGCCGTGCTTCTGACATATCTGTATAATCATGATCAAACTCTCACCCCTCGTATTTGGTGGGGCTTTAGCAGCTGCTTCCACGGCTTTGTCCACCTGATAATATCATATGCCCTTTCGCAACGTTGTTTCTTGCTCCCTCTACCCAAAGCTGAATCAATGGTAAACCCAGGGGAAATTGCTACTATGGTACCAACTGTGCGAATTGTCAGTGAGTATAGCTCTGTCTTATTGGCTTAGTCTTTCAGAAGGCTCAAGTGACTACATCTAGAATTCATCGTGAAGCTGAATCATAAATTACCACAGTCATTCATTGTCAAACACTCTGACAAGGCGAATAGCCCCAGCCATCTTCGAGTTACTGAGGGGAAAGTCAAGAAAAATATCGAGGGAGAGCAGCATCTCAAGTTGATAAGCGAATGGTGAGTTGAACATCTCATGCCTAGGCAGTGCTCAACATTCATGTGATGCAGTATTCTCAAACAAGAAAGTAACCTGGATATTGAAATACACAGAAAGCATCCTCTGCGATGGAAGATCTCCAGTCCTGGGCTGATTAAAAAGGATGATTCTCCATGTAAAGTCAGCATCAAGTATGATGATTTATGGGATCACCTAGTATCCGAAACAGAGGAAGGAACCAAATGTAGGTTGATCTTTGCCTCATTCGCTTCAAGTCCACTCAGAGTGAGTACCTTAGCAAATTTCAAGGTGGAATTCCCTAATGAAATTCCAGGATTACATTTCTGGATCGTCGCTGAGGTACGCTATCATGGTTACTGTGAAGATCCAGATTTCCTGCTCAAGTCCAAATGTAGGCTTGTGAATGTGACCTGAGTGCCCTTAATACACGAATAAAGAGAACAATTGAGGACCTGAACAATTTCAGGCCTATTATGGATCGTCTCAATTCTGCAAGTGGTGTGGGTAGGATGTTCATTGAGTTCGGAACGGCTGTCGGTGGGGTAAATCATCGTTGACTAACGCACATGTGTGTTATCTGACTCGAAGCAGCTGAATTCTATAGTGAAATCGGTGTTTTCCTGCATTGATGTTGTTTACCAAGTTGGCTTCCTTTTTTATCTCCAACCTGAATGACATTGATAAATTTGGCAGCATTTCAAGGCTCAAGAGGAATCCTACAGAGAAATGAAAAGTTTGGCAGAGGGCATCAGAATCCTAGCTTCACAGCTGGATCGGCTCAAGGAAGTTCAAAAATCAAGTGAACTGCGTCTTACTATGAGTGAATTTCCTAGAATGATGGAAGAAGTGGTGGATTTTATTGAGAAGTGGCTCGAAAGTTGGTCAGGTGTGTATTCTGTCATGTGAAAAGGACTGACGACCGAGTCATTGGTCACAGCCAAACATATCCTCGTTGTCCCCCATAAGGACAAAGCTGTTGAATTACGGCAGGAACTAGATGCTTTTGTGGGGAATTTCGACCGGAATCTTCTTATAGAGGTCCGAGCAGAGCAAGGTCTAATCCTCGTGTCTAATATCCATAGTACAAATTGTCTGATTCGTGATATCAGCTACCATGGCCAAAAATGTGAAGACGGCTGCCGAAAAGAAGGAGCTGGATGATTTAGTGAGGGCTCTGGGGGAGAATAGGCTTCCCCTACGCAAATCATGTATGGAAGGCACCCGCACTACCATCTTACAAGAGATTGAAGACGAGATCAACAACATCGATGGCCCCAATGTAATTTTGGTAAGAGGATCCCCTGGTGTTGGGAAATCTGCCTTGGCGGCTAGCATTGCCAATCGGTTAGTAGACAAGAAGCGTCATGTCATCTCATTCCGATTCGACCGCACCCAATCGACAACGATCACCACAAATGCCTTGTGGCACGCTGTCGCATGTGATCTTGCTCGCCTGTTTCCCTCTCTTTGGGAACACTTAGCTCAAGGAATTCAAGGGCGCAGCTCATCGGATATTGACCGGATTTTCAAATTACTCATCGAGGTACCATTATTCATGCTTGGTGACACTATTCCACGTGAGGAGCTTCCGGTGATTGTGATTGATGCATTGGATGAGTGTGGTGGTCTGAGGCACCACTCGTCCGAAAAGGATGATCACAAGGGTCTTCTGCATACACTTAAACGTTGGGCTCAGGTTGATCACTTGAAGAGGTTTAAGCTGGTCATTACCAGCCGGCATGATGATTTTATCCAGCGGATGTTTCCCGAGTCCATCAGCGTCCATATCAATATTCCCTCTGGCAGCAATGTCAAGCCAGGGGATAATACTTCCCATGATATCAGCATATTCCTCAAGTCACGATTTGATTCAATGGGGGAGGGAAGTGCATGGATCAAAAGGGCTCTTGATCGTCTGGTCCCTCGTGCTGCAGGCATTTTCATCTGGGCAACAACTGTGGCCGACTTCCTCGAAGTGGATCCCAGGATACGGTTTGTGATTCTCGAGTCGAAGAAGCGAGGGCACAACATAGAGGGGCTAGATGAGTTGTACTCATTGTACTTGACTGTTGTTAAAGCATCGTTCGGACGGATTTGCAAAGAAGAGATCCAGGGGATCGTCTCTGTTATGGGCGCGATGATTTTTGCCAAGAAGCCACTGAGTGACGATGTGCTTGTGATGCTTCCTGGGGTTAGGGTTGGGGACTCAGATATAATGCGATTATTTCGAAAAGGTCTCACATCCGTCATTGACTCTGGCAATATTCTTCATTTCCATCACAAGTCATTTGAAGACTATCTTCTCTCAACCTCATTTATGCAAGAATTTCCTGAGCTCTCTGCTGTTCAGGATCGGGGCTATAATGAGCGTCAGCTTGCCGTGTTATGTTTAAAAGCCCTGGTATCATCCGAGCTCCACTTCAACATGTACAGCTTGGACTCTTCGACCATAAAGAACGTTGATATTCAGGCTACCGTTAAATCCACTGTCCCTCTCATTTCATATTCATCTCAATTTTGGGCAGACTACCTTGTTCATATTCCATCCGACAAGCTATCTGACAGGAAGCTGATGGAAGCGGTCGAATTCATAATGTACGAGAAGCTACTGTTCTGGATAGAGATAATGAGTCTAATGGGTAAAGCATATGAGACGTCTTCGATCCTGAAAAAGGCTTTATCATGGAAGGTGTGTCTCCAGGTCATTTCTCTGTGATACATCTGATGTCGGCTGGCCAGTCCCTTAATCCCAATAATGAGCTAACATTGTTTATTCATGATGCTCTCCGATTCATTTCTGCATTCATCATTCCAATCTCTCAGCGTGCCCCTCATGTGTACCTGTCAGCCCTCCCTTTTGCACCATCACAATCTCGTGTTGCCAGAAATTTCCGTGCGAAGTTTCCTAATACTCTTGTGATCACGGAAGGGAAACCTAGTCAGTGGCCAATGGTGGTGTTTACTGCAGAGCACCACAAGAATCCTGTGTATCATGTGGCTCTCTCTCTGGATGAAAGTACCTTTGCTTCTATATCAGGACTAAGTGGACAATCTGAAACTATGTATGTCTGCGACTCCGAAACAGGTCATTGCATTTCAGGTCCATTCGAGCTGCCTGATCATGGGTTTAGATATGCCTGCTTCAGTCCTGATGGAAAGTATATTCTACTCAAATTTTACTCTTATGCAGTGGTTTTGGACATTGAGACGGGTGAGGAGCGGTTTCAAATTAAAGGCTTTGATTTTGTCTTCGTTCGTCATGATGGAAAAATTGCCTCAACGCATTAATTAGATAAAGATGGAAACTCTAGACGTCGAACCAGGATCCTGGTCAAGTTATGGGACGTTAGCAATGGTGCACTTATATCAAAGAGGCTGTTGGAGGTGAACGATGTTGCTGTTGCCCGATTTTCTCCTGATGGGCGTATTCTGGCCATAGGAAAGAAGTCTGAGGATGTCATTGAACTATGGAACTTGGACGGTGGCAAGGATCCCCAACGGTTCCTATATTCTCCTGGAAATCTGTCATCCCTTCACTTTTCTCCAACCGGTGACTCTTTGATGGCCGTACTTGAAAGACCTCCGCATATCTATCTGAGATTGGACACAGGGGAAATGACGCTTTTCAGCCACGATTTTGACCATGCGTTGCACATTATTCATTCACCCCTCACCGATTACCTATCCGTCGAACGAGGTAACACAGTGGAGATCTGGAAGATATCTGCGACGGAGTCGAAAATGATTCGGGAGACAAAGTATCAAGCCACTTCAAAAGTATGCAGTACCTGTCCATCATGCGATGGCCACAGGCTTTTGGTTGGATATCGTGATGGGAGTGTGAGGATGTGGAACCTGGACCTCGAATATTTGGCGATCGATCCGGCTCTCACCACTGAAGATACTACAGATGTGCCACGAGTTATTATAATCTCACGCTCTGGAAAGATGGTGGTCACAAAATCACAGCAATCTCACAATGTTCAATTTCTGGATACAACTATTGGGGAAGTCATAACGCGTATGGAATTTGACGAGTATGAAGATGACATGGAGATTGCATTATCCCCAGATGAATATCAGGTGGCATTCTTGTCTGAGTCTCTCATCACCATATGTGATATAATGCACCCGGATAATCGCGTGTCATTCAACCCCTGGCCAAAGAAAGATGTCGCGATTGGGAAGGTTGCCTTCCAAACATGTAATGACCTGGTTATATGTGCCTCACACCACAGCTCAGGATTACTACAAGTTTGGCATCGACAGGATCACGTAGATTTTGAATGCACATATTCTTTAGACATCGAGATCGAAGAATACTTGTACATATTACTGGCACCTGATGGCTTGACCGTCATCGTCATGTCCATACTTGGCTTTGCTGCATTTTATTCATGGAATTACGCCGCCGCTCAGTTTGTTTCTGTCTATTTTGACGATCAAGAGCATATTTACGACGATCCCTCACCTGAGTATTCATCTGACGGGAAATTCCTCGCATGTTGGTCTCCCTATGACTTACACGTCCGAGTCTGGGACACGCGAACTGGCCAGCTCGTTTCCAAGTTCCCAGCGTCCGAAATGGATGACATTGCCCTCTCGCCTGCTCTGATTGACCATTCCCTTGGCGACAGACCCATTGCTCTGAGGTTCAAACATGGAAACACAATAGGTCTCTTTGATGCCTATAACGGCCATCTGTACGCTCAGATTTTGGGTCAAGCAAGCGCAAACATGGCGTTTGTACAAAATGGAACAGCATTGGCATATTATTCCCCCGACTTTGGTTTGAGAATCTGGGACATAGCAGCTGAGCACCGGCATTCCACTCATGGATATGAACATGTGCTACAAGGCATGACGAATGGATGGGTGATGGGTCAGGACGATGAGCCAATGATTTGGGTCCCAGTTGAGCACAGGGAACATCTTCATGTGCCACCGTTCAAAATGGTGATTGAGGCGCCCCAAATTTCAACCACCCTGGACTTGTCTAACTCAAGGCTCGGCAGAAAGTGGACAGAATGCATTGACAAAGAGTGGTTGAGAGAACTTGAGAAAAAGGAAAAGGAAATGGGAAACCTGCTGGAGTGAGGAAACAAGGTGCGTCTCGTCCTCAGCTGAAGTGTTCAAGTAAATAAGTGAACTGAAGACTGAAGAGTAGGACGATTTCCACTGAGCTGATTGCTCTCTACCCCAAGTTTTTTCTCTCTCGGTGTCGCGAAGAGGACAGGGTAAAGTCACTGAGATAGATTTACCCCTTGGCTATCTCCTAGAGACGCTCCGCGGGAACTTCAAGGCAGGTGACATGGACTCAGAACAAATTGAAAGATTGGAAAGGGAGAAGTGGGTTCGAGTTGTTCAGTTCCTGTTCTAACTATCCTAGTCCAGGCTGTATATATTATGACGGATACCGTTGTAGCGGTTTGGGAGAAACCTGTTCCTAAAGCGAATCGAGGGACGATATCCAATATTTCACTAATTCAAACTTGTCACAAAGATTAGCTCAAATGTATTGACGAACCAAGTGTTGAGGATCACTAGCTTTGACCTTGATGTGACGCATGCCGGAATAACTTTAGGTGAAACATGATTGAGTGTTTACATATATTTTCTTTTTCTTCTCTGATCGATATAAAAACTTCACCGTCGCTCGTTTCCCCCTCAGCCGTTCTATCTTATAATGTCTGAGGGTGAGCATCTTTTACATACTTCTTTCTTATTATTTTACTTACTCTTTACCTTGTAGAATATCCTAATCTCGTCGTCTACACCAAGTGTTGGGATGTCAAGCATTACACTAAAAAATAGGCGATAAATGATATTGGTAGCTACATTACATGATGAAGAATAGGTATATATGTAGTGTAATTAGTTTGTACTCACCATTCATTTGTACTATAACCTACCCTTTGTACCTTGTACCCTCCCCCGTTCGTATTTCAACACCAAGTCATTGATCGATGTTGAGGTGGCATTTCTCTAGCCAACGAGCCGACTTGACGGGATTACTAAGCAGGTTAACGTCACCAATGACATCCGGTCACTCAGGTATTTCAAATTAGGTAACCAATTACAGTGTTACCGATTTGCCCAACACAGCCAGAGTCCAAGTTGGCTTAGAGCTGACTGCGGCTCGTTGTAGGCTGATTAGTCAGATGATCGTTGGTGCAGGCAACACCCAAACTTGTCTATTCTGAACTTGCATTGACTATGGCATAACACGTCGAGAGCAGGTATTCCATTCATCAACCTTTGTCAACGAAGGGAAGAAGTTTGACTGACTCAATGCACAGGGAAATTGTGGAGAGAGGCGCATGGTACCCGTTCCTGAGACGAATGACTAAAAGATTGAGACATAAGAAACAGGGAAAATCTCATTTGACAAAGCATTAGTTGAATCAAAGGCTAGGTATTATGGTAGCTTACTCGAGATATCTTGAGACTATAACCT
>Ga0153946_1000868_pt1 | contig 13325 bp, 11 predicted proteins | sample TSNJ030MetaG_FD_104751 | JGI IMG/M metagenome (GOLD analysis project Ga0153946, IMG submission 104751) | Attine ant fungus gardens microbial communities from New Jersey, USA - TSNJ030 MetaG | ecosystem: Host-associated > Fungi > Mycelium > Unclassified | place: USA: New Jersey, Wharton State... | reverse complement strand
GGAGGCCCATGAGTAGCCCATCGCGTGTGCGCAATTGAGACTTGTGCAGTGCTGGTCTTCTCGACATCAAGGTTAGACGCGGCGATCTTCTTGCGCAGACCGGCGACCTTGCCGACTTCTTTAAAATATTCAACTGACCCAGGCTTATCACCGTCAATGGCAAGACCTGCAGAGTCATATCCGCGATACTCCTGACGCGCAAGACCAGCGCATAGGATCTCGAGGACCTCTGAGCGGGACTGTGGAAGATATCACATCAGATTATCGATGAAGGAAATGAGTAATTGTATGCGGCTCCAATAGTATGGTAGCTCTTGGCCGATGCTCTGCGGGCCAGTCCACGGATATATGCGCTGATAAACACACCTTTTCCTTCAAGAAGCTGCAGTATGCGAATATTCCACACATGATGAACTAGGAAGGAAGAAAGATGTGTAGAATGGAAGAGGAGATGGTCGCTCTCTTGATATTGGGTTCGGCGCGTGACCAAATACAGCCAAATACCTTGTCGCGTGGCTGTCCCTAATTTCGTAACTTCTGCAAATTCTGCACATTTCTGGCATGGCCGGCGCTGGCTTGTCTGCGACCTTATCTCTTGGCATGTACGTCTTCCAGCATTGCAGATCGGTTCTCTCCATATTAGTCACAGTTGTCGTCAACTTAGGAACAGCAGGTGACGTACAAGGAACATATGGTCCCTATTTGGGACAATCCCAATCATTTTTCAGAAGCTAAGCATTCTTGTATCTCCACGTAATTGGCAAGGAAAGCTGTGGCCTTGAGATATCGAATACTCTTTTGGTCGATGCAAAGTACCATCAGAAGCAAGTTGCCGTTACCAATGTCAGCCCTTGCGCTGCAGTAATAGTGTCTACGGTGTCCAGAATATCGTCAGGAATCAGACTGTTACGTTGCGCTAGCGGCAGCATGGACAGGGAGAAACCTGTGTTGTGCTGTCATCACCTGTTGGTGCAGTCGTATTTCTGGCGACAACACCATCAACGCCTTTGTATGGCAACATCATAATGAAAATCTCCAGACCGTTTCAATTGATCAGTTGATCGGAGGTCACATTTGGTTTTCTTCCGGCGTCCTGAATATGATGGAAATGAACCTGCATTTACAAAACTGATCCCTTGCCATTACTCACTTGTGACTGGGTACGAGGGGCAGCTGTCTCTGAGGAACTCTTCAACAGACGTTGCACCGAGTTAACACGTCAGTCAAGTGTGATAGTCTTCCCTGCATGTCGATCTCAAGGGGTAGAGAAGAGGTTTCTCACTGCTCAGGAGAGATCACCCCCTGCGAATGGGATGGTGACGGCCAATCTGGATTATCCAATGGTCGGAATGCATACCCCAGCACAGAACAGCACTTATATCTATTCCAATGTAAATTTGCCCTTGTCGGATTAAACACTATGATGACGCCTCTGAATTCAACGTCCCAGCTTATGTCCGGTTTTCCGTGTCAGATTAATGTGCCTATCTTCCATTTGTATTTCATTCTGCCTTTTATAAGTAAAAAAATTTATCCTAGAGCGTTCAGCTCTTGACAGCCTGTCATATAGGTCCGTCAACGATTTCCGCATCTCCGCTGCTGTACCATCCATATTTACACCAAGGCCAATCGGATCCCGAGTATTGAATAGGATAAGACCTTTGGTCCAAGCATTGCGAACACGCCATTCTTCAGCTGTTGGTTGGGTCGAGTACCATGGGGTTTCACCAGGAACCTGAGTAGTGGCAGCAGCAGCTGAAGGCGTTACTGTAGATGCTGCTGGATCAGGGATTGTTCCAAGTAAGTACCCCTCTGCTCCTTGTACTTCTGCTGCAAGAGTGATCATGATTTTGAACATATTCCAGTTTTTTCCGTTAAACTTGTAATTTTCCGGAAAGATGGTCAGCCATTCTGAGATGTCCGACATGTTGCAAAGTTATTTGGGTCTGTTGAATGATTTTGTTGAGGTGATGTCGATTTTATATGAAGGTGCGTTAGGTTTTTGAGCGCAAGAATAGAGTCGGAATAAAAGCGATGTGTTGTGTGGTCAGTTTTCTGAGCCGGAGCCCATAGCCTGTCAGATTAACGTTGCCTGATGCTTTTTAATTATTATATGCGGGATGCCATGGGGGCAAGGACGATTTGTGGCAAAAGTTATCTGAATGAAATGGTGCTCCTTCGATGATGGTTTTTTCAAAAAGAATTGTGGAATCGTGTTTGAGCTGTAAGTATTTTTTTTATGAAATCATATATTAGCCATTTTAGATTATATGCAAAATGTAGTGTTATCCCTCTACCAGACAAACATATGTACCTCTTTCAACTCGGTGTGTTGTGAGATCAACTTATGTTACTATGGTACGATGGATGCCCGTGAAATAAGAGGAGGGAAGTAGCATTACTGGCCTGACTAGTACAGTAGGAGAGGTGGTCACCAATGCCCGCGGGCTAGAACTAAGGTAGCTCCCAAAAAGGCGCAAGTGTTTGACTTCTACGCACTCTCTCTTGTCCCGGATTCACTAAGTGCATTTGTTATCTCTACCTCTCAAGTCATTTATCAATCTATGCGGTTCCCGGGAATTTGGTACGCGAATTAAGTTCCTCTATTGCTTGGTTCGCTGACTCGAGAAGGGCTTGATAACCAATACTCCTAGCATGATTTGCGCAACGAGCAAAAAGGTCCTTTCCTTTATTGATGTCTCCACCAATCTGTCAAAGTTATGAGTAGGCAAGTCAAAGAATATCTCAAGAAGAGCTTACAGCACGCAGGGAAGCCATGTTGAACAGCTGCACAGCATAGGCTACCTCGCAAATCGCTATAGGCTCTTTCGATGCCTTACGAGTCGCGACAACAACCTCCAAACCTTTCATCGCCCATTGCTCCGCCTGCTGCACGGTTTCGCGAGATAGTTGATTTCGGATAATCATTTCAGAGATACTCGTCATGATTTGAGAACCTGTAGAAGACATGAATATGGTGCTCGATATGAGCAAAAGTTAAGATTGACCTCGACACTTGTCCTCCGGATTGCTTTCCTGAGGCGCAGGTGGGATGAGGATGGAGACCGCTTGCAACATTAAAGGCATGGCATAGCTACCACAATGCTCAGCTTCACCTGACACTATCAACAGAATCTACTCACTCAAGTTTTCCAGCTCTCGAATAGAATGTTCCCAGAGCTTCAAATGGCGCAGCAATATCAACAGTTGACACCCAGTCAGCTCGGAAACAAGGATGAGGTTGTCAGCCTCCTCATTTGGCGTGCCTGCGGAAGGCGTTGAAGGTGAGACTTGTAAGACATGCTTCAAAACCGTCTCAACGGCGAACGTCAACCACTTTTCGGTGTCTTCTTTCGGTTTCTCCAGCGACTCGCCAAGTTCACCAAGTTTATAAGCAAGTGCAACTGCACGCATTTTTTCAGGGTTCGTCATGGTCGAGATGTCAGCATCTTGAAGAAGCCTGAGCGAGTCGACATAGACATCGTAAGCTTCAGATTTCTTATCGTCTCCTTCGAGGACTTCGGCTAGACAGATGGCAATTCCTGTAGTTTTGAGGTGAGGCTGGGATAGGAACTGCTCAATGGGTAGTGTTTTGGCTGTTTGCCAAGCACTGGTGGCATTTCAGAGCGTGAATGATGGGTGGTAGGATGAATAGCGTACCGCTCGAGGAAAGCAGCACTGGTACTCAGGTCTGCTTTGTATTTAGCTTTTAGTGCCTCTCGTAGGTCGCCTCGAACTTCTGTCGGCCACATCGTAAGGGTGCCATAGACTTCGTATCTAAATCAAGCTTCATTGCACATCCATTTCCAATTTTCATACAAGCCTACAGTCCGTAGCCAGTTGCGGCGACGCCAAAAACAAGTAATGCGGTGAAGAAGGGTGACCAAAAGCCCCCAGACCGAGCACCTGCAGAGCTATATGCTCGTTGAGCTCTATGGGGTAGCCACGTCTTCCGTGATGTCAATGTAGGTCTCGACCACGTTGTTATGGCAGGCCGGCTAGAGGACCGACTCATGCTATAACTCCGTGTTGTGGACTGGAGACGGGGAAGAAATCTTTGGATGCTCATGGTAGTGGTAGAGGAGAGATATGATTAATGTATTAGTATGAAGTGATGTGCAGAGCAGAACAGGCTGTCTTTTTTTCAAAGCGCTCAACAATCATAAATATCAATATTTAGATATGACACCGAGCGACGGACAATCCGGTAGTTATGACCATCAACGAGTAGTAAGATTTTGACTGAACTCTGAGCATGGGTACAAGGCATAGAAGTCCAGTGACCAACGGAAAACGGAAATGAATTTTGAAAGAGCAATTGATTCGTATCTTAGTCTCCATGTGATGTACTAAATATGTTTTGACGGGTCTCGATGCTACAACAGCCAGAATCTCAAACTTTTTCATGATTGTCCCATGAAGGCCTATAGGAAATTCTTCTCGGACATGTCGGCCTCACTACTGCATGAAGATGGCTTAAAATCGGAAGCTGGTCATTCCTGAATTAGTCCATTGTTTGATCACTCGTGATGACATTGCAGAGATACCTAAATTCTCCCGCACTGTAACGAAGACCGTGACGCGCTTATGACTTCGATTTGTCCACCTGCAAAACTCAAGCTTGCGAGACATTCTTACTGCTCCGATGGATTATCAACCAAGACGATCTTCGAGTTGGTCCGTGAGGCAGAAAAGTTGTAGACAGAGAAGTTGCAGCGGGCACGTCATGAACATCGACGGGGTGATAAACAAAGATCCTCCAAAAGGATTTGATTTATGGTATACCCTTCCTCTGTTCCGTCCTCGATCTCCAGTTCTGAAAGAGGCACCTGCAGACGGAAGTACGCAATGGAGCATGATGTTCAGTTGGCGGAGGGGTACGACCACATTTTCCATGACCTGGAGCCTTTTCGGGGAATGGAACTGCCAGAATCTTCTGAATTTAAGACAAAGTTCGACTGGTAAACCATCGGTAAAACTATGAAGGACGCATACGTTGGCATCTTGACACACGCATGCCATGACGGGGGTTATGACCATCTGCTCGCGGGCTCAAATAGAAGAAGATTGAACATCTGTTACCCGAATTCCGTTTCACGGTCAGCCCTCATGACGGTCCGAATCGCTTGTCTGATTGGGGAGTCAAACAAACACTAATGGAGGCTGCAACAGCGAAAACTCAAATGTCACTGCTTATGGTTGGATTTTAGCGTGTCCATCCACGAGCCTTGTCCACCGTATACCCATCAATTAACCCCCAGCCCCGACTACCAGAAAGATTTCTGAAACATCACAATGGACCCTTGCGTTCAACTATACCTTTTCTATCATCACGAACAGTTCCTCCATACAATCAGGTTCCTGATCCTCAACATGTAACGGTCCCTGAGTTTTCTTACTGCACAACAATGCTTTACCATAATCATCCGCATACTGGTACCTTATGATTGAATCTTGGACGTGCCGCGACGACAAATCAAATGAAAGACTTCCACGAGTGAAAGTAATACCGGGATATTTCATGGATCCACAACCTGCTGGTGAACCTCGCATCACAATTTCATGGTTTGATATGCCAATGATGTTGACGGGACAGTGGACGTTCTGATGCCCTCTGTCAGACAAGATAAGAAGATAGGTGCACCGAGAATGTTGAAGAAAAAATTGCATTTTTTGGCATCGTTTTCACGAAAAAACCTATCTCATGTTCCGAGGAATTGCATCCCTGGCAATCATATATGGAGCAAGCCCAAGCAGGAAATTATGGTCATGTTCTCGATGTAGTATACTTTTCTATCGCCTGCATTTTCTTCAGGTTGATGGAAATGGGTGGTCTGATCGATTCAGATCACTCAAAAGGCACGCAAAAGATATGGACAGGTGGTCCAGCCTTGGCTCCATTATGCTCCAGTCCAAGTGGATTCTTCTGCGGTGGTGGTAACAATGAGGGGACACATGGAGACATTGGGAAGGAAACTGCTCTTGCAGGACGAGAATGGAGCTTAAAATTCGGAGGAAGGAGGACTTCACTGCATATTTCTTCAGGTAAGAGTAGGTTTGACTTTTTGATCACTGACAAAAAATGCTCCTAGGTTGATCCTAGGGTATGCCCGGCTCATGGGGACCGCAATGTCATACATGGGAACGCTTAATAGAGTGCTATCGACCAGACTTTATTTTCTATTCCGCCGATTGATAACAGCCTCAAACAAGATCGAATTAAGCTTCCTAGCGCACACACGCGTGGTATCAGCAAATGTTTCCCATGTTATAGTCGGAAGGTCTTCCTGAAGGCTCCAGCTGCATCAACATTCTGATCCTTTGAAATAAGAAGAATTCTCAGTCGTGTTACGCTCCACTTGGGCATCGTTCTGTGAGGAGGTGCTTCTTCTTGGTTCGATATCTCAGAATCAAGGTGTGCATCTTGACGGCCTGCCGGCGATCTTGTCATTCCTTCGACGATCTCTCAGCAGAGGCGATTGTCGGCAGTGGCTTGTATGACAGCCGGAAAAAGGAAGTGGACAGCTATAACCTCATACTCAGAAGTAGGAGTTAGTCCATGGAAATCTGGGAACAATGGGCCCCCATTCAGTCATCTGACACTATCTCCCACGATCGCGAACTTTGACTTCTGGGGGCAGTGCTGAACAATTCCTGAGGATCCACAACTTTATCCCTGACAATCTTTCTGTATCAGGCGGATTTTTATTGATCTCTGTTCCACAATCAAACGAGGTCGAATTTTAGGACTTAGAGTCTAGAACGATGTTGAAGGGGATCGACATATTAGGCCAAGGTCCTCGGATGGTTGACATTTTATGAGTATGTCTACATCTACGTTTCTACATACGACTTCGTTCCGAAGAACCTCTGTCAGCTAGCTCGAGAATCTCAACATGTGGTTTGGACAGTGCAATTCTTGCCAATCGGCATTTTTCTGATGACTATCTGTCAAGGGATCAAGGTATTTACCCGATTGGCTGGCGTAGAACAGAAATCGGATATCGGTAGCCTCTAGCGCAGTCTCCGAGCATCCGCAGATAACACGAGGAACCACGCAGGAATTCCGGAGACATGGGAAATTCAGAACATGAGGAAGAAGACCATGAGGTTGGAGCAAACAAGCACGATTGAGATGCAGTTGTCTCCATTTCTTATATGATCCCAATTTTTTGGTCTACTACACAGATATGCCTGCATTACAAAGTAGATTTTGATCATCTCAGAAGTCTCGGTTCCTTCAATGTATTTCAGTCACTTCGTTTCCCGCATCCAAAGCTCGGTTCTACAATCCGACTACGATTAATGTCGGTAGCATTTTGGATCATGCCCAACAGATATATAAGCGAAGCCTGAATTCTCCAACCATCCAATACAATGGTCTATTTCCAGATTCTTGCCGGCGGCTACGACGTCTTCGTTGCTACTTACCTCTTTAATTCTGATGCGCTGTCACTGTCGGTCACCGGTCGGTCCCCAACTGGGAATAGTCCCTCGTGGATCTTCCAACATTTCAGCACTCCGAACATTCTATAGTAAGCGTGTTCTCCTCAAGTTTTTAGACTTGTGAAATCCTCAGCCGAACAACAGTGCCGTGAACGAAGTAGCCAATGGGGCTGTGCAATCGTTCATTATCGGACCAGATGGCACACTGTCCGAAGCTCAGGACACTTCTTCTACAGGTGGCGATAGCCCTGCATTTGCAGTGGCACTTTCAACGTGTGCAGTCGCACTTTCAACGTGTGCAGTCGCTGCCGTGAATTATGGTTCGGGAAATGGACGAGTTATTCCTACCACAAATTCTGGTTTGGAATTCGACCAAAACAGCCCTCTGATTACATTCCCCAAACCCAATGGTCCTATTTCACATCCCCACATGGTTGTTGAGCATGATGACGAGATTTTGATACCAGATTTGGTAGGTGGCAATCCCTTATGATGTTTGTCCTTCAATTCGTGGATCGACAGGGCCAAGATACTATCTGGCGTTTGGCACGGAATACGTCTGATATATATACCATCCACGGCTCTATCCCTTCCAAAGCCGGTAGTGGACCGCGACACATAGCAATACATGGTACAGCGGTTCTTCGTCTTTTGAGATGGTCACTCACTGGCATAAAGAGGATAGATTATTCGTTCTACATGAGATCAGCTCTACCTTGACTGTTCAGGAGATACCTGCAGCTCCTAACGGGACCTCAAGGATAATTTCCGATGTTTCAACATTTCCTGCCGATTCACCTGCCGAGGCTATGTTTGCTGCTGCTGAGATTCTCATTCCGAAGCCCACTAAGAGATTTCCGAAGGCATTCATCTATACTTCCAACAGGAATACTGGTGCTGAGGATCCTCGCGGTGACTCTATTGCAATTTTCGAGCTAATTGATAAAGATACGCCATACGAGAAATTACAGCTTGTAAACCAGGTCTATACAGGTCTTGACCAGATAAGGGGTATGGAATTTGGTCCTTCGTCAAAAGGGGCCGAAGAGTTCCTGGTTGCTGCTGGGGATGCTGGGGATGCTGGAGTCATTATGTTGAGAAGAACTGAAGGTGGTAGGAATATGGAAATTGTTGCAAGAAACCTTGATATCCCAACCCGTACCACGTTCGTTTGGTTATAGCGGAATGGTGCTATGTGCTGTTGATATCGTAGAGCCAAGTCTTCTTGGACATCTTTGCCAGCCTTATATAAACCGGTGTCATTTATGCTCTCTTCCCATGTCACTGTCAAATTTCAGCTAAAGTTCAGCATAAGTCACACTCTGAGTCCAAATATCAATTCCCTACTACTTTTGGTTAGATAGAATTCCAGCTACTTATATACAGAAATCCAGTTGTATCAATCCCAAGTCTCATTAAGCTATCCAGTATTTGTTCCCCTAGATAACCCCTTTTCTCTAATAAACCCTTGGCTTGTCTGACAGCACAGTGGTTGGCTCGCTGCTTCCTAAGCCAGTTCTGGAGGAATCAAGGCTTGATATAGTTATACTGTATTCCTTATCAGATAATCACAGAAAGATACATTTCATTCTCCTATTTTCTTTATAACTCCTCCCTTACTTAGTGTGGGAAGGATTTGATAGGGGACAGCAGCCAAAAAAATTATTTTGTAACCAGGGGAGTCCAAGAGAGAGCGATACACCAGGTAGGGCCCACCAAGGGTGACCCTAGAGTAAGTCAGTGACTACCCTTACCCCTTACCCTTAGGGTATACTTTACCTTGTAAAATTTAAGCTTATTACCCTTTAAATATTCGAGACAATGCTCCAACAAAATGAGGTTTCCATGACATCATTCCACAACAGTAGTGGAGGATCAGCCCAAGAGCCCAGCACTATCTTGGGGCAAGCCAGGGTTTGCCATGAGTGCTCACATCATTTTAAGTAACACTAAATGTATGTCCACTGAGCCCCAAAGCTATTGGGTCCTTCTAAGATATAACTACATCAAGTCCCATTGTAATGATAAATGCATGGTCTTCCTGGCTTTGCCAAAGCTGCTGCCATGGTCTATTGTGAAGATCTGGAAGTAGCTCTTGTCATTGTAAATAGAGGTGATGAGATTTCTGGCATTGCTGCTGGGAATGTCTCGTCTTTGGGATGATCGAAGCAAGGACACATATTAACCTTGTGTCGCATCGCGTGTAACGCAACACGGTGTGACATCACACTTATCTCTTTCTCAGACTGGAATTTCACACATTCCCCAGATTCTCACTCATTGAAGGAAAACTCTGACAGGTGCCTTGACCAAATCAAATCACTGTTAATCATATCCCAAGGTCTTGATAGTTAGGACAACCGTGGGAGAGCTAATAGCCTCAGTGTTCGGGACAACGATTGAGGTCTAACTTTCTATATACATGGACAATAGTAAACTGACTAGCCAAGAACAGACTAAGTAGGGATGTTAGATAGACTATTACATAGTCATAAAGTGTAGCAAAAAATGAAAAATGACACTAGAACATAAAAAACGATTATGAGGTCTAATTAACCCGGGACTAGTGCTGGTTTGCGCTGAGTCGATTTTCCATAAACCGGACAGGTGCACACGATAAGCTGATGCCCGTGACATCGTGTTAAATCCAACAATGATTAAAGGCATTTTACTCTATCACAGCCATCAATAGACCGAAGGACAGACCGCTGATACCGCCTGTGCGGTTTTGCAAGCTGATGGGACTGAGTGAATATGTTGATAATTTGGCTATGCGCCTACTTTTGGATGCAACTTAACGGAACTTCAAGAATCAAATTCTCCGTGGCAAGTACAATGGCAACTAGCTAATTCACTTCACTTCACGAGCAGTTATCGGAAACCCATATCAATATACTCATTTGCGGGAAAGCTGTTCACACGTTAGCTTGTTGCCAAGGGAAAGACATTTGAGACATTTGATCCACAAGATGCCGGGGTTAGCCTAGTTCAATCAGGTGTCCGAGTTCTGTCCGAGTTTGGAGTGGTCTGTTCGTTTAACGTCGCCACATGGAAAGGCCCTGTGAATTATGTTGCCTATTTAGCACTCAAATTGCAAAGTGACATCTCAGAGATCGGTATCGACCAGGGGAAGGATCTGGAATTGCAGATAAGTTATTTGGGGAAAGGCCGGTCTGAAGGTAAGTTTATTTTCGCCATGAACGTCACATGCCAGTTCCCCGCAAGATCTGGTATGCAGACTAAATCAGGCCATATATAGACTGCGGCTGGCGTCTTCATTCTTGCTATCTCTTTAACAATGTCCCACCACGATGTTGAAAAAGCTAGCATTGAAGCTATCACCCCTGCCCAAGCCCTCAAAGGCGGTCATAGAACATCGCGCATTGGAAATCCTGGCACTCTGTGAGTCCACCATCTTTCTGTTCTTCTCTCTGACAGTCCCAAAAATGCCAGTGGCCTTTTCTCTTTCGCGTCAACCACTCTCATTCTTTCCCTTTACAATGCTCAAGCTCGTGGTATTCACGTCGCTAATGCCGTCGTTGGCATGGCTTGCTTCTGTGGTGGTCTCGCCCAGCTCCTTGCTGGTATGTGGGAGTTCCCCAGAGGCAACACTTTTGGAGGCACAGGTGAGCTCATTTTTTATCAGGAAATCCCGGTGCTTGATTGGGGTGCGACCTAATCAATCTTCGATGATGTGCGGAGAGTCTAGCGCCGGCGACATCGTCCATTACGTACTTGTGTTTGACCGACAGGACTGACCTCGGCCTTATAGCCTTCACCTCTTACGGTGCCTTTTGGATGTCTTATGCGACTATCCTGATTCCTGGAAGCGGCATTGTCGCCGCCTATGAGAATACCCAGGGAGGTGCTGAACAACTGTCTGCTGCGCTTGGCATCTTCCTCATCACCTGGATGATTGTGACCTTCCTTTTCCTGTGGGTGACTGAACTAGTTAGGTTTTGTCTTCTACTTATGGATATTTAGTATCGTCTCCCTCCGCAAGAATATCTCCTTCATTGCGTTGTTCACTTTCCTTACTGTCACTTTTGCCGTTTTGGCTGCTGGTGAATGGACCGGCTCTACTGCGTATGTATCTCTGAATCCCGTTGGCTGGAATGCGGAAAACTGATCATGTGGTTTTTGTAGTTCCACCAAGGCTGGTGGTATCATTGGTTGTATCACCGCTATGATCGCTTACTATATAGGTCTTGCTGAGATACTTAGCACTGAGGATCACGCCATTCTCACTCTTCCTCTTGGCGTTTTCACAAGGAAGATCGACTAAACTTTTGACACAGCTTCAATCACAGTATACCTGTCATGCATTTTACCGAGTATTTCACCAGTTTTTTTAATCTGATTTTTCTGATAATATACAGCATTGTCCTCTTAGCTAGCAAATCATACGCATGCAACTATGCTTCTTTTTCTTGTTGAAATTATCCATGATTCTCTGTCGTGGATGCACAGTCTAGCCTTGAAAAGTTTGGATTGGAAACTTGATCTGATTTTTGGGGTAATGGGGTTGTCTCTGTAAATTCAAATGCAGTAAGACAATTCTTGTTTCGTGGCGTTTCAGTGGATTTATTACCCGGGGCACACAATAATAATTCACTTGTCTTCCCTCTGGTTTCTTTTGCAAGGTAATAACTCTACTTCACTAGCTGTAGTCCTACCTCTTCTCGTCAAGTCACTGTTGGCTAATCACTTGTCTTTTCATGTATATAGTGCTGCTTGGACTTGTTTGCGGAATACAGAGACCAAAAATACAACTCCTGAGAAGCGATCAAATGATCTTGGTCAGTCCTCTGACTTGATCTACAGCATATATGTTCAACCATGGTAGTGTCGTTGTTAATCGTGTCTTGACAGAATCAAGGCTTTGTTCCAGATGTCTGCATTTTTTGGTGGTGAAAAAAAAAAGTATGGCCTATTCACTGTTGCTTGTTGCTTAATAGAAAAACCATCATCTATTTTTATAATTGTTCGGTGGATCACCTACCTAATGCCATCGCCGTGCGCATCTCGAGGTCAGCACGGACGGTCCCGAAAACATTCTCGGTCTATAACTTAATTATCCTGAAGAATTTTCTTATCAGTCAGAATTCAAAATTTCGTATAAATGTAGATGCATCTTGGACTTAAGTCCGAGGGAGTCGGACTAGTTTCTTCGTCTGCGTCCTATCCCCGGAAGCGCCACCTGAGCTCATCAACAGCAGAATTAACATTGTAATTGTCTTCTTATGAAACCTGTTTACTTGCTGAGTTGTGGATGCCGGCTATTGTTGGGATAAGGAAATAAACGCCACAGAGTTATATTACAAAATCCTTACACCAAGGTCTACAGACATTCTAGATCGTATTCATGCAATCAGTATCTAATTGGAAGGGGGAACAAAGGATTATCGCGTGCAATCCCACCGAAACTGGATGATGGGGTGGTCCGGGGACATTTCTCTGTGCTTGCTGGAACAAGTAAGGGCACTGTTGGAATGACCGACTTGTGTCGTGTTTCACATCCTTGTTTGTTTTGTATCTATCTCATCTGTTTCACACATATACCATGCTCCATAGTGGGTCTCATACTCTGACAAGGTGCAACTCGAAGATATGAAGACCAAGACACGATGAATCCAAGGGGGCTTAAGTTTCATCAAAATGATTTCTCTTGTGTGATCTCCTGTGTGGTGGCCACTCACTTTGGACAATTCATGTGATGACACGGCTCATGCTACCGTCACACCACATGTATACTCAGATCAAGGGTATGCATGTGCTACATCCCCTTTTCTTAATGATGATATTGCTGTGCTGAGGACAGATAAAAGCAAGATATCGTACAAATAGCGTGAAAATTCAGTTCCAATGAGACAAGATTT
>Ga0153946_1000863_pt1 | contig 13342 bp, 10 predicted proteins | sample TSNJ030MetaG_FD_104751 | JGI IMG/M metagenome (GOLD analysis project Ga0153946, IMG submission 104751) | Attine ant fungus gardens microbial communities from New Jersey, USA - TSNJ030 MetaG | ecosystem: Host-associated > Fungi > Mycelium > Unclassified | place: USA: New Jersey, Wharton State... | reverse complement strand
TTGAGTTTGAATGCACCTTTTTCTCGTTTGTAACTATAGCCTCTAAAAAAATAACTGATATGATATCCATTTAATATTTGATTTTTATATAAATCAAGTAAATCAGATGATATAGTTTTTTCATTTAAAATGATATTTTCATCTGATTTTTGTTTATCTGTTTCGTCAAAATAAACTTTTTTCGAAATAAACTCATTTTCTTTTATAAAAATAATAATTCCTATATTCTCCATAATTTTTTCCTCAATTTAAAAATCTTTTTTTCTTTTATTATTTTAACATTTTAACTGTCTCATTTTCAATATTATATTGAATAATCAATTCATGTAATGGTCTTGTCATTGCTACATATAATTGATTGAGTTCAATTCCATTTTTATATTCATCAGCATTTAAGACAATCACTGCATCAAATTCTAATCCTTTAGAAGTTTTTACACTTAAAGATACGATTTGATCTTTATTGTTTTGACTTAACTCATTAATATACGAAAGATGATATTGTTTACTTAATTTAATAGCATGATCTTCAGTTTTAGTAATGATAGCAATTGATTTATATTCTTTTTTCCATTGTTCTAATTGAACATTAATATCTATTTCATTTACATAAATTGGTTGAAGCCCATGGCGTATGACTGGTTCAGATGTCTTCATATTTAATTTTTCTAAGATTTTATTGGCTTCATTCATTATTTCAACCGTAGTACGATAACTTTTTAATAAGTAATCCATGTGAGGTTTTTGATATAATGATAAAATGTCTTCCCAAGAAGTAATCGTTGGATGTTCAGAAATTGATTGGGCTAAATCGCCAAAGATACTAAAATAGCAATTGGACATTAATTCTTTTAGTAATTGAAAGCGAAAAAAATCGTAATCTTGGGCTTCATCAATTACTGCATGTTTAATTTTTCTATAATCAGTATTTCCTAGAATTCTAATTCCTAAATATAGCAAACCATTTAAATCTTGATCTGTATATCCTACTCGTTTTATTCCATTTTCTTTTAAGAAGTCATTGTATAAAGTTGTAATTTTCTTTTTGATAAAAATAAAATGTTTCTTTAAGTAATTAGTACCTCCGTTAGCTAATTCTTTTTTTAATTTATTATATTCTTTTATATACTCTGTTTTTGATAATAAATTATTTTGAAATTTATTATTTAATTCAATATCTAGAATTTCTAGAATCGTATCTTGTTTATGGCGAATCCTTGTATTTAAATTTTTTATTAAATGATCTGTTTTAATAAAAAGAGCATGATCTTCTATTTCATTCAATATTTTTTTCATATTCATTCCCGAAATAATTTTCGTTTCATTAATATAAAAATCACTTTCAATTAATTTTTGCTCCAAAGATTTATAATATCGTTTTAATTTATCTTCTAGATTCTCGATTAATGATTGATTATTATTTATTTTTACTTTTTCTTTGATGATTTTTTCTACCAAAGATTGAAAAGTGAAATGCCCAACATGGGTTACATCTAAATCTGGTAAGACATCACTTATATAATCTAAAAAGAAGTTGTTAGGTCCAATCACTAGAAACTGATTTCTTTTGATTTGATCTTTATAATTATAGGCTAAATAAGCAATGCGGTGTAATGCTACCGTTGTTTTTCCTGATCCCGCGACTCCTTGCACGAGGGTATGTTCATATAAAGGATGTCTAATGATTTTATTTTGTTCACTTTGAATAGAACTGACAATGTTTTTTAGGCGAGTGTCTTTTGTCTTGCCTAAGTATGGGTTTAGTAATTCATCACTAGTGACAGTATCAACATCAAGGTATTCAATTAATTTACTATCCTCAATATTATATTGTCGTTTTAATGTCATTTCTCCAGTGAAAACATTTTCATGTGCTTGATATGATGCTTCACCTACATTTGAATCATAATACAAGGAGGCAATTGGACTTCGCCAATCGACTGTAATCAAGTTATGATCTTCATCTGTTACTCCGACTTTACTGATATAACATTGTTCTTCTTTTTCAGTTGTTTTAAAATCAATTCGAGCAAAATATGGTTTTTTTAAACTCTCCTTCATTACTCGGTGTTTGTTATGATATATTTCTAATAAATCATACATTTCTTGTCGATCAGGATTTAATTCCTTAATCAAAGTTTTTTCTCGTTTATCTAAGTAATTAATCACTCGGTAGAATTCTTGCGTTATTTCATCTAGTTTTTTTCTTTCAATATCTAATTCGTTCATTGTCCCTCCTTTATTAAATATCTAGATTTTGATGATTCTTTCATAGCTAAATCCCTGATTTAGACAATTAAAAAAATGAAACAATCTCATCAAAGCAAAAATTACGATGCTTGTTTCATTATATTAATCATATGTTGTATTGTCAATTTTCTTTTTTACTAATAATATTTTTTTCTAGATTTATTCATATAATCTTTAACATATATTTCGGATTTTTCAATTTTATGATTTACGTTTAACATTTCAATCTGAATTTGTTGTAAGATATTTTCGTTAAAATTCATAGTAATCAAGTAAGCTCTAATTGGATTGTTGTCGATATGAAAAAAGGGCGCTGTTTCTAAAACGACTCCATTGCATAGCTCATATAATCTTTCTTTATGCAAATGTCCGCGAATAATAAATTTAGGAAATTTATGTTTTTGTTTACGAGAAAAATCCGCTATTTCTTTATCATAATATTTTGATTTAAGTGTTTTACTGTTAGTTTTTGAGCGTGATGAAGAAAAAGGATGATGAACTACTATTTGAATATTATTTAATAAGATATCATTTATTTCATAGCCTAAATGGATAAAGTCTTTTCGATACATAGAAAATAATTTAATAAAATCAATACCTTCTGCTTTTAGTGACCGATAATCGTGATTACCACTTAAAAGATAGATTGGTTGCTTTTTTATTATGGGAAGATTTTCAGCGACATATTGAATATTTTCTTCAGTATTTATAAATTTTGCTGAATTAAAACTTGGATCTATTTCATCATAATTGCCTTGGATTAAATCTCCTGCATGAATAATCGCATCCACTTCTTCTTCTGAGGCAAAATAGAGTAATTCTCCAGCCTCTTTAATCGCGTCATTTTCCATCCCAAAATGGGTATCAGAGAATACTAACATCACAAATTTTTCTTTGATATTAAATTTGGGCGTTTTAATATCAATATTATTTTTAATATGTGTAGCTGTTTTATCTAAGAATAATATATCATTTTCAAACGCTATTAAATAACCGCAATTTTTAAGTTGCCAAATAATTTGATTTACTTCATAATTGCTTAAAGATAAGATTTTTTCTAATTCTTGGTAGGTCGTTCCTTTATATAACATTTCAATGATTTGTTCTGTCTTTTTATGCATATATATCTTCATCTTCTTTTGATATGTTATTATAATTTACTTTTCGTGAAAAAACAACATAAAAATCTTAGATATTCTCTATTTTTAATATACAAAAAGATACTATCAAATAGTATCTAATTCAATATAAAATGTTTCTTTTATCCTTAATTTGATTTTTTTGTATCATTAAGTAAAATATTTGGATTTTTTTCTTGAATATGTTTTTTAATTTCATTACAAAGCTGTTCTGCATTACTATTTGTTTTGCTATATCTACAAATGATAATATTTTTGCCATCTTCATTTTTTATCATCACAGTATAATCAGTAACGCGATTGTATTTATCTTTTGATTCGACAACACCAACCCATAAAATATCTTCATATTTAATAAATTCAAAGGCTCCTGCATAATAAATAACAAAATGATCTGTTAAAACAATTTTTCCTTTTTCATAAGGATTATCTTTTTCTTGATCCCACTCTTTTTGAATTAAAATATAATCTTCTTCTGAAGCATTTTTAATATTTTTCTTTGTTCTACTTAGATATCCATTTATTACAATGAAACCGGAAAAGCCACTCAGACTTAAGACCATAAAGATAATATTAATTAAAATAGTACTATTACTCCCTGTAACAGTTGCATCTAAATAAATATCCCGGAATATTTCTGTAAACTCAGAATCGTTGGTAATTTGATTATCTTTATTTAATGAATTATATTTTCTAATTGCTTCTTCTTTTAGCTCATTTGAAACTTTTTTCGTGACAACAGTCAAATCATAAGTCTTAGTCGAATTCGCATACCGAAGAACCTTACTAGAGTCACTTGGTTTGATTCGTAAAATATAATAATGTTCTCCATTTGAAATCATAATAAACTGATGATCACTATCCTTTAATTCATAAGACATTTTTGATCCTGTTTTATTTACATTCAAATTGGCAATTTTATCTACAACATTTTTTTCATTTATAATTTCATTTATATCTTTTTTATTATTCAATTTATTATTATTTAGCGTAATATTTCCAAATAGAGTGCAAAGAGAAAGAATTCCTACTACTAAACTAATTAAAAGATATTGTTTCTTTTTGTCAATTATTTTTTTTAATGATTCTGATTCAATTTGTTTCATTTTATTCCTCATTCTAAAGCATACTATTTAATAATCGCTTTTCTTCTTCTAATTTTTGTTTTTCTTGTTCAACTAATTGAACGGGAGCTTTATTTAAATAATTTTCATTTGAAAGAAGCCCTTCTCTTTTTTGAATACTATTTTTTAGATCCGTTATTTGTTTTTGTTTTAGTAAGTAATCTTCTTCAGTCTCTTCTTTTTCATAAAAAATATCAATATTATAAGTTTTAAAACTTGCATTATATTTTTTAAGATTACAAACTTCTACTTTTTTATCATCTAATTTTAACATTTGATTTAATAATTCATTTTCTTCATGATGAACTATTACCTTTATTTCTTTTTGAATAATATTATTTTCTTGAATTGTTGCTCTAAATACTTTAATAAATTCAAGCATTTCTTCTATCTTGTTTTGTTCAGTTTCAAATAAATAATCATTGTTAGCAATTGGATATGTACTTAAAGAAATAGAATCTTTTTCTATCATACTATAGATTTCGTCAGTTACAAACGGCATGAATGGATGCAATAATTTTAGAATATTAACTAAGATATAACGTAATACTTGTTTTGTTGTATTCTTTTCAATGTTAAATTTAGCCATTTCAATATAAGCATCACAGAAGTCTTCCCAAATAAAGGATGTTAATTCTGTTCCTACTAAATGAAAATTATAATCTTCCATATGTTTTGTAACTGATTCAATTGTTTTTTGTAACTTTGTTAAAATCCATTTATCTTGTGTTGCCAATGCTTCAATTTCTAAATTATTTTCTTTTAATCCTTCAATATTTAATAAGACAAAGCGAGAAGCATTCCAAATCTTATTAATAAAATTCCAATTAGCTGCTACTTTATCTGGATCAAATCGCAAATCTGTTCCAGGACTTGTTGATGTTGTTAAATAAAACCTTAAAGCATCCGCACCATATTCTTCAATAACATCCATAGGATCAATTCCGTTTCCTAAAGACTTCGACATTTTTCTTCCATCTTTAGAACGAATAAGACCATGAATTAAACAATCCTTAAAAGGTCTTTCATCCATAAATTCTAAGCCTTGGAAAATCATTCTAGCTACCCAGAAAAAGATAATATCATAAGCTGTGACTAAAACATTGGTCGGATAATAACGTTTTATATCTTCACTTGCTTCTGGCCAACCTAAAGTTGAAAATGGCCATAGAGCGCTTGAAAACCAAGTATCTAATACATCTGGGTCTCTTTTCCAATCTTCCCCAGGAGAATCTATTTGCACACACACTTCATCATTCTTATACCAAGCAGGTATTTGATGCCCCCACCATAATTGTCTAGAGATACACCAATCATGACAATCAGCCATCCAATTATGTAAGATTTTTTCAAAACGTTCTGGAACAAAATTTACTTTTCCATTTGTTTTTTGTGTTTCTATAACACGATTTGATAAGGTTTCCATTTTAACAAACCATTGTTTTGATAAGTAAGGCTCAATAATAGCGTCTGTTCTTTCGGAATGCCCTACTGAATGTGTCATTTCTTCAACTTGTAATAATAATTCTTGCTTTTCTAAATCAGCTAGCAAATTTTTACGGCAAACAAAACGATCTTGACCATTATAAATTCCTGCGAACTCATTCATAGTTCCATCTGGATTAATAACTTTTATTCTCTCTAAATTATGACGATTCCCTACTTCAAAGTCATTAGGATCATGAGCTGGTGTAATTTTAACACAACCAGTTCCAAATTCAGGATCAGCATATTCATCTCCAACAATTGGAATTAATTTATTAACAATTGGCAAGAGAACATTTTTTCCAATCAGATGTTTATATCGTTCATCATTAGGATTGACTGCTACGGCTGTATCCCCAAACAAAGTTTCAGGACGAGTCGTTGCAACATCTAAGAATTCTTCACTATCTTCTAATTTGTATTTTAGATGATAGAAAGCTCCTGTTTCTTCTTTATAGATAACTTCTTCATTTGATAATGCTGTCATCGCTTCTGGATCCCAATTAATAATTCTTTCGCCACGATAAATAAGATTCTTATTATATAAATCAATAAATACCTTATTAACGGCATTATTTAAACCTTCATCAAGCGTAAATCGTTCTTTTGAATAATCTAGTCCTAAACCTAACTTAGCCCATTGAGAACGAATATTTTCTGCATATTCTTCTTTCCATGACCAAGCATGTTTCATCCACTCTTCTCGATCCATCTCGCGTGGTTTTATCCCCATATCTTTTAATTTCTTATCTACTTTGGCTTGAGTTGCAATTCCAGCATGATCCATTCCTGGTAACCATAAAACATCAAAGCCTTGCATTCTCTTAAAACGAGTAATAATATCTTGTAAACTAGTATCCCAAGCATGTCCTAAATGTAATTTTCCTGTCACATTTGGAGGAGGAATTACAATCGTAAATGGTTCTTTCTTTTTGTCCACTCCACTCTTAAAATATTCTTTATCTAACCAAGTTTGGTATTTTCCCTTTTCAACTTCTTGATGATTATATTTTGGTTCTAACATTCTAATCTCTCCTTTATATATTTTTTGATTTGTTTTACATATAGCTCGGTGGTTGTATCTTTTGTTTTTTCTTCTAATTTATTTACTATCTTATTTTTATTTAAATACTCAAAAGACCAATCAAAATTAATATCATAAATATAACTTAACCATGCTACGAAATTATCGGTTGCTGTTTTCATATTTGGATATTTAACACATTTTCCAATTATAATATCATCATGAATTTCTTTTGTGACTTTTCCATTACACTCATAAGGAAATGCATCATTTATTATTAAATCAAAGATATCTAATTTATCAGCATCCCTCACAATTTGACAAAATAATAATTCTTTTTCATTTAAATTACTTTCAATAGCGTGCTTATTATGATTATATACACATTTTTCAATAACAGAATAGTTTTCTTTTTTATCGGTAAAGTGTTTGATCAATCCTTTTTCAAACAAAACTAGAACACCGTAATCACCATGGTCCATATTTTCTGTATCTATATAAGTATGATGAACCTTGATTTGCTCAAATCGACCTATATCATGTAAAAATCCACATAAATAAGCAAGTTCTATATCTTCACTAGATAAATTTAGGGTTTCTGCCAATTCTTTTGCTCGAGTAGCCACTCGGAAAGTATGTTCATATTTTAAATTAATATCAAAATCATTTAAATCATAATTTTTCATGTATCGTTCAAAAGCTTCTTTTGCATTCATAATTTTTCTTTCCTTCTAATTAAAAAAAGATGGTTACCTAAGGAGTGCTTAGAGCACGGTACCATCCTTTTATTTTACTTAATTTTGATAACGCAAGTGTTACCTTGCGGAAGAATCTTACTTTGATTTTTTTCAGATTCCCAACTCCCTTGCTACCTTCTAATAATATTAATGTTTGTTTCCACCAATCACAAACTCTCTATCAATAACGTTATTATACTCCTCAAGTTCTTTGTATTTCTTGCCTTATTATATTATATTTTCTTGAATTATGCAAACGGCTTTTTATCAAACTATCTTTATGTATCTTTTACCCTATAGCAATTATTTTTTATCAATTAATATTAATGGAACTAAAACCTCATCTTCAGTTATCCCTGCGTGTAGTCCTTTTAAAGGATTAGCATCGCTTACATCAATAATTGCTTTATCAGATGTAGCCAATGCGATATAATCTCCTAAACAAGTATAAAATTTTTCATTAGGTACGCCATTACCAAATAATTTTTTATCAAGAACTTCTTGTTTCGAAAGTAAAATAAAATCATCTCCAAATAGTTTATTAAACTCATTTTTAAAATCTACTACCATATTTTCTTTTACAAAAAAGTTAGTAGCACGAGGTTCTAAAGATGTATCTCTTATAAGCATATTTTTTAGAACTGGATAGTTATCTAAAACAATATAATCTCCTGCCGTTATATGACCGTGGTCAGCTGTTACAATTAACAAAGTATCAGTCAATTCATTACTTAATTCCTCAGTCTTTTCATTTAGAAACTGCATTAGCTTTATTACTCTTTCATCTTCTGTTCCATATTCATGCATGGAATGATCCGGTTCATTACAATAAGCATATATAAATTTTTTTTCATTATTATCACAAAGTTCAATAATTCTATCATACATTTCGTCAATCTTATTAGAATCATAATAAATGCCATCATAAGGTGACACATGGTAAGCTTTGGCATTGTTTGTTTCATTTATTTTATCAAATATCGTAGTGTACGGAAATTCTTTTTTTGCTATGCTATAATCAGCTACTTTTGTTTCTGTATTTTTAATAATATTCCAATACATTGTAACAACTTTATCAATAGACTTTATATAATTATCCCAACCTAGCCAGCAATGTTCCATTGGTGTTAGCCCTGTTATAACTGAAGTAGTAGAAGCGGTTGTTGTAGCAGGAAATACTGATGTAATATCTTTAACTATATTTTTACCTAAAAATGATTTTTCTCCTAAATGTCTTTTGATTAAATTACTACCAAAACCATCATACAGTAATATAACAACATTTTTATAATCTTTTTCTAAATAGTTATCTAATTCTGCTAAAGTATTATGGACATTTTTTACTCCATAATATTTTAGTATTGAATTACTTACATTTACTAAACAATTATCATAATTTGGATACATTATTTTCATTTTTTAATCTCCTATCTTAAATTAGAAACATAGCTTTAAACAATTATATCATTTATTTATTATAGAATTAGCAAAAATATTTAAAAAACTAACAATTAATTACCACCTAAAGCAATACTGGGCACTCGCAAAGCCTTTAAATAAAAAAAGTAGAGCCTTCTCCGGCTCCTTCAGGTGGTAGCTCTAAAATCATTTTTAAATGATTATAAAGTCATAAAATCCTTGTTTTTAGGTAAATTTGTTTTAAATAATTTTACAAATGATTAAAATATTTTACGCAATTTTAGAATTTTGCCACCTAAAAAAAGTTAGTTTTAAGATTTCCTAATTCTCATCTTCTGTTAATTCTTCTAATTGCTCTAATAGACTTTTTAATACTGCCTCTTTATCTAAAATTTCTTGTTTAATCATTTCGATTTGCTTCTTTACTTCTTCAACTGTTGGTGTGTTGTTCATTTTAAAGCACCACCTTTACCTAGCGTTTTCTCTTGTATTTTCTCTTGTACTATATTGATTTGTTCACTTATCTTTTTGCTTTCTTCGATTAATCTTTGTAACTCAATAAACAATTCCTGTAAATCATCTGTTTGATAATCCTTTGTTTCTTGTTTCTTTTTTGAATAATAATCACTAGCAATAGTAGCTTTAGTAATAATTTCTAGCAATGTATTCTCGCCAATATTTATTATTTTTGATAGTCTCTGTACACAAGTATTAGATTTTATAATTTCTAAAAGATGGTATTCTTTACTTTCTAAATTTTCTTTAGCGTACTTAGAATTGCCATTACCAATTCCTGCTCTCTTTAAGCAATTATATGCTCTAACTGAGAAACCAAATGATTCTAAGAATTCGCTATCATTATCAGTATTTAAAGGAATTAAAGGGTCTTCATTAAGATATTTACATCTTAATAATCGTATTGCAGGTATAAGTTGATTATGTATTTTCTTTGATTTTGTACTTGAAAATATATTTATAAAACCAGGCTTAGTAGATTGTTGAAATAAATCATCTAATGTCTTTATTCCATAATTATTTAAGGTTTTAATAGTAAATTCATCAAAAATTCCATTGATATTAGTTAGTATTATGTTATTAAAATCCTTATAAACTTTGTTATCTTGTTCGACATTAATGTTTTCTAGTGGTATTCCCATTATTCCAGCATGCAAGTTAAGGCATTCTTTTACATAACCCATATTCTTAAACGGAATATTAATACCTAAAGATATAATTTCTTCATAAAATTCTTTAGTAAGTATTCCAGCTGGAACATTCCTTATTGATTTTGGATCTCTAGTAACTGCTGTTTTACACATTTCATAGTTTCTAAATTTTGCAGGAACTGATGCTAATATGGAACCTTTTGTAGAAAGTGAAACTGCAAATTCACATAATTCTAAAGTTCTTAATTCTGTTGGAATTTGTCCTAGTGAATATCCATTTGTAAGTGCAAATCTTAACACTTCATCAGTTAATAATTCTGTTGGTATATATTCTATAATAGGTTCATTTCCTTTTAATGCTCTTCTAATATTATCGGCAGTTAGGAGATTTCCTGGAATGTAACGAATGAAATAAGGTTTTTCGTCTATTGCCAATTCACAGTGTTTTTGTGTAATATGTTCTTTTGGAACAGCAATAATTAAACTTGGTTTATGCTTAATTGAAGTATCCGTCATTTCTTTAGTTATAAACTCCTTTGGTATCACTTCTACACTTTCTACATCCTTTTGAAACATTATATTACTAATCTCTTTAGTAAAAGATGTTTTAGGTATAGCTCTGTTTATATTAGTGATATTATCACAATTTTTAACAGCCTTAAGACATAATTCAGATGTTCTATATTCTTCTGGTACTGAGTGTAGTTTATCTGGTTGTACATCAACTGATTTTTCAGCCATTTCTTTAGTAATAAACCCTTTTGGTATATAAGTAAGAGCTGCTGGTAAATGTTTAAAAGTAAGATTGCACAATTCTTGTGTTATGAAATTGTCTGGCACATAATGTAGAAACTCATTCCAATTAGTATGTGTAACAGCGAATTTTATAACATCATAATTAGTTTTTACCTTATAATTATTAGGAATACGCTTAATTGTTTCTGGTGCTGTAGCAATCATGAAATTCCAAAATTCTTGATCTCTAAATAGTTCATCTGGAACAATACTCTGTTGATATTTTCTCCCGTACTCATTTGTTCTTTCCTCATATTGAGGATATATATACTCTCTTCCTGTTTTTTTGCTAACAATAACAAAATTTCTGCCTTCTCTCTCATCTTTTTCATTATAATAACTAGCATTATAGTTAGATGGCATATCTTTCCATATATAATTGAACTCTAATTCATTGCTCATACATAAACCTCCTAAAGTTATTGTAGAATATTACATCTCGTTTTCTATACATGATTATACCACAAACAGCCATTTTTACGAACTCATTTTGTATCAAAAAATAACCACGTTAATTATAATAATTAACATGGGATATGATATGTCTCCTTTTAGCATGAGCAAGGTAGAGAATCACCTATCATTCAAACATTCTTCCATTATACTCAACAATACTTATAGCAAATGCAACTGCTTGATTTCGGAGTAGTGTTGCATTATGTGTTGGACTTTCTATTCATTTATCAACAAAGTTATATATATTGGCTGTTCCATTACCAATATTTTCTCCAAAGCCATAAGATAAGTTATGAGAATAGTTTGAAACAAGTTGCAAGGCTCTCATATTTGCTTCACTTCTTGCTTCATCAGTAATAGGCAGTACTGGTAATCCTTTTGAAACTCTATAAGCATTGATTTGGCTTTCATAACTAACTGATTTATCTGTACGATATGTTCATTGCTCACAGTTTAGTTTCATTAGGTGTGTTGTTTTCATTTGTAGAAATATTTGCTTTTATTGTTGGTACTTGTAGTTGTTGTAATAGATTTACTTTCTATTTTAGGTATAGTTTGTTTATCTTCAACTTCCTGGACTTTTTCTTCTCTATTAAATCAGAAATATCTGATATTTCATCAGTAATAATTTCTTCTTTAAATACAATAGGTGTTAAATCACTTAAAATAACTTCTTCATTACTTTTGGAAATAAAGTAAAAGAAACTACTATGATTACTTATAAAGATAGAATGCGATATATGGAATTATTAGATAATATAAAAGTAGCTGATTTCAATATTCATATTTATGAACAATGGCGAGAAAAGATCTTACTTATAATTTATCAAATCGTACTAGAAATTATATTTATAAATTTTTAAAATCTATAATGAACTTTGATACAAAGTGGTATAACTTAAATTTAGTGATGTATCCACGGAAACCAATTACTATATGGTGTTCCAAACGAACCATGTATTATTAAGTAGTTTGTCATTTTCCTCACTCTTAATTATTTATATTTTTGATACCTACTTCTGGAATCATAACATCCTTAGGGGTATCAATAATAAATCTAACAAGTCTTGCTACTTCTTTTGTATCAAGACCATTTGCCACGTTTTTTTCAATATTCATTTTTTTAAACATATCTGTTATCATCATGCCTGGCATCAGGTCAGTTACTCGAATACCATATTTAGCAAGTTCTGGTTGTAATGATTTAGTAAAACCTGTAACTCCCCATTTACTGGCATTATAGACAACTCTTTCAGCTTTGTAATTAATTCCTGCTTGCGAATTAATGTTAATTATTAATCCATCTTTATTTTCTTTCATACTAGGAATTACAGCTTTAGTAACATTAATTACTCCTAATAGATTAACTTTTATTACTTCTTCAATTCTATCTGGATCATTTTCATCTAATTCTTCTTGTATCCATAGACCTGCATTATTAATTAAAACATCAATTTTAGAATACTTGTTTTCAAGATGAGCTATTTTTTCATCAACTTCCCAAAAACTAGTTACATCAGCAACATAATAATCACAGCCAATTTCTTCAGATACTCTCTTTAATTTTTCTTCACTAGTAGCCATAATAATTACTTTATTATCTTTCACTAAATCAGTAGCCAGAGTTTTACCTAAGCCGTCACTACCACCTGTTATTAAAATTACTTTACTCATTATTATCATTTTCCCTTTCTTCCATAGCTTCTAATATTGCCTTCTCAGTTTCAATTTCTCTTATTAATTCTTC
>Ga0153946_1000859_pt1 | contig 13361 bp, 12 predicted proteins | sample TSNJ030MetaG_FD_104751 | JGI IMG/M metagenome (GOLD analysis project Ga0153946, IMG submission 104751) | Attine ant fungus gardens microbial communities from New Jersey, USA - TSNJ030 MetaG | ecosystem: Host-associated > Fungi > Mycelium > Unclassified | place: USA: New Jersey, Wharton State... | reverse complement strand
TTGCCTGCTATTTCACCAGTTCTTCTTAAAGAGTAAAGAAATTCTATTTGATTCTTATCTAAATCGATGTTTAATTCTTCTTTTACTTCTCTAATTACTGTGTTTAAACTATTCTCATTTTCAATCAAATAGCCATCAACAGAAATATCCCATTTATCTGGAAATATTTTTTTTGTTTCACTTCTCTGTTGAATTAAAATTTTATTTTCAATCATAATCCAAACATGTACAGCTTTATGAAATAAATTCTTTTGTTTTGCTTCTTTTTTGCTAATCATTTGGTTTAGGTATACTCCATCTTCATTATAAATTTTTACTATTTCATCATTCATAAATTTATTTCCTTATCTAAATTAATTATAGCACAAAAAAAAATAGAAATTTCTTTCTATCTTTTGTATTTAATAATAATGTGACGATTTGGTTCTTCGCCTACACTTTCTGTGGTTAATTTTTCATATTCAGAGATGGTATTATGAATGATTCTTCTTTCATAGGCATTCATATTTTCTAAAGTGGCATCTATTTTTGTATATTTTACTTCTCTTGCAGTTTTCTTTGCAAGCCTAATAATTTGAGATTCTCTTTTTTCTCGATAATTACCTACATTAAGAATTATCTTAGGAATTGATTCCCAAACTACAAATATTTTTTGTTTAATGATTGTTTCTAAAGCTTTTAATGTTCTTCCGTTTTTTCCGATTAATATATTATTATTATTAGAATCAATATTTAAGTAAATAATACTATCATCAATTTTATATTCAATTGTTCCTTCAATATTCATATTTTCAATGAGTTCTTTTAAGAACTCAGCAAGCTCGATTGCTAATTCATCATAAGTGATTAAATTAATAGATAAATTATCTTTTAATATTTTTTTCTTTTTGGAAGCAACAACAAACAAACAATTTGTTCCATGCTCTTTTTTTACTTCATCATAAATTTTTTCAATATCTTTTCCACTTTTTTCTATTACCATCATATTATTAACCTCTTTTGTTTACTTTCGTTTTTTTCACTCTCGCATTTTTAATAATTTTTCCATCTGATGTTTCTTCTTTTTGCATCAACTTTTTAATAATTAAATTTTGCACTACCATGAAAGCATTTGTAACAATCCAGTATAATGCAACTGCTGTTGCTAAACTAAATGAAGCAATTGCCATTAATACAACCATAATTTGTAACATCATATTCATTTGTTTCATTGTGTCTGAATTTTCTTGTGATTTCATTGTTTGTTTAAACGATAAATAGGTTGTAATAATTACGACTGCCATCAATACAATATAAATATATTGTTGATTAGCTAATCCTATTGCTGGAGTCATACCAAGTTTTAAACCCCATAATGTATCTTCAAAGATTGCAGGTACTCTATTAATTGCTTGTAAGAAACCAAAGAACAATGGGATTTGAATTAGTGAAGGTAAACATCCTCCCAACATACTAACATTGTATTTTTTATAAATCATCATTGTTTCCTGTGATTTAGCATATTGACTTTGTTGATCTTTTTTATTGGCATATTTTTTTTCTATTCGATCTAATTCAGGTTTCATTTTCTTCATATTTTCTGATTGTTTGATCGTATTTTTAGAAAATGGAAGTAAAATTATACGAATTAGTAAACCAATTAACATTACTGATATTCCATAATTTCCTAAGAATTGTCCTACTTTTAAGATTACCCAAGCTAAAGGTTTGATTACTATTGTTTCCCAAATGCTATGATATTCGATATCACTAGGCTTAAATTCTTCACAACTTGGAAGATCATCAAGCTTTGTTATTAATTGTTCACTATATTCTTCATAAAGATTATATAATTCTTCATCGACTGGTTTACATAAAATATTATTTTGAATATTTTGTCCAGTTTCTTCATACTTAACTGCTTCTTTTCCTTTTTTAATGTATTCACTTCCACCACAACCTGTATTAATTAATACTATAGCAGCAAGTATACCAATCATAAGGATTTTATTTTTTTTCATTATTTCTCCTTTATTATTAATTTTTCTAAACTCTCACTCATTTGTTGGAAATTTAAATTTTTTATATTTCCTTTAACTATTATAATATAATCTGTCTTGTTTGGAAATGATTTTTTAAGTTGGTCTATAATAACTCGCATTTGGCGTTTTATTTTATTTCGAGTTACAGCGTTTCCTACCTTTTTTCCAACAGCAATTCCAAATCTTCTTATTTCTAGATTATTATTTTCCTTATATATAATATAATTTTCATTTTTTATATACTTACTATTGTGGATAATGTGATTAAATAATCTTTTATCTCTTACTATTTCATATTTTTTCATAATATTTCCTTAATAAAAAAGCCACATTAAAATGTGGATTACTTACATAATACTTTGCGACCTTTTTTTCTTCTTTTGTTTAAAATATTAGTTTCTTTTCTAGCGAAGAAACCATGTTTTTTTGCTTTTTTACGTTTGTTTGGTTGATATGTTCTTTTCATAAAGTTCCCTCCTTTTTTAACAAGCTTCCTTATTATAATATTATATTCTTTAAAAAGTCAAGTTTTTCTCGATTCTAAGCGAATCTGAGCACTTTTTATATAGATTTTAATAATGTGAATAACTTTTCCTTTATTTAAAAGGTATTATCTAATTTATCCACACTATTCACAAATATGTGGATAACAAATCACATTATCAACGTTGATAGATTTTTCCTGTGGAAAACTTTTAAACCTAAATTTGTGGATAATGTTGATAACTTCGTTTTTTTCTGTTATTATAACGGAAAATTTCTGTTGATAGATTGTGAATTATGTGTGGAATTAGTGTTTATGCTTTTAAATTAATTTTTAATGCGTTACAATGATGTTGATAGATTTTGTGGACAGTGGGGTGATATGCACAAATGAAAACTGAAGAGATATGGCAATCTTTTTTAGATGCTATATATAAAGAGATAAATCCAGCCTCTTTCCATGCTTGGTTTCATGATTTAATATTATTAAAAATGGCCAATAATAAAATTGAAATTCAAGTGCCCATGGAAATCCACAAGAAAATACTAGGGGATAATTATTATTCGTTAATTGAAGAGACTTTTCTTAAATTAACAGGTATTAATTATGAAATCGAATTTTTATTAGAAGATGAAAAACAAAATGTAGTAGAAACTTTCCAAAAAGAAATTTTTACGCAAAATGAATTGATTGAAGAAGAGTGGATAACTAATTTAATTCCTGAACTTAATTTTTCTAATTATGTAGTAGGGGAAACTAATCGACTTGCAAAAGTGGCGGGAATGGCCGTAGCAGAACAACCTGGAAAAATCCACAATCCATTATTTATTTATGGTAAAAGTGGTTTAGGAAAAACTCATTTAATGCATGCAATTGGCAATTATATAGTAGAAAATTCTAATAAGAAGGTGTTATATACAACTAGTGACACTTTTATGAATGATTTTACTGGAATTGCTAATATAGAAAATAGAGAAAATACTTTACAATACGCAAATAATTTTAAAAATAAATATCGAAATGTGGATGTATTAATTATTGATGATATTCAATATTTGGTAGGAGCAGAAAGAACACAACAAGAATTCTTTCATACTTTTAATTATTTACATCAATCAAATAAACAAATTATTATTAGTTCGGATCGGAGTCCAGATGATTTAAAAATCTTAGAAGAAAGATTAAGAAGTCGCTTTATGTGGGGATTGCCTGTGGATATCTATCCACCAGATTTTGAATTAAGATGTAAAATTATCAAACAAAAGATTAAAAATACTAGTTTAGGTGATAAAGTTAATGAAGATGTCATTGAATTTATTGCTAATAATTGTCAAAATGATGTTAGATTTTTAGAAGGTGCTATTAACAGACTTATGGCTTATACAGCCATGGTTGTTCCTACTAAAGTTAATCTTGAATTTGCAAATGAAGCATTAAAAGACTTTATTAACAAAAATATTTATTCAGAAAATAGTATTGAAAGAATACAAAAAGTTGTTGCTGATTATTTTAATTTAACAATGGAAGATTTAAAAGGGAAGAGAAAGAGTGCTAATATTGCTTATCCAAGACAAATTGGGATGTATTTAAGTAGAATGCTGACTGATGAAACATTTCCTCGAATAGGGTTAGAATTTGGAGGAAGAGATCATTCAACAGTAATTCATGCATGTGATAAAATAGAAAAGGATTTAAAGATGAATCCAAATTTACAAAAGCAAATAAAAGATTTACAAAATAAGATCTAAATGTGGATAAAATATATGAATGTGCATAGTTTTCCACAAAAAAAAGTTTTAAATTTTATAGAGTTTAAAGTACTCTACAGAGTTATACACATTATCAACAGCATTATTATAAATATTATTAAATTATTAATAATAAGAAAGAAGGGAATTTATGAAATTTACAATTGAAAAAAGTATTATATTAGAAAGTCTTAATAATGTAATAAAAGGAGTATCCACTAAAAATGTTATTCCTATCTTAAATGGAATAAAATTTGATTTAACAAATGAAGGTTTATATTTAACTGCAACAGATTCAGAATTAGCTATTCAATCTTTCATTGAAAAAAATGAAATCAAAAATATAGAAACAACAGGATCTATTATTATTGGAAGTAAATATATTTTGGACATTATTAGAAAAATGCCGAGTACTGTTATTAACTTTGAAGTTATTGACAGTTTAAAAATTAAGATTTATTCTGAATTTAATCAATATAATTTAAATTGTTTAGATCCTAGTGATTATCCACAAATTAAATTAGAAGAAAGTAAAGATCCAGTAGTTATTAATGGTGATTTGTTTAAATCAATTATTAATCAAACTAGTTTTGCAATTTCTACTCAAGAATTAAGACCTTTGCTAACCGGTATTAATATTAAGATACAAGATGATAATTTAGAATGTATTGCAACTGATTCCTATCGTTTAGCAAAGAAAAATGTTAAAATCTCTACCTCAGTTAAAAATGAAATAAATATAGTGATTCCAGGAAAAAATATTATTGAACTTGAAAAAATAATTACTGATGATGAAGATATAGAATTACATATTTTTAGTAATAAGGTTTTATTTAAATATAAAAATATTAAATTTCAAACCAATTTATTATCTGGAACATATCCAAATACATCTAATTTAATTCCAACAGAATTTGAAATTATTGTTCAAACGACTAGAGCCGATTTTTCAGCGGGAGTTGATCGCGCGGCTTTGCTTACTCAAGGTAAAGATAAGAATATTATTAAGATGAAGATTGAAAATAAAGAAATGATTATTAATTCTTATGCCTCAGAAATAGGAAAAACCGAAGAGATTATAGCCATTGATACTAGTGAAAAATCAAATATTGATATTTCATTTAGTGCAAAATATATGTTAGATGCATTAAAAACAATTAAAGATGATGATATTGTAATTTTATTAAATAATGATGTTAAACCAATTGTTATTAAGTCATTAAAAGATGAATCTTTGATTCAATTAGTTTTACCTATTAAAACTTACTAAGAAGGTGAGTTTTTTTTCGACAATTTTTTTAGACTTTACCTGTTAGAGTAATCCCTAATTTATTTTGTTTAGGGGGTGAAATTATGAAAAATTACGAAATAAATGAAAAAACAATGGCTTTAATATCACATGATGAACATACTGAAGTATTTGAAGAAAATAATTATTTTATTATTAAGAGTAATTCAAATAAAATAATGGAAGATTCATGTGCTTATTTTGGTAGTTCTTTAGCTGGTCGTCAAAAAGGTACGGAAAGTTTGATTGGTATTTCTTATAAAGCTCCAGTTATAGTTGAAGAATCAAAGGAAATTATTTTTTTTCCAACAAGTTCACCAAGAAAAGAAAGTTGTTCTTGGCTTAGTCATGATAAAATAGAAAAGTATTTTGAAGAGGATAATAAGCTAATTATTATCTTTAAAAATGGTCAAAAAATAGTTCTAGATATTTCTTATGGAGTGATTGATAATCAAATATTAAGATCAACTCGATTGGAATCAGTTTTAAGAAGCCGAAAACGATCAAAAAAGCTTTAAAAAAGACCATGTCTATGTTATAATTCTAATAGGTATAGGAGTACACTTATACCTATTATTTTATGATATCGGCAAAAAAGAGGCTTTCTTATGCATATAAGGGATTTAAAACTACTGAATTTTAGAAATTATGAAAAATTAAATATTAATTTCCATCCATCTTTAAATATTTTTTGTGGAAAAAATGGAGTAGGAAAAACAAATTTAGTAGAAGCTATTTATGTTTTAGCTTTAACTAGAAGTTTTCGAACAAGTAGTGATAAAAATTTAATTTTAAAAGGAAAGCAACTTTCAAAAGTCGAAGGAAATATTGTTAATAGGTATGAAAATAATTTTCAACTCGTTATTAGTAGTGAAGGTAAAAAAGTAAAAGTAGATGGAAATAAAATTACAAAAATTAGTGATTATATTTCTAAAATAAATATTATTTTATTTCATCCCAACGATTTGAAATTTGTTAGAGATACACCAAATATCCGTCGAAAATTAATAAATATAGATATTTCACAGTTAAAATTAACTTATTTAAAAGATTTGAATCATTATAATAAATTAATGAAACAAAGAAATGCATATTTAAAGCAAAGAAAATCACAAAATATTACTTTCATTGATGTTTTAACAGATAAATTAATTGAATATGGTCAGAAAATTAATAAAGAGAGACAAAACTTTATTGATTTGATTAATCAGAATATTTCACAAATTTATGAAAATATCACAGGTACTAAAAATCTCATTTTAAGGTATGAGAGCGATTTTAATAATAAATCGAAGGAAGAACTATTAGATGATTATAAAAAAGCGTTAGATCGCGATATTTTTCATGGTAAAACGCGAATTGGAATTCATGCTGATGATTTTATTTTTATTTTAGATGAAGATGAACTTAAAAGTTTTGGTTCAGAGGGTCAACAAAAAAATGCGATTATTGCTTTAAAGTTTGCAGAACTAGAAATATTTAAAAAGTTAAAAGGATATTATCCAATTTTAATATTAGACGACTTATTTAGTGAATTAGATCAAGAAAAAATTAAACACATTCTCTTAATGTTACGAAGTGAAATTCAAACTTTTATTACAACAGCAAATATTGAAAATTTGAGTAGTGTTCAACTTTCTAATCATCAACAAATAAGCATAGATGAAAATCATAATCTGGAGGTTATAAATAATGAACAATGAACAACATTATAATGAAAGCGATATTCAAGTTTTAGAGGGATTAGAAGCAGTTAGAAAACGTCCTGGGATGTATATAGGTAGTACAAGTGCTAGAGGATTACATCATTTGGTTTGGGAAATTGTGGATAATGCAATTGATGAGGCATTAGCTGGATATTGCGATGATATTGAAATTATCATTAATAAAAATGGCTCAATTACAGTAAAAGATGATGGTCGTGGAATTCCAACTGGAATCCATGCAAAAACCAATTTATCAACAGTTGAAACTGTTTATACAGTTTTACATGCAGGTGGAAAATTTGGTGGTGGAGGATACAAAGTATCTGGAGGTCTTCACGGAGTTGGAGCGAGTGTTGTTAATGCATTAAGTAAATGGTGTGAGGTAACTGTTTATCAAAATAGTAAAATACACAAAATTCGTTTTGAAAACGGTGGAAAAGCAGTCCAACCTTTAGAAGTAATTGGAACTTGTGAGGAAAATAGAACGGGGACTCATGTTACTTTTTTTCCTGATACTGAAATTTTTAAGGAAACAATAAATTTTGAATATGAATTATTGAGAAAAAGAGCACAAGAATTAGCTTTTTTAAATAAAGGTTTACGTATTATTCTTTGCGACGATCGTGATGGTAAAAAAAATGAATTTCTTTATGAAGGTGGAATTAGTGAATATGTAAAATTATTAAATGAAAATAAAACGCCTATTCAAAAAGAAATTGTTCATGTAGAAGGAATTGAAGACGAAGTAACAGTAGAAGTGGCATTCCAATATAATGAGGGGTATAATACAGCTTTATATTCTTTTGTTAATAATATTACAACTCCAGAAGGTGGAACTCACGAAGATGGAATTAAAATGGCATTAACGAGACTTATCAATAATTATGCTAAAAATAGCAAAGTTTTAAAAGATAATGACGATTCTTTAACTGGTGATGATGTTCGAGAAGGTTTAACTATGATTATATCTGTTAAAGTTCCAGAACCTCAATTTGAAGGACAAACTAAAACAAAATTAGGTAATAGTGAAGTCCGTAAAATTGCTAATAATATTTTTGCAAAAGAATTTGATCGTTTTTTAATGGAAAATCCAGATACAGCAAAAATAATAGTTGATAAATCTATGACAGCAGCTAGAGCAAGAGTAGCAGCTAAGAAAGCTCGTGAATTAACTAGAAGAAAAGGTGGCTTGGAATTAACTACTTTCTGGGGTAAATTAACCGATTGTTCTTCTAAAGATCCTGCTGTTTCAGAAATTTTTATAGTCGAAGGAGATAGTGCAGCTGGTCCTGCAAAACAAGGAAGAAATTCTGAAACTCAAGCTGTTTTGCCAATTCGAGGTAAAATATTAAATGTTGAAAAGGCACGTTTAGATAGAATTTTATCAAATGAAGAAATCAGAAGTATTATTACAGCATTTGGAACTGGTGTTGGAGATGAATTTAATATTGATAATTTAAGATATCATAAAATAGTAATTATGACCGATGCCGATGTTGACGGAGCTCATATTAGAACATTGCTTTTAACACTATTTTATCGTTATTTTAGACCTTTAATAGAGAATGGTTATGTATATGCTGCTCAACCTCCTTTATTTTCAATTAAGCATGGAAAAACTATTAAATATGTTTTAAATGAAAAAGAATTAAGTGAATATTTATCTACTTTACCAGAAAATGTTCGAAATAAAGTAGATATTGGCCGTATGAAAGGGCTAGGGGAAATGAATGCAATTGAACTTCGTGAAACAACAATGCATATTGATACAAGAGAATTAGTTCAAATGCGTCTTGAAGATGCAATGCTTGCAGATGAAACTTTCCAAATTTTAATGGGAGAAGAAGTTGAACCAAGAAGAAAGTTTATTGAAGATAATGCATTAAATGTTAGAAATCTTGATGTATAGGGTGGTGTAAGTAATGAATGAAGAAAATACAATAATTAAAGATAAAATGATAATTCATGATTTATCAAAAGAAATGAGAGACTCTTTCTTAGATTATTCAATGAGTGTAATTGTTTCTCGTGCAATACCAGATATTCGTGATGGTTTAAAACCTGTTCATCGACGTATTTTATATACGATGTTTGAAGAAGGTATGACATATGATAAAAAACATCAAAAATCAGCGAATGCAGTTGGTGCTGTAATGGGACATTATCATCCCCATGGAGATACAGCTATTTATGATTCAATGGTTCGTATGGCACAGGATTTTACATATCGTCATATGTTAGTTGATGGTCATGGTAACTTTGGATCAATCGATGGAGATAGTGCAGCAGCGTCTCGTTATACAGAAGCAAGATTATCTAAAATATCTATGGAACTTTTAAAGGATATAAGAAAAAATACTGTAGACTTTGCTGATAATTATGATGGACAACGTAAAGAACCAGTAGTATTACCAAGTAGATTCCCTAATATTTTAGTAAATGGAAATATGGGAATTGCAGTTGGAATGGCAACAAATATTCCTCCACACAACTTAGGAGAATCAATTGATGCTACAATAGCATATATAGATAATAATGATATAACCGTAGATGAATTAATGGAACATATTAAAGGTCCTGATTTTCCAACTAGAGCCTTTATTCTAGGTAATAGTGGAATTAGAAAAGCTTTCGAAACTGGTCGTGGAACAATTACGATACGTTCAAAAGTTGAAATTGAAGAAAATGGAAATCATTCTCGTATAATTATTACAGAGTTACCATATCAAGTAAATAAAAAGAGTTTAATTACTCGCATTGCAGAATTAGTACGTGATAAAATAATTGATGGAATATCTAACTTAAATGATGCTTCTGCATTAGAAGGAATTAAAATTGTAATTGATGTAAAAAAGGATGCTAATGCTAATGTTATCTTAAATAATTTATTTAAGCATACACAATTACAAACAACATTTGGCATTAATTTCTTAATGTTAGTTGATGGTAGCCCAAGAACTTTGGGATTAAGAGACATATTATCAAATTATGTTAATTATCAACGTACAGTTATTATAAGAAGAACAAAATTTGAATTAGAAAAAGCGTTGGAAAGAGCTCATATTCTCGAAGGTTTAAAAATCGCTTTAGATAATATCGATGAAGTTATAAAAATTATTAAAGAATCAAACGATGATGCTGAAATAATAGCTGAATTTAATAAGCGATATGGATTAAGCGAGGCTCAATCTCAAGCAATTTTAGAAATGAAATTAAGACGTTTATCTGGTTTAGAACGTAGTAAAATAGAAGATGAATTGGCTGAATTACTTAAAACAATCGATGAATTGAGATTAATTTTAGCTGATGATAATAGAGTAATGACAATTCTTAAAGAAGAAATGTTAGAAATCAAACAAAAGTACGCTGATGAAAGACGAACAGTAATAGACATGACTGCTATTGAATATATTGAAGATGAATCGTTAATTCCTGAAGAAAATATAATGATTACTTTAACTAACAAGGGATATATCAAACGTATTACATCTGATACCTATAAAACACAAAATCGTGGTGGAGTTGGAGTTAAAGGAATGACTACAAATGAAGAAGATCAAGTTGAGCATTTAGTTAACTTATCAACACATGATCATGCATTATTTTTTACTAATAAAGGTAAAGTATATCGCATAAAAGGATATGAAGTACCAGAATTTAGTCGTCAAAGTAAAGGATTGCCAATTGTAAATTTAATTCAGCTTGATAAAGATGAATCTGTTAAATCAGTTATCAACATTAATAAAGATGATGAATTTAAATATTTACTATTTGTAACTAAATTAGGAATTGTTAAAAAAACTAAAATAGAAGAGTTTGAAAATATTAGGAATAGTGGTAAGATTTGTATTTCATTAAGGGAAAAAGATGATCTAATTGCGGTTAAGAAGACTACTGGTGAAGAAATGATGTTACTTGGTTCAACATCAGGACGCATGGTGAAATTTTTAGAAAACGAAGTAAGAGTTATGGGTCGTACTGCTAGTGGTGTAAAAGGAATTAACCTTGCTGGAGCTGAATGTATTGGAGCTGAAAAAGCAACAGAAGATGATAAGATTTTAATCGTGACTGAAAATGGTTATGGAAAACAAACTAATGTTTCTGAATTTAGAGGTACAAAGAGAGGTAGTAAAGGAGTAAAAGCTTTAAATATTACTGAAAAGAATGGTCCAATGGTATCATTTAAATTAGTATCTGAAAATGAAGATGTTATTATTAGTACAACAACTGGAATGGTAATTAGAACTCCACTTGATCAAGTATCCACTTTGGGGCGTGTAACTCAAGGAGTAAGACTAATAAATCTTAAAGATGAACAAAAAGTAGCAACTATTAGTATTGTTACTCATGAAAATGAAGAAGAAATATTTGAAGTTAGCGAAGAAATATTAAAAGAGGACCAAGAATAGGTTCTTTTTTAATGTTCCACGTGAAACATTATTTATTTTTATTAATTTATAAAATTTTATGTTCCACGTGAAACATTGTTGATAACTTGTTAATATAATTTAATATCGCAATTTTTCTTCTTCTTTCATATTTTAAAACAAATAATTTTATAAAATTAAATTACTTTTAATATTTTTATTAAGAATAAATATATATACTACAAAAAATATAGTTATTTTTGTTTATTAACTTAATTTTAATAAAAAATTTAATATGTTTCACGTGGAACATATGTTGATAACATATTAAAAAATAAGATTATGTAATAGATTTTAAATTATATTGAGTTGTTTTAAACTATTTATTTGATGTTCCACGTGAAACATTAAATATTACATACAATTTTTATTGAATTAAATTATTAATTATTATATAATTTATTCGTGCAACAAATATATTGTAAACTGGTCAGGATCGGAAGATAGCAGCCACATCAATCCCTGTTTGTGTGCACTTTTTTTATGGAGGAATTAAAATGGATTACTTTAAAAAATGTCTTGAATTAGCAATTGAGGCTAAAAATAATGATGAAGTTCCAGTTGGTGCAGTTATTGTAAAAAATAATAAAATAATTGGTGAAGGATATAATCTAAGAGAAAAACTTCATAAAGTAACTGCCCATGCTGAAATAGAAGCTATAGATAAAGCATCTCAATTTTTAAAAAGTTGGAAATTATATGATTGTGATTTGTATGTTACTCTAAAACCATGTGAAATGTGCGAAAAAATAATAAAACAAGCTAGAATTCGGAATGTTTTTTATTTAATTGATCGTTTGGATTATAAAAAAGAATATAATAAAACTATTTTTTACAAAAAAGAAAAAGAAAATGAGCAGTTATCCACAGAATATTTATCAATAATAAGTTCATATTTTAGTGATAAAAGAGAGAAATAAATAATTTGTTATGATATAATATTCAGGATGGTGATAACAATGGATTATAAAGTTTTTTATCGAAAATACAGACCTAAATTATTTAAAGATATAATAGGACAGAACTATACAATTGACATAATAAAAAAATCTATAAGCAATCAAAAAATTTCTCATGCTTATATTTTTACGGGACCAAGAGGAACTGGTAAAACAAGTACAGCAAAAATATTTGCTAAAGCAATAAACTGTGAGCAATTAGTGGATGGAGAACCTTGCGGTACTTGTAATTCATGCACAAATTTTATTAATAATCCAGATATTATCGAAATTGATGCTGCATCAAATAATGGTGTAGATGAAGTAAGAGAACTTGTCAACAATGTTAAAATTGCTCCGACTAATAGCAAATATAAAATATATATTATTGATGAAGTACATATGATGACTCAAAATGCCTTCAATGCTTTATTATTAACATTGGAGGAGCCTCCCAAACATGTTGTATTTATATTAGCTACTACGAACATAGAAAATGTGCCAATAACAATATTGTCACGATGTCAAAGATTTGATTTTAAAAAAATTGATAAAAATAGTTTGACGAATCAAATTAAAAAAGTGTGTGAAATAGAAAAAATAGAAATTACTACTGAGGCGATTGAAGAAATTGCTTTATTATCTGAAGGTGGGTCAAGGGATGCCTTAAGTTTGTTAGATCAGTTATCAACAAATAAAAAAATAACTTTAGATGATATTATGAAGAATTATGGAACTATTTCAAATAC
>Ga0153946_1000854_pt1 | contig 13373 bp, 2 predicted proteins | sample TSNJ030MetaG_FD_104751 | JGI IMG/M metagenome (GOLD analysis project Ga0153946, IMG submission 104751) | Attine ant fungus gardens microbial communities from New Jersey, USA - TSNJ030 MetaG | ecosystem: Host-associated > Fungi > Mycelium > Unclassified | place: USA: New Jersey, Wharton State... | reverse complement strand
GCAGTGACCAATCCCTCAATTGCATCGGTCAGCCTCTCTATTGCTGCATCAACTTCCTCTTGGGACGCATCAGCCTTTGCTTCTATTTCAATTGCATAATTTAATTCCTCTTCAAAAATGTTCCAACTTTCCTGCGTATACTCTTCGGAATTCTTAGATTGTCCTGTTTGGATCCAGGAAGATAAGGTTGTTTTGTCAATCACCTTAGGTTTTTCAGGTACATCCGGATAATTTAAATCTACTGCTTTGACTCCCTGCGCTATATCATGATTGTTTGGAACCGAATCCCATGGAGAGGGCAGGCTGCCCTCAAAGGGATAGATCTTAGCAAAGAATTCATAAGTTTTCCTGTCATAAACGTATAGTTCATCCCTGGTATTGACAGGACCTCTTACCGAATCCCAGCCGCCGTCCCATGATTCATTCATGACATTGAACCAGATAGCGCTAACGGTAGCGAAGAATTCATCATCATTGGAAATCGCGTAGCTGTCAGGCCATAAGCCGCTTTCTTTGGCATTCTTATATGCAGCCTGAAATTCCCGGGACAATGATTTGTCTTCTAACTGGTCTATGCCGATCGATTTGACTGCATGGCCAAATTCATGTACAAGAATAGATTCATCGCGGTACAAAGTCACATAATCTCCGGTCAGCAGACGCAATACATTTGATTCCGTTACCGTAGAAACCGGATTGTACATGCTGCCCCCATAACCTTCTACGTAACGAAGCTGCTCATCATACCATTCTCTATGTTCCGGAATATGATAGGCTGTTTCATTTTTTCCGTAAAGAGCCAGGCTGGCTTCGTTTACTACCATTTTTTGAGAGACATCTGCTCTTTTGGATAGCATGAAGTCTATCATGGTTTTTGCCTTTTCCAATGCCGGAACGGAAACTCCGTCGCTTGATTTTATTGTAATACCGTTATCACAGGTAAGATACTGCGTATAGTATGGTTCAAAGTCGACTTCATAGCTCCTGGTCGTGTCCACAGGCTGGGCAGCGGCATTTAAAATGCCACTGCCCAATTCTATGGTTACTATGGGTATTTGATTCATGACCACCGGATTTTGCAATGCAATGGTAGTCATTCTGTCAAAATAGACAGCGCTTTGCGAGTACCAGCCATACGGTCTAAGAGCTCTTTTCACTCCATTGACCCTGACTGTAAAATTATCTTTGTTGTCTGCACCTGTTACTTCCTGATTCCAGTAAATTTCTATTTCTGATTCATTAATCATGCGCAGTTTGACCGGACTTGGCTTCTCCGTCTCTGCTGCCAATGTCTGATTCCCCCAGATTCCACAGCATAGCAGCACCAGCAGGAATAGAATTGGATGTATTATGAATACACTTTTTACTGGTTTTTTCATCTTTCTTTACTATTTTACCTTTACCCTTCTCCAGGCTGAATACGGACCATATTTCTTCTTGCCGGCTTCCATCCTGTATGCTCTGGCTTTGACGTAGTAGGTTTTTCCACTCTTTATATTCTTCTTGGCCGTTCCTTTCAGCTTAGATGCTCCTTGAAGGGTCAGGGACAATTTGTAGCTCTTATTCTTCTTCGTAGAAACTCTGATCTCGTAACCGGCTGCATTGGCCACCTTCTTCTTCAGGGTTATACTGATTTTTCCCTTGGAAGAGGACTTCGCTTTTTTGATAACCGGAGCTTTCAATGTAATTACCGGGGTTACCTTCTTAAGACTGTTGATTGCACTTGTCAAAGCATTCGCAGCCTGATCCACGGCTTTTTGATCCTTCATATCTACAGATATGATATTTGCCAGTTGCTCCGCAACTTTTGCGTAGGATGCCGGCGTATACAGTTCAGCCTTCAAAGCCTTGGCAGCAGCAACAGCTGCATTCAATTTCGTAAGGTCTGCAGTCTTATCCTCTCCTTTTAATTCCAGATCCTGAATGGCTTTCTCCAGTGCTGCAACGGCTGCATCTACTGCCGTTTGGCTTTCTCTGTCCACAGCAGCCATCTCGGCCAGTGCCGTCAGAACTTTTTCATAGGAAGCGGAAGTATATTTATCTGCCTTCAGAGCCTTTGCAGCAGCCGCAGCTTCGTTCAGCTTCGTCAGATCCACGGGGGTATCTGTCTTATCCTCTAACTGCGAAATGGCTTCTTCCAATGCTGCTGCAGCTTCATCTACTGCTGTCTGGTTGGATTTATCCACTGCTGCCGCATTAATCAGAGCCGTGATGACTCTTCCATAGGAAATGTCTGTGTACCTTTCCGCATTCAGATCTTTGGCATTATTAACCGCCGTATTAAATCCATTTAAATCTACCGGTGGAACAACAGGTTTATCTACCAGTCCGGCAATAGCAGCTCTTAGAGCATCTTCTGCTGCATCCACTTCCGTCTGGTTGTTTTTATCTGCGGTTATGGCATCTGCCAGGGCATTGATGACTGCCTGATAAGTAGCAGTCGTATATCTGCCGGCATCCAGCCCTTTCGCCTCTTCGATGATTTCATTCAAGTCATCTAAGTTCGCCGTACTGACGCCAACCAGGTCTGCTATGGCATTTTCCAATGCCAGGGTTGCTGCATCTACAGCTTCCTGACTGCTCTTATCTGCGGTTATGGCATCTGCCAGGGCATCGATGACTGCTTGATAAGTAGCAGCCGTATATCTGCCGGCATCCAGACCCCTGGCATCTGCAATCACATTATTTAAATCCGTCAGATTGATCACCGGTGCTTCCGGCTTATCTTCTAATCTATCGATGGCCTCTTCCAGAGCCTGTATAGCCACATTTACGGCTGACTGGTTGCCTTGGTTTACCAGAGCCACATCGATCAAAGCTTCCAGTACTCTGGCAAAAGATTCTTCTGTGTATTTGTTGGCATCTAATCCCTGGGCTGCCTCGATTACCGATTGAGCCCCTCTTTCCGGTCCCCATACCTGCCATTCGCAAATGCCGGGACGTCCCGCACCACTTCCGCCGCCTTGTACCGTCGGCGTGTTCGCTTCCGAAATGGTGATCCTCACCTTGTCGGTAACCACGGTATTAAACCAAACCTCATTCATCACATCAATCTCAGTCCCAAATTTTTCTCCCGGAAGGAGGGTTACCGATTTCCATACCGGTGTCGCTGAGGAATAATCCATGTATTCCAGGGTCCATCCCTTGGGAACCTTGATTCCGCCATCTCCTCCGGTTCCTGACTCATCGTTGTCGTTCCAGAATACGCTGGTGGAGCTTATTTCATATTTCTTGCCAAAGTCATATTCAATCCATATCGGCATCGTATAGTTTCCGCCCCATGTCGCCCATGCCTGATTATTCGCACATTGCGAAATAGCCGGAATGAAGTCATCATTTACCGCGGCAAGGCTGTTCCATGAGTTGAGTGTGCCTGACACAGTAATTGCACCGTTCGTAAACGTAAGATTGTTCCCCGATCCGGTATAAGTAATCTTTCTCGCCAGGTTCGTCATTTCTCTTCTATAAAATGTAATCAGACCATCCATAGCTTTCCGAAGGTCCGACATCGCCTTCTCCGCCTGATCCCAGGTACCGCTGCCATCCTGACAATAACGCAGGATACCATCGGCATATTCGATCGCAACCAAAAGGTCGGCATAAGTTTCCGAAGTATAGTTGCTGACTTTACATGCTTTTGCTTCCGTAAGCAGCGCTTCCAGTTCCTCCGTGTCATCACACAGGAAATATGGATGCAGCTTATTGATTGCCAGATTCAAGGCATCGACGGCATCGTCCACGTCCTGCTGGGACGCATTGCGCATTTCATTGTTGTACACGCTCTGACCCGCACTCACTGCATCCTGCAGACGAGTCCAGGATTTGACCGTCCAGTCTGACTGGGTTTTTTCTCTCGCCAGATCCAAAGCCTCCGCCAAAGCTTCCTTATTCACGCTGGTGGCCAAAACCAGGTCGTCTACAGCCTTGTCAAGCGCCTTTGCAGCCCTGTCAATCGCTACCTGCGAATTCGGATTTGCCAGGACCTCCCCGGCTCTGGTGATTTCATCCGTAAGAGCAGCAAAGCTGTCCCAGGTGTAATCATCTTCCGTCACAGCTCTGGCTGTATCAAGAGCAGCCTCCAGAACAGTCGTGTCCTTAGAACCGGTTGAGATTAATCCGTCTAAAGCATCCGAAAGTGTCTGAATCGCAGCACTGATATCTTCCCTGCTGGCATTATTACTCTGGTATACATCCACCGCCTCACTGATGGCATCTTGAAGCGCCTCAAGGGTGACTTCCGTATAAGTATCATCAAGTTCATAACCATTGGCTTCCAGGAGCAGGTCATACAGCGGCGTCTTGTATTCAGAGTTTGCGGCGCCCTGCAGATCAATATAGAAATAAGTATTGAAATCCCTCGTTGCATAGTAATGAGGCCGGAATGTCTTGTCTCTCAATGTCATGGAATAGAGATTTGTTGTTCCAGTCACGTCACTGGCTCCGTCCAGCTTGATCAAACTTTCATCTTCCAGATAGGTGTCGATCTGCAGCGAGGTCCAATCTGATTCGCCTGTCGTTGTCATGACGAGCGGACCGTACATTATCGAACCGACGTTATTGCCTTCCAGTTTGTCCGGTGTATAGTCAATGTGTGCTGCGAAAGGCATCGTAACTACCAGAATGTCGGAAGTCGTCCAGGTTCTTGTTCCGGTAGAAACATAGGTGCCGGGCTCAAAATTATCAGCGATAGAGGTTCCATTCAGTGTAATATCAAAATCTTCCGTTGCCCAGTAAGGCACACGCAGCTTCATTTCAAAGGTTCCTGTTCCTTCTGTCAGCCTGATCGTGGAGCTTTCTGCCGGGAACAGACAGTCCTGGTTAATCTTAACTCCTTTTTCCTCCCAGGTAGCCGTGGTCGGCATATAAAGACCTACATAAAACGTACTGTTATCTGCCGAAGTAAAGTATGTGGCCTCCTGATATTTCACGTGGTTTTCCGAACCGGTACCGGTACAGCAGGTGGAAGGTATGGTTCCGGAATAGTCGAAGCCCTTCGAACCGTTTGCCTGGATCGGATAGTGGTAGGTGACTGCATTTGCGGTACTTCCCGCACTTACGGAACCGACCACCTGGTTATACAACAAGCGCTCGTAATAATCCATGTATTTCGCATCATCCGGATTATAGCCGTTTAGATCCTTGGTCAGCTTCAGCAGATTGTATGCGCAGCAGGTTTCACAATTGCTCCCGGCAATATTCAGAGCCTGTGTATAAGGCTGCCTGTACATCTCTCCTGTTCCAACACCACCGATCGAATAGGCGTAACGTCCATAGTTGTAGTTCCAGAAGTTTTCTGCCATATTATAATAGTTCTCATCACCGCTGCCTTTGTATAACCAAAGAGCGCCGGTTATCTGAGGAATATGCTGGTTGGCATGCCTTCCGCGGATACTGTCATTGTTGACCGCCAACGGATCGAAGTAGGTCTTGTTGTCAAAGTAGGAAGCGGCTTCAAGAAGCCTTTCATCCCCCGTCAGATCGTACAGCCTGGCCAGTGACTCGTTGACCCCGCCGTACTCGCCTGCTATGTAAAGGTTCCACATGGCCGTGCGGTTACCGGGTCTGCTCCTGTCGCTTTCACTCCCCCACCACGTGCGGTTATGAAGCCTGTTATAAATCCACAGCCCCATGTCCTCGGCTATCTGAAGAGCCTTTTCGTTTCCGGTGGCATTGTAAATGTCGATCAGACCTGCGAGCTGCTTATGGATCGAATAATACGGAGCCCATACGCCATTTCCCTGATCACTGTAAGCTGCATACCTCTCTACGAGGATTGGATGCTCCGGAGAAACGGCATTGATATAACCATAACCAAATTTTGTGGGATCTTTTCCCCAATTAGCCATATAACCATTCATGTTAGTGACCTCATTGTCACTCGGCGCAATATCCTTTGCTTCAAAGTACCCGCCTCCGGTAGTCTTCTCGACAAAGGTCATTTCCTGGAGTTTGCGCAGCTCATTTACCATGTATGTCATATTGTCCAACAAAGTTTCATCGCCCGTACTTTCGTAAGCCAGCGCCATAGCGGACATATAATGTCCTACGCCATGCCCCTTCAGTTTACAGGTGGTTTGATCCCAGCCATCAGGGGTTTCCGCACCCTGGGTGCTTACACCAAAGGTATCTCTATAGTTATAAAGCATCTGTTCAACGTCCACATTTTTTAACATGGTGAGACTGCCGGTCTGGTTCTGGGTCAGCCGATTAGTTCCATCAAGGGTTACCGAACTTAAGGAAAGCGTATTCGCTACAGGTTCCTGGTCCGGTACCGGATCGCTCTCTGTCACAACCGTTACGTTCGCCTTCACCTCAAAACCGTTCTTTCCGATCGTGTCACCACTGACATTGCCGCTCACGGTGTATTGGTGCCCGACAAGGTAACCCATCTGAGCCTTCTGCGCAGCATCCGCGTCGTTTGCCCACCGGACTTTTCGCTTCTCTGTCTTTCCGTTATTGTAAGTGACTTTAACTTCGTTGGGCAGCTTGGGAACGGTGCCGGCCGGACTATCGATCTCAGGAGTCTCGGCAGAAACGATCGTCTTGCTCTCCTCAAAGGCCGGAATAGTGACAGTGAATTCTCTGCTGCCACTCTCACCGCCGGACTCAGACGTAACCGTCAGCGCAACCACTGCATCACTTTCTCCCAGAGGCGGTCTTAAGACCGTTCCGTCTGTCCAAAGGTAGGAAGTATTGTCAGAATCCCATGTAAGGGTAGAACCCCATACTCCCTTCTCAGGAAGGTCAATCGATGACACTACCGAGGAAAGATCACCCAGATCCAGAACCTCAAGGTCATGCGCAATCGTTTCAGCATCGGACTTTATGGGGAAAACGCTGAAGTCAAACGTAGCTGTCGCACTCGTTCCATCCTCTGCATTTTCCACCACCGCCGTGATCGTTCCGGTCACATCCAGCGAACCCAAACCCGGACGCGTAACCGTACCGTCGTTCGCCAAAGCAGCCTGATTGGATGATGACCAGGTAATCGTGCTGCCATTGCTTCCGGTGGTCGGCAGCGAAACATCCGAAACCATATTATTAAAGTTAATGTTATTTAGCTCAATCATGTCAAGCACTGCCAGACTGCGTCTGCCGCTTACCTGCCATCTGTTTATGCCAAATCCGGCGCCACTGCTTGCGCTGCTTCTATTGACTACTTTCAAACGTATGGCCTTCGTAGTGAGACGTGAAGGGAATTCCACGTCATTCCATATCGTGTTAACGACATAATTCGCACTACCGGCATCGGGAGCGCTGCCATTTTGCTCAAGCCCGACAGAACCGTAGTTGACCCACTCGTCATCACTGTTTAGATATTCAAGGTCACAGCTTGTGGGCCATATCACACCGCCATCGGTGTAAACCCACCACATAATCCTCATGCTATCCAAATCACGAACTTCGTCCCAGCGCAACGTGACGTAAAATGGAGTTGCAGCCGTGCCGTGAGCGCTCCCCCACGAATTCCATGTCGAACCAGGGCTGTAACTCGTGGAAGGTGCACTTGCTGCATTAATGTTTGCGATATTTCCCTGAGATGTCGTGGTCGAAAAAGTGACCGTGCCCTCTGGCGCAATGTTTGCATCCTCCGGTCCATCTGTCCCAATGATTACCTCAGTCGGCGCACCGGCAAACACAGTCCCCGATGCAGTAAACAGGGGAATTATCATTGTGATTACTAATAATACAGCTAACAGTTTATCTGAAAATTTGTTTCGATGCATCGTAGTTCCTCCTCTTTTCTTTTCCTTATATTAATTTCTTCTACCGGGTTAATCCATAACCCTTGATCGTCGTAAATGTTGTCACCCGGATTTTTCTTTTTTCATGCTTCCTTCCTTTCTTAAATAATGAATAAATTAATGGTTACTTATTTCAACAGGAACCTCCTACTTCTAAAAGCTCCAAATATGAAATCGGAATCGAATTAATATTATAATTAACTTTATATTAGAATTTAAATTATATTAATAAACGTTTAATCAAAAAACAAATACAATAATTTATTGTATTTGTTTTTTATTATTTATTCTATTTATATTATTTTAGCAAATTAATAATTTATTACAATTCGTTTTTTTATGCTTTATGTTGAATTATTTATGATTTATTATATTTTACATTTTTTTCGATCAATACTCATATTTAACGTTACTATTCACAGCCGATTTTAGATTGTATGACGTACGCAGCAGGAGGACTGGCAGCGCGTCAGATGGATAATTCCTGCGCTTGGCTCTCATTGCTTGCTGGAATAAACAGCCGTTGTGAGCCGGGAGATGCTTCACGCAAATATTCAGAGGGCGCTTTTAGCGGCGGCGGAATCCATCATTTACGCAGACCCAACGCGAAGGTTTCCTGAGCGTTGTTGGTCGAAGTTAATGATTAGTCCGTCAGAGCGTTGCCCGGTTTGCGTGAAGCATCTCCCGGCTCACAGCGGCGTCCTGACAGCCATTCCATTTCTTTTGATTCTCATCAATGGGTTACATCTTCACCTTTTTAACCCCAGAGTAAGCTCCATAGATTGAACTCTTTCCGACTTTAACAATCGCTCGAACCCGAAAAGCATAGTTCTTTTTAATTTTTAATTTCTTAGAATATTTTACTATAGAACCTTTTCCTATCTTCTTTATACTCTTATATTTCCCGCTGCCTGTCTTCATCTGAATTTCGTAACCCGTGGCGCCTTTTACTTTGTTCCAGCTTAAGCGTACCCTGGTTCCCGACTGTTTTTTTATGTTCAGTTTCGGCTTTACCGGACAGGTTGCCGTTTTCACCACAGAGGATTCTGCGCCATATATGGTAGTACTATTGGATTTTACATATGCTTTTACTTTATAGGAATATAAAGTCCCTGCTTTCAGATTCGTATTCGTATAAGAAAGCGTTTTTGTTGTTGCCAGACTGCTCCACTTCTTCGTTACACTATTATAACCATAAACTTCATATCCTTCCGCATTTGCAGCCTTCTTCCAGCTCACTTTAATAGATGTTGTTTTCTGACCGGAGGCTTTCACTCCTGTTACCTGAGATAATGTGATCTCTTTCTCAAATTGGGCGGTATATGTTATGTTCCCTGTTACATTGGTATCTTTGCGGGCTGCATTTGTTTTTCCGTCACTCCATTTTACAAACTTATAACCTGTGTCTGCAACTGCCGTTACGGTAGAAGTGCTGCCCCCGGACACTATCTTCTGTGTTGCCCGGCCATCGATCCTGCCGCCCGTCCCTGCCTTATAGGTCACAGTTACTTCTTTTGGGACCTTCGCCAATGGGATTTTAACAACGTTCACAGAATTTTGAGGTATATCATAGGCAACCGTGTTATTTGTAATCTCAAGTTCCGAAGAGACAGGTACTACCACTTCATTGCCCATCGTATTTACTGCGCTGCGTTCGCCTGTCAGACAGATTATTTCTGCTTTTTTAGATGTGTCCAGCGCGTAATTTGACGTAATTAATGAGATGGGTTTATCTATGGATTCATTATTCACTAATTTCACATAGATATAATCTTCATCTACGGATACCGTCTCATAAATATCGGTCTGGTATGGCTTTAAATTGGAGCTAAAGTCTTTTTCTTTACTCTTGTCAGCGGCTGTTACATAGCCTGCTTCCAGTTTGCCGCCTGCTCCGTAATTTACGGTTACTGTCAACTCTTCTCCCGTTGGAATTGCTTTTGAACCATATGTAAACTCATTCCCGATATCCATAGTTCCCAGAGCGGAGCGTCCTCTCTGCATGATGGTCTTTGTATTTCCATAGCCTCCCATATTATACATATAGTGGTTTGCTCCATCCTTTGCACCTACGCCGACAATAAATCCTTCTGAACCGGAAAGTTTCCTGACAACCGCTGTCACCGTATAATCATACCATTCCGGATCCTCCACGGCATCCGGCAGCCATACGCCATTGATCCCGTTTACTGACGACAATGTGAGTTTTCCATCGGAAATCTCAAAGGTCCCCGTAGAGCCCGGGAACGTATCCCACAATTCTTTTGCTTTCTCTGTATCACTGAAATCTTCATCCAGCAAGACTGTTCCATCCGAGCGTACTACTTTGATGCTGTCCACTTCTCCCAGGGTGGCATAAGTGGCCAGGAACGGGCTCCCTGTATTCTGGGTATAATTTTCCCCTTTTGCCAAAAGCGTGGTGTTCACAACTTTTTTGCCATAATTCCCCGCAAACATTTGCTGCACGTAGTAATTGGGCGTGCCAAAACTATCATATTCATCAAACCAGATCAAATCAGGCGTCCAGTCGGATGCACCGATTTTATTAAACAATGGCGCATAAGAACTGTGTCTTACGATATCACCATTTCGTTCAAACCCTGTCATGTATGCAGCATCACTAATGGCTGATTCCAGATTATTGCTTTTACTTGTTAGATGTGTGGCGTACTCGCCTACAAATACATCGCTCCCTCCGTCATCCAGACGTGTATAGTAATCATAACGGTCCGTATTGTTCAGCATGAACGCTGCATTTTGATAATAATGTTCATCCACCAAAAGTTCTCCGGCATATTTTTCATTGAACCAGTCCCAGGCATATTGATATTTATCAGTACTATCGGAATCAGGTCCCGTTGAGGAAATGACGGTGATGCTTCTGCCCGGATAATTCTCCGCCACATAATCATCAATATAGTTTTTAATATAATCAAAGTTATTCAAATATTTTGCATACCAGTTTTCGTTACCGATTCCAATGTAATTCAGGTTAAATGGCTGTGCATGACCATTCTCTGTTCTTTTTACGGCCCATTCACTCTGCACTGCATTACTACTGTTTACATTGCCCCAGCAATAGTCAATTAAATTTGTGGCATGTTTTGCAAATTTTTCTAAATCCTCACCGGCAGCCGCAGGCTTGGAACCTGCTTCATACTGACACAATACGCCTGCGCTTAAAATAGGAAATGCTTCCATTTCAAAATCTTCACAAAGCATAAGCATTTCATGATATCCAAAGCCTCTGGACTGCATGTAGGAGTAATTGCTGCTGAGGCTTGTCTGCCATCTGTTTGCAATGGATTTTCTTTCCTCGACGGGTCCGATGCTTTCTTCCCAGTTGTAGTAGCTTTCCCAGCCACCGTCTCCTTCAATGATGCATCCGCCCGGGAAACGCATAAAGCTTGGATTTAAGTCTCTTAGCTTTTCGACCAGATCTGCACGGACTCCTGCGCCATATGCATAATTCCTGTCCCCGTAACCATAGGTATCTCTTGGCAGCAATGAAACCATATCCAGATTTAACTCTTCTCCGGTCCCGGCTCCCTCTGTCTTCAATACAAGTTTTCCTTTTTCGGTAGCATTGGATGTGAGTTCCGTTGAAGCCTTTACCCATGAGCCTGTCTTTTCCAGAAGCACTTCTTTTTCTTCTGTCAATGCAGTCCCATTTGCATCTACTACCTGTACATAGACTCTGCCGCTGTAAGTACTGTCAGCCTTCACATACATGGAAAAATCAAAGGTATTTCCTTTTTTCATCGGCATTGCCGCAGCATTGGGAGACGACTTCTGAGCAAATCCTCCATTGGCTAAAATAACTTCACCGGTTAAAACCGCATAATTTGGGTTTTTATCATTCAGAGCATATATAGCAGACTCATCTCTGAGTACTGTAAATGTTCCGGTGCCGCTTTTCACCCAATGATATTTCCAGTTTGTTTCATTTCCAACGTTATATGTATAGCGGTCGTTTACATAGTTTTCAAAAGAATTGTTTTTGACCATTTCCGGATAAAGTCCGCCATCTGCCGCACTGTTGATATCTTCAAAAAAGAGGCCGAATAATTCCTGGCTGATTTCAATCCCCTCATTTTCTTTATCAATGACAAGAGAATATGCGGGCTCATCATCCGAAGCTGCTTCTGCCGCATTACTTATCACCGCATCCGTATGATTCCATCCCGGAACTGACAAGCCTGACATTATTACGGCGGCAGTTACCCAAAGTGAAACAATTTTTCTTTTTTTCATATTATAATATTTCCTCCAGTTTCCTCATAACTTTTCGACCGCAATTACCCCTTCCAGCGTCAGGAAACTATCCTCCCTATTGTTTTCCGAACGGTAATTCTCTGCCTAAAAGCAGGAACAAAGACATAATTGCGGTCTTATTCAGATGATTGCTATTTTATCCTGACATTTCTCACATTGGAGTATGCTCCGTATACTTTCTTGCCATTTACTTTCTTATAAGCTCTCACTTTGAAGAAACATTTCTTACCACTCTTTAACTTCTTCACTGTTCTGCTTATTTTGTTCGCTTTTGTAAGCACAGCTTTTCTCTTAAATCCATTTGCTTTCTTTGCAGATGCATAAACCTCATAACCTGCCGCACCGCTGATTTTTTTCCATGATACAACCGCCTGCCCTTTATTAGGTGATTTTACGCTGACGGACGGTGCTTTCAGCATGGAAACTTTCGCCGCACTGCTTTGTGCACTGGTGTCCGTTGCTGATGTGCCTACTGCAACTATTTTGTAGTACCAGGTCTTTCCTGCAGTTGCTTTATTATCCGTATAGCTATTCGTCGTTACTGTTTTCACTTTTTTGAATCCGGCAGTACTCTTATTCGAGCGATACACATCGTACTTTCTAGCTCCGGAGACCTTATTCCATGTCACATTTGCTATTTTGGCCGCTTTCTGTACTGCTTTCACAGATTTTGGCGCATCCAGCCTCGCTACTGACTTTACATTTACCGTCATGGTCGCTTTCACACCGGAACCATCCTGCGCTACCGCTGTGATGACAGCAGTTCCGACTGTCTTTGCCGTTACTTTACTGCCGCTGACCGACACAACATTGTTGTTGCTGCTATAGCTTACCGCTTTATTGGCAGCATTTGACGGCAGCACGGATGGCGTAATGTTGAAGCTCTCTCCTAAGGTCAGATTCTTGACTGCAGGGCTTAAGGTAATACTTTTCACTTTGATTACATCACTTTTCTGAATTACAACATTGTATTCCTTAAAGGTTTCGTGATCTTCTGCATATACCTTCAATACAGCCGTTGTAGTATCATTTTCCAATATAAATCTCTGAGCCACGGAGTCGTTGACCAGTTCATCATTTACATAGAGAAGTCCATACGTATCAGCTAATTTAGCCGTCAAGGATACTTCCGTAGTACTCGTAGGCACGGTAACCGTATATTTACCCTCTTCTTCGCTCACGCTGCCGATGTTGGCTGTCAGGCTTGTCAGGTATGCATTTGTATTATAACTGGTGGCCATATACAGCTCTTCTACCAGTCTTGCAGAAACTTCACCTGAAGCTCCTTCGAATTTCATGGTAATGACATCATAGGATTTCCGCGTACCGGTAGCAATATCGTCTACCGTTATT
>Ga0153946_1000853_pt1 | contig 13380 bp, 18 predicted proteins | sample TSNJ030MetaG_FD_104751 | JGI IMG/M metagenome (GOLD analysis project Ga0153946, IMG submission 104751) | Attine ant fungus gardens microbial communities from New Jersey, USA - TSNJ030 MetaG | ecosystem: Host-associated > Fungi > Mycelium > Unclassified | place: USA: New Jersey, Wharton State... | reverse complement strand
TCCATTTCAATTACATCCACCAGACTGACAGCTTCACCGTCTTTATCTAAGCCAATGGGTTCATACAGGGATACCTCTCTGTTATATTTCTTACTTGCCCGCAAAAGCATCAAAATCTCATTTGCTATCCTCACCTAACGGCTCTAAAATATCTCCGCCATTATTGCCGCCGCCTGTTGTCGGATGTTCCGGCAATTCATAATCATCATCAGAGCCGAACAGGTATAGATGGACTTCCTTGCCGTCCCACACCACCTTTTTTACACAGGTACGGATGGCAGCGCGTTTCTGCTCCACGGTCATATCATCAATGGTATTCTTGAACGAACACAGCATTTGCCGGAACACATCAAACTCAATGTCAGACAGCTCATGGCTTGCCGTGAGCTGTTTCATTTCATCAATGCGGCGTTTCAGCATTTCGCTTTTATCATGCAGTTCATCAATCTGCCGCATGATATATTTCTCTGCCGACGTGCCGGACGCTTTGGTAAGGGAAGATACCAGCGCCCTGATTTCTTTTTCGTTTTCGCCAAGCTCCGCACTTAGCTTTTCAATCTGTTCTTCATATCCCTCACGGTTTCCGGCGAGTGCTTTTTTACTCTTTTCCAACTGCCGCATAAACTCGCTATTATCCTCGGATAGCTTCTTTATTTCCTCAATGATTGCCTTATCCAGCGTGTTCCCATTTGCATTTTTGATATTACAGCAATGAGCACGGCTACGCTCTTTCATGGCGCAAAGATAAGTGTAAATCTGTTCGCCGTGCGCGTCTATGCGACTGGACAGCTTTGGGCGCATATAGTCCCCACAGTTGCCACAGAACAACAAGCCGGATAGCAAAGCCACATTGCTACGAGGCTTACGGTAGTTTTTAGAACGGTTCTGTTCCAGCATACCCTGTACCTTTATCCATTGCGCGCCTGTTATCAGCCCGTGGTGCTTTCCGACAGATACAATCCATTCAGACATGGGGCGCACCGTGTTTGCTTTGCCCGCTTTTTGTATAGTACGATTATATACCATCATGCCATGCTTGCCATCAAAATCCGATTTTTCAGAGAAAAGCTCCACCTCATTCTCGTTCATATACCGATATGCGTCCTCGTCCGCAATCATATAAACGGGGTTCGTAAGTATCCCCTTAATGGCAAAGCGTGTAAACGACTTGCCGTTTTTTGTTGTGTAGCACTTTTGAAGTAAAAAAGCGTCTGTCTTTGTCAGGGAATTGGTTTCAAGAAATTTTTCATAGATAACCTTGACAACCTTTACTTCTTCAGGAATGGTCTTGAGCTTACAGGCTTTACGCACCTTGCCGTCAACCGTTACACGCTGAATCTGCTCGGAAGCATACCCTGTAGGTGTTGTGCCGCCCAGCCAACGCCCTGTTTTGGAAAGTTCATGCATATTGTCACGAATACGCTCAGCAATGGTTTCCCGTTCCAGTTGGGAGAACACCGACGCAATATACATCATAGCCCGTCCCATAGGGGAGGACGTGTCAAACTGCTCTTTTATCGACACAAAAGAAATTTTCATGTCGTTCAGTTCTTCAATAAGCGTTGCAAAATCACCGATATTACGGCTGATACGGTCAAGTCGATACACCACGATAACAGAGATTCCCCCCGCCTTTGCGTCAGCCATCATTTTTTTGAATTTAGGGCGCTCCAGATTGCCGCCGGAAAATCCCTCGTCCTCATAGACCTGCGCAGACACAGCCGCGTCCTCGCCCTCATGGACGCTGATATACTGCTTACACAATTCTATTTGATTATCAATACTTTCGCCCTTACCCGTGAACTTTGATTTTCGGGAATAGATAGCGATTGTTTTTTTCTTCAAAGACGGCACCTCACTCTCTTATGATATTATCCTTGTGTTATTATATCATAACGGAAACATCTTGAAAAGAGGAAAATCAAACTTCCTTGCCGCATCTGTCCTTGTTTTTCTGCCCTTTGAAATAGTATTGCCTACGCGGTACACTCTGCCCGAATTTGTCCAGATTTTCCATGAAAGCAGTCATCAAACCCACCAAATAGACATTCACCAGTTCCGGCGCACGCAGTCGGTAATCGCCAAGACGCATTGAGTTTTCAATTATACCATGGTCATTCAGCATAATGTATCTTTCATCTTCCGGCTCGTCTCCATGCTCGGCTTCATGCAATTGGATTGAAATGTAATCCTGCGCACTTCCCACCAATTTATCATTTTGAATAAGATAATCAAAAACCTGTATCAATATCATATCGTCATTCTGTGCGGCTTCTACCAGTCGTTCTATGCTTCCGTTCGCCAACTTTGTGGTATCTTTTATGGTTCTATACTGTGGCTCTGGCGTTTCCGTCTTGCTTAACAAGTAATCGTAGGAGCATTTCAGTACGGCTGCAAACCTGTCCAGCGTTTCAATGTCATAGCAATTCGCGCCGCTCATATATTTTTTGAGACTGGACAGCCCAACTCCTGCCTTTTCCGCAAAATCTTCCTGTGAGTAGCCGCATTCCTTAATTCTGCTTTTTAATATAGCTCCTATTTTATTTAAATCCATTTTACAACCTCCTAATATGTAGTTATTGGCTCTTTTTTTATCCATTTTGTCACAGTATACTATAACCATAGCAACAAAAGCAACAACAATAATTGCAAGACAACGGCAAGGGGGCGATTAAATGGCAAATCAAGAAATTCGGCAAAAGATGAGAAAAGTCGATATACGGCAATGGGAAGTTGCGGACGGGCTAGGTGTTTCGGAATTTACTCTTACGCGCTGGCTCCGCAAGGAACTGCCCGATGAACGCAAGGCGGCTGTACTAAGTACCATACACCAACTTGCCGCAAAAAAGAAAAACTGTACCAGAAAATGATATACAGAGTAATCCATGGGATATGGGACAATCCGCAGGGCATATCTTGTAAGAAAGGGGGGCAGGGCAATGAAAATCATCGTACACTATCCAACCAGTGACAAAGGGCGTGAAGAATTGGCAAAGCGTGTAGCTCAAATTCACGCGGAGACGGCAATGCAATACATAGGAAAACTGTCCTGCTCCAATGAACAGAAAACTGCATTGATTGACGCAATTATCACCAATAGAAAGCAGGCGCAAAATATCGAATAGGATTGCGCCCTACTTTTTAATACGAATTGTTCTAATGGACAAGCCCACCACCCTGCGTCTCTTTTCTTTTTATCGTTCATAAAGATACACACTCGTTTTCCAGAGTTGCTTTTGTAAGAGCTTATTGGATTGATAGCGGTAAGCACAGAAGATTTTGCAACGGAAAAATAAAAGCCCCTGTATCTGCAAAATACAAGGACTTTCCTGTCATGAATAAATTATCTCTTTACATAAATAATTTTATCACGGCAGGTCTCCGATTGCAACAAAAAATATGGAGGTCTGAAAATGGAAAATGGTAATAAGGTTACTAAAGTTCTAAATACGATTGACGGCAACACTCTTATGGCACAGGAGTTTGAGCCGTTGGGCTTCGCAGTTGATAAAATACTTCCTCACGGGCTTTTTATCCTTGCAGGAAGTCCGAAAGTTGGCAAGTCATGGCTGTCGCTTGATTTATGTCAGGCAGTAGCCACAGGAAGCCAGATATGGGATTATCAAGCTACACAAGGAGAAGTATTGTATTTTGCGCTTGAAGACAATTACAGCCGACTTAAAACACGACTACAATTGCTTGAAGCTGAATCACAAGATATATCAGCATTGCATTTAGCAACGGCGGCATTTGGTTTAAGTGATGGCTTGCTTGAACAAATACACGGCTTTTTGGAAGAACATCCCGATACAAGGTTAATCATCATTGATACGCTTGAGCATATCAGAAACGGCGAATTCGATAAGAATATGTATGCCTGTGATTATCGTGATATGAATAAGCTTCGAGAGATTACGGGCAAATATAAACTGTCTCTCGTTTTAGTGCACCATACCCGAAAAATGTATGACCCGGACCCACTCAACACAATATCAGGAAGTACAGGGTTAGTCGGTGCAGTTGATGGCGTTTTTGTTTTGGAAAAATCAAAACGGACTTCAAATAACGGTAAACTCACGATTGCCAACCGCGACACAGAAAATTTTTGTTTCACCTTGAGCTTCAATCCCGATACTTGCCGATGGTCGATAATCGATAAGGATGGAGATTCTGATAACGAGGAATCCATCTGTGTCATTATCGATGATTTTCTACAAGATATTTGGAGAGGAACAGCGACGGAATTATGCTCTGAATTATCGGCGCATATTTCCGAAAATGGCCTGACCCCTTTATCTGTTACGAAGCAATTAAAACGAAACAGCGAGCAGCTACAATCAAAATATGGCATCAGAGTTTCCTTTGACAGAAACCGAGAGAATCGAATTATCATTCTCGAACGTGATAATTGAAAGTCACATTCATTATTAGCGTGACAGTTGTGACAGTGTGACGGTTAATTATAGTGTACCCCTTGTGACAGATTTTGACAGCGGGGGTAGTGCATAATCCACTGTCACACCGTCACAACTGTCACGGATTTTACAGCGTTGGGGAATTGGCAAGCAGTTGGTAAATATATCCACTGTGGTTCGCTGTTGCGTTGTTAGTTTGTTACTCGCCGCAGACTATTGAATTTTCTCCTTTACAGTTAAAAAAGAAAACGATAAAGGAGAAAATAAAGTGGCGGTGTAGGCGTAAAATATGGGCTTTGCAGAGCGGATAGACTGATGAAGAGGAATATAATATGGCAAAAATAGTACAAGGTAGATTAGGCTACAATTCTACCAACAAAAGATATGGACTTTTAGTATGTGACCTTTGGGAAACTACAGGTTTTCATTGCGGTGAATGTCTGGAAGTGCTTGTCAATGATGCGTGGGTACAGACACGCATGGAGTTTTCATTGGACAGTCAGAAATGGTATCTGGTCGGCACTCCGTACTTCGGAGATTTGGAGTACATACAGGCCAGAATTAAGGTGTGAAAAATATTGTTTCAAAACACCCATAAATCCTAGTTTTTGATATATAGCAAGCAGTGGCATTATGTACTTCCACTTCGTTTCGTCATAATGCGCTTGTTAGTCACAATTTTACAGCGTTGCCGCTGGTCTAAATTGTTGGGGCTGCCGCCCCCTAATACCCCCATTTTCTTGCTGACAGCGCAGCAAGATTTAATCACCGTGATAACGCAAAGGAGCATTTAAAAATGTCAGAGGAAATCAGAAAAAGAAATCGTTGTTTTAATGTCCGGCTACTGGAAGAAGAATTGGCTATTTTGGAGGCAAAAGCTGATGAAGCGCAAATGACAAAATCGGAATATATCCGCAACATGATTTTGTTCGGCGCGGCGCATGAGAGAACAAATTTCTCCAAGAAAGAAACCAAAGCGATGTTATATGAGCTGAACCGTATCGGAAATAATATCAACCAGATTGCTTATGCAACTAATGTAACCTGTGTAATCAGTGAAGATGATTTTGTGTATTTGCGCTTCAATTTCATTGATTTACTGGGGCAATATGAAAAGCTGATTTGAGGAAAACGCTATGGCAATCACAGAGATACACGCAATCGAAAGTACACCGAATCTGGCTCTTGCTTATGTGATAAATGATAAGGTGGAGGAATACAATTCCGGCACAGAAATTTCCACTGAAATACGGCATACGGTTTTTGAGGAAAACGGGAAGAAATGTGTTCTGTTTTCCACCTTAAATGCCTATCATAATTGCAATGTGGACGAGCCTATGAGCAGTTATGAGAAACGCGCCGCTTACGGCAGGGGAAGACTTCGCAAAGAAGCACCGAGAACAAAAAGCGGCAAAGAGATTGTCATGTGGCATTTGGTTCAGAGTTTTTCCGAAAAAATATCCCCCATAGTCGCCAATGAAATCGGGCAAAAGTTAGCGGCAGAAGTATTTGGAAATTTTACGGTTACTATTTCCACTCACACGAATACTGACAATATCCATAATCATCTGATGATTTCCGCATGGGATATGGACGGGCGCAAGTGGCATGATTGCCATGCGACAAAACGGCAAATCCGTGCCGTGTCAGACAGACTTTGTGCGGAGTATGGGCTGTCTGTTTTGGAAAACACTCGTGATATGAAGCTTGTGCAATATAAGGATAAGGACGGCACAACAAGATATTTTGAGCCAACAGATAGAAAGGTGTGGATAATTCGCCAGAGAGATGAACAGAAAACCGCGCCCGATTCCGTCCACAGCTACCGCCATACACCTCAGTATCAGAAAGAACAGGCAAAGGTAGTTTCCAATCGTGAGCAGATAAAGCATGATATTGATATGCTTCTTCCAAGCGTCAACACTTATGAAGATTTGTTGGGACATTTAAGGGAAATGGGTTACCATATCAGAGACAGAAAAAAAGACGGAAGTCCGCTTGCCCATGTATCGTTTCAAGCTCCGCAGCATGATAAAGGTGTCAGAGACAGCAGCTTGGGAGAGTTTTATTTCAGGGAGCAGCTTTCTACATACATTGAGCAGCAAATACAGCGGAATGAATATGAGAAAGCTAATCACCGTGATAATGCGCCGAAGATGCCGACTAATGTACCGTATTTCGCTAATTATGATTATGGCAGCTTGGATATGTCCCATATCAGCGATACTCACAGGACTGTCAAGACTGATGATGGTTCTATCCGTGTCATAGAACGAATGGCAACAGAGAAGAAGCTACTTTCCCATATTCGTATCAAGGACAGCGAAGTAAAAGGACTGATTGATACAACAGGGCTTCAACGAATCATAGAGGAACAAAAACAGTCAAAAACCATAGGCAAAACGTATATGTCGAAAAATAGAGAAGAACGGCTCGTGGCGCAGATACAAAGTAGTTTTCAGTGCTTGCGGTATGTGGAGCAATACCATATTTACAGTTATAAGCAGATTTATGACCTGTACGCTGCTTATAAGGGAAAATATGATAGAACGATTGAAAATTTTACGAAAGCAGAAACGGCAATCAAGGCGTTACAGGAGGTGCTTCAAGTGCCGGATAAGATTGCCGCTTTGGAAGCAAAGATTGACAGTAAGCGGATGGATATAGGCTACATTTTGGAAGAACATGGTGGCGATAAGAAAAAGCTGGAACAGTACAAAGCAATTTTACAAAAGCATAAGATTGACACACCGGATAAAGCTGCTGTCTTTCGGGAGAAGGTGCAAGGGTTTAAAGCAAAGCATGAGCAGAACTGCGGTCACAGGGAAAATGTCTTGGTGCAAATGGCTGAACTGGAAAATTGTATGAGAACATTTGAACGTATGGACAGAGAAAGCGGTAAAGGGGAAAATGCGATGGTGCGTGATTTTGAGAAAATGAGCGGATTTAGCATTTCTCCGACATATGCAGTACCAGAGCCGGAAAAGAAAAAACATAGGCAAATGCATGATACCAGATAACACAATGGGAGTGACCATTTAAGGTAGATATTTCCTATTTGCTGCATGAATGTCTCTGTGAGCGCCTTAAAGCTTGTTAAGGCGCTCTTTTTGGCTCCTTGCATGAGAGGGCTATCATATTAAAACACAAATAGAGAGCAAATACGGCGGTATTTTCACCATTCAATTTCGCTTTCTCGTATGCTCTCGGAGATAGGTGTATTAAGCCCCTCGATAATACTTTCTTTTGTTTTGGGGATAGAGGAAAGATAACTCGTTTCGCTATTATCTGACTCTATAATTTTATGGACATTCGGACATGAACCCTCTGGAAGTCTCTCAAATGGCGGCACAACAACACTTGCAGGGTCATACTTGTCTTTTTCATCAATATATTCAAGAGCTTTCAATGCGTTCAATAGTGCAGATTTCTCTTCTCTTAAATGGTCTGGTTCTTTCCAATCAAGCAAAGCTAAGTTTATTATCCGTATTTCTAACGAATTTAATAATAATGGTTTGTTCTTTTTGCTGTTCATGCCCTATACTCCTCATTATTTTGTACCCTAACACCATTCATTGTAAAGAACACCTGTATATCTTCTATGCTGACAGGCGACATATCATTCGCATCCACGCCAACATCAAATCGCCGTAGCCCACTATCGAGGTTTTGATAATTATAGTCCGCATGATTATGTTGATGTCCGTGCAGATGAATTGAGCCACGGAAAGGGTGATTCCATTCTTCTATGGGGTAGTGAAATAATATAAACCGTTCGTTCTGATAGTTTAGCTCATGGTAGTCCTTAATCCACTCAAAAAGGCTTCTGTCAAATTCTACTTGCTCAACAAAACGGTCATGGTTTCCTTTTATCAGATATTTGCGTCCGTTCAGTTGCGTTAGTGTTTCCATGACATATGTAGCCCCCTTCATGGTTACATCGCCTAAAATATAGACTTCATCAGCGGCGCAAATCCTTTTATTCCAGTTGCGTATTAGAATTTTGTTCATTTCCTCTATACTAGAAAACGGGCGATTTGCATGTTTGATTACATTCTCATGATAAAAATGCAAATCGGCTGTAAAATATATCATAGGTTAACCTCTTCATCTCTCCATCTTTTCCGTCCTCACCGTGAGGAAAACTAATACTCAAAAGGGATACGTCCCTGCCGTACACATTCTTTGATAAAAAGTATAATCGCATCTTCAAGCGTCAAGCCATACTTGTCTCTCAATATATTTTCGACAGATGTTTTCAGCCCATCATCAATTTCCATTGATATAACAACAATATTTTCATTATTCATTGCAACTCCCCCTGCTCCCACAAAAAGTCAACAGCATCCCATGATTTCCAAGCAACGGCATCTTTGCCCTCTACAACCATGCCGCCGTAGCCCATGTTGCCCCAAAAGCATCCGGTATCGTCACGGTAACTGCCAATAGACCAACTATACCCAGTCTCTCCATCACCAAATACTACAAAGCACCATGTTCCGTCCTCGGGCAAGCCCACCTCGGAAACCAAATTCCAGTCAGTAATACCAAGCAAAAAATCCATAAGCGCTTATCTCCTATCAATCAGAACTCTTTAACAAACTAATCTCTCCGTCAGTGGTAAACCCACCGTTAATGAAATCAAACTTCAACGCACGGTAGAGATAGGGTACATTTCCGATAGCAGCGGTCTGCACTTTATTGTCGGTGATAACAAATCTGGAGGTGTCGAAAGAATTTACCAGCGCAAACGTAGCAGTTATCTCGCTCATGTTGGGTGATTCTTCGTTTCCGCTCCACGTGACAACCGCCTGATAGCTCCCATCGTCTAATTCAGTAATTTCATATCTGGCATTGCAGGAAACTCCGGCGTTGGCAATGTCCCACTCTGTACCTTCGTATGTGCCGGAGAGAGTATATTCCTTAATTTGTGAGCTACGCGAAATATGGGTACTGACCCATGCATCATTCTCATACTTATACTGTACGGAGCCTGTGACGGATAACACAGCAATGGTGCAATCCAAATCATAGTTGTAATCCACTTGGGCGGCGTTGCGTTGGTAATCTACCTGCGTATCGGTAATTGCAAAGCCCTGTATCCTCTCCGGCACAACAGGAATGTCCTGCAGATAGTGAAGTACCGTTGTTTCCGACAGGAGCGCGATAACATCATTCTCACTGGCAGTAAACTCCGCAACCTCGGTCAGCTCGGTCACGCTGTATGTAGCTGTGCCACCTTGGAAAGAAAGCTTATAATCCTTTGCGGCTTCACCGTTATAGCTCACCGTGAGTACAACACTGTCGCCGTTGGATAAGCCGGATGTTTTGTCAATGGAAATTTTAATACCCTCCTCAATAACCATCACGTCCGCAAAGAATTGCGCAGAGTCCGCATCAACATCTAATTTCTCGGCGAGAGCATCCTCAAAAGTACCATAATCAAAGGTGTACGAAGCTTTACCATATCCATCATCGCCGGAAATCGCAACGGTCACATAATCCATAAGGTTAATGGTTGTTCCGGTATTCGAGCCGGAAGCAGCGCATCCGCTTAAGAAAAGTAAAGGCACTAAAGCCAATAGTCCCAAAATCATAAAAGGGGGTATTCTGTAACTTCTGTTTTTTTTGATATTCATATCGTTTTCTCTCCATTCCAGCTAATTGCTACTAAAAATATAATAACACATTTTGGTGGTATGTGCCAGTAATCATCAATCCTCACCGCGAGTATATTTATATGTCCTCACCAGTTTCTACAATAGTAATAATTCTACGCAAAACATCCCATTCCGGCCTATCCTCCGAAAGCGGATTGCAGATTCTGGCGCGCTCATAGTCGGGGAATAATATTCCTGCACATTCCAGAAAAATGACAGCATCAATAAATCCAATCAGATGAAAGAAGCGTTCATTCGCCGTCATGTAAAACTCCCCATCTTCTTTGTATGCGTTCAAGCGATATTCACGCTCTACAAAAGCTTTGAAGTTTTTATCCGTATATAGCAGCAGATTAAGTCCGGCATAACACTCTTCAAAACTAAATTGAGATATTTCTTGCAGTAGTTTATACCCTTTTGCTTTCATCTTCATAAGCTCAATCCTCGTCTGGAATAACCAAGTGGTCTATATAGTCCGTCACCTCATCGTAGCTCGGCTTGCGTCCCCATCTTTCTTCCAGCATATTTGAAAGGTTCAAAACCGATTGAGTATTTGTTTTCATATCGTTACGCATTTTCGTATTTGCATCTTCTTTATCCGTGGTTGTAAAAGAGACGCCTTCCCTCGCCGTTTTAGGCGACGTTAAAGACGTTTTAACAAGCAGGATATCCCTGATAAGGCAAACCCCCGCAAGTACACCTAAAGCGGTGGCAACGCGCCCCTCCGTCAACCAAGATGTTCCGGCTATTACCTCATCAAGTTTGAATGCTAAGAAAAGCGCCAATGCTCCTGTTCCCACAATTGCTATGAGATAATTTCTTAAAAGGTTCAGCACCAGACCGAACAAAGACGCAATAAGATAGACGGCAGATGCCATCATAAGTCCGGCAGTCACCGAGTTTATGGTGTGAGCACCACGGTTTAAGTCATAATATTGCAAAAATCCAAATACTCCCATAAACAATATGATTTTCAGTGTTTTAGTTCCTACTCTATTCATTTTGCCCCTCCACCTTGCAATCTCCTTTTGCAGTAACAATATAAATGTTTTTTGCCTGAATCATTGCTTGTTCAAGCAGAAAACGGACTGAATTTATAGAATTGGTATCAGTATTTTGCGATAATATATCCAGTGAATCCGAAGCAGCTTTACACATAAGTGCATACATCTTTTTATAGTCTACCATTTCAATTCCTCCCGACTTTTCAACATATGGACTAATACAAGTCCCATTGTATCACAATACTTCCGTAAAATAAAGATAAAAATGGACTATTTTAAGTCCTGTACGGAGGTGGTACAATGGGAGAACAGAAAATAAAACAAGACGAAATACATATTGGTGCGAATATTCGAGAAATTCGTACACGGCGAGGAATCGGACAGACAGAGCTTGTCCGTTTGCTACAGCTCCAAGGAATAGAAATGACAAGGGAGACCCTTGTAAAAATCGAGCGCGGTATTCAGCACATTCAGGCGACACAGCTTAGGGGAATAAGAGACGTATTAGGGACAAGCTATGATGAATTATTAAAATGAACATAAATCAAGGGGTGGATGCCCACCTTTGATTTATGTTCATTGTTCCACCAAAACCATATAATGGTAAACCTAACGTATACTCTATAAATCCTCTAAAAGTTCTGCTAAATTATACAGGGCTAAAAAAAGTTGAATGCAGTCTTTTTTTCTAACGCTTCTTCTGTTCATACCGTGGTCAATAAAATTTCGATTGATAATTGAGGGTTCTTCCCTAAAATCTTCTCCATTTGCAAATAAAACGCTTAAACATTCAATGAGTCCCGAAAAATACAACATATGGAATAAGAAAAATTCCGTGTCCGCTTTTTCCTTAAATTTTGTTTTCAGCCTAACAACAGCACCCTTTCCAACTTTCCGATAATTTTTATCTGACGTTTTGGGTTGTAACCGTATCATTTTTGCGTCAATAATACCAAACAAAATCAGTGCACACGCCTTGTACTGCCTATTTTCATAACAAAAAATAGCAGATTTCAAATCTTCTTTTTTGATACGCTTTTCTTGTATTTCAGAAAATAAATATTCCATTCCTTTTTTATCAAAATGTTGTAGTGCAATTTTATCTGCTTCTTTGGCATTCGCAGGTGCTCTATTAAACAATTTTAGCTGCGCATGAGGAATAACCGACCACCCCAGTTTACCCCAAGCCTTATAATTTTCTTCTAATCTCTGTTTTTCTTCTTCCGTAAACGTAGGTATTTGAATGTTTGCAATAATATCAGAAAATGTGTTGGAAAATTGAGCAATCGTATTTTGTATTGGTGCAAGGATTTCTGCCGTGCGTTGTGCTATTTGTGTAGCCTGTACGAGGGCACTGCTTATCATCGATTGATATTGGTTCAGAATTTGCTGAATATTGTTTACCCAAGAATAATCAATACTTCTATTTATTTGCTCCATTACTTTGATTGCTGGCTGCATAGCTTTTACAAGTTTCTTCGTACATTCGTCCCAATATTGCCTATATGATATGGCAAAACGCTCCGTAATTGGCAAAGACACATCGATTTCTGCATAAATCCTTTGAAGGTCATCATTTTCGTTTATGACTGCTACAATATATGGCTCAAAGGTATTATCATCTTCAAGATATAACTCATCCAATGTCGGTATAGGCAAGTCACATTTTTGCAGTTTACGATATACTACATCAGCTAATGCGGATTTCGCACTATTTCCGTGGACTAGTGCGTCAAAGTAAAGCTTCATATCATTCATTGAGAAGTGTACAGAAATCAGAAATGTCTTTCCGCATAAGTTAACAGATACTTTCTTTTCTTCTGGCACTTTGAAAAAATCTTCTTTATCTCCATTACTCATATTGCCGTCCTCCATAGAAAATTATTTATTGCTCTCATTTTATCATAACGGCAGCAACAAGCAAAGGGAAACCGCTCTAACAGGATGTTAGAGCGGTTTCCCTTTGCTTTATCAACTTTTAATATCGAACGTCTTAACGAGCGTTAAGACGTTCTCGGAGGCATTCACACGCCGTCCTGTCACACGGTAATCCAGCAAGCTCGTTCTTAAACAGCCGTTCCCATGTACTTTTGAACATCTGCACTTTGTCCGTCTCCCAATTCTTTAATGTGCCAACCGGAATGTCCAGCAGTGCTGTATATTGTTATCTGAGTAGACTATCCATTCTAACAAACGCAGAAAAGGCAGTAACAATGGCTGTTTAGAGAAAAGTTACTCGGATAATGTTTAAGGAATATTTTCCTGTCAATAATCATAATAGCAAAAGTGTTTTGTGATTAT
>Ga0153946_1000847_pt1 | contig 13458 bp, 16 predicted proteins | sample TSNJ030MetaG_FD_104751 | JGI IMG/M metagenome (GOLD analysis project Ga0153946, IMG submission 104751) | Attine ant fungus gardens microbial communities from New Jersey, USA - TSNJ030 MetaG | ecosystem: Host-associated > Fungi > Mycelium > Unclassified | place: USA: New Jersey, Wharton State... | reverse complement strand
GTTTCCCCACCACTCCATCTGTGGTGTTCCTTGTTAGAAAACCAAATCAACCACTGAGGGAAAGTTGCATCATTGGCTGCTTACGATATGAATCATGGATATACTTTGGTGGAAATCCTCTGGGGTGTACCGCGTTCTGATCCCATCAAATTCTGGTTCTTTGTGAGGAACTGTTCCGTCCGTTTCAGTTATTAAATCAGACTCAGCTCCTCACATCTCTGCTTATTGGACAACCATTCTACTGTTCTCACTGCAAGTAAATGCCTTCAGCCCCTAAATAGATTATGAGCCAGAAGAATCCCTTTTTAGGCTCATGAGGTAGAATGAGCAGCAACATGACACAGCAAAATAAATTGCACACAGGGGAAGTGAGGGAAAGACAGAATGACTTTGTTACATTGTAGTTACATTCCCATTTACATATATAAATGGGAATGTAACTACTATATGTAAATGGGAATGTAACTACAATGTAACAAAGTCATTCTGTCTTTCCCTCACTTCCCCTGTGCGCAATTTATCTTGCTGTGTCAGGTTATGGGCCCTGCCAGCAGGATGAGCGTGGTTGCAACCTCTCTGTTATAGACCACGGCATTACTCAAGTTGTGCCCTATGTTGTCCCAGCCTTGGTTCCCCTATGTGGGCGCCTTTGGTGGTTTTGTCCTCCGCAATCTGAGTATGTGGCTGGTATTTTTTGGCAGGAGATGACAGGTTGTTATGAGGAGTGGGAGTGGCCAAGTACACTGGGTAGAAGCGGATACGAGGGAAGAAGAAAGACCAGGGATGGTGGACTGCAGGGCCCCCATCCTGACCAGTGCTGCATCGGTGCATGATTTCCCTGAAGTATGGGAGTTGGGGCGTTGTTTGGCGCCATGGTATATGTTCACCAAATATCCGACTATCCGGATTTTTTTTATTTGCAGCACTTGCATTCCCGATTGTCTATCGGATATTCCTTTCCTGTCAGAGATGGTCAAGCATTCTCTGTTGTTGCTTAGTCGTTTTCGCTGATGGCTGAGCTGTGTTTGCTCCATTGGGAGCTTGATTGGATTCCAGACATTTTTAGGCTCATGTCATCATTTTCCAGACATCTCACTGAGTGGGAGTATTGCAGACAAGTTGTCTTGGAAACTTCATTTGTCGGAGCATTTGCTTCAGATATTTACATATATAAATGGGAATGTAACTACAATGTAACAAAGTCTTTCTGTCTTTCCCTCACTTTCCCTTCGTGCAATTCATTTTTGCTGCGTCACAACGGCCGGTAGTGAGTCAGATGGTTGTTATCATAATCAAGCTCTCAAGGTAAAATACAAGCATCCAATCGTCTCCATAGATGTAGAAGAAAATGATAGCAAGCAGGCCTTTAAAAAATCAGAAGAGAGTCATTGATTAAACTAGCAATAAGCATGAAAAGATCATCCCAGAAAAAGGGTGCAATTCTACAATCTTCACGTCGTCTTGTACGATACGATGTTGTCGTTGACGTCCGAGGCGAGGCCGGAGCTAACATAAAAACATGAATTATAGCTTCTAATCGGACATGGGGAGGTGACCGGGAGAAGAAGTGTGGAGTTTGCTGGCTTCTGAAGTCCCCTCTCACAAATTCAGGTATACCGAGCTCCACAGGTCTGATCCAATCAATAGAATGGGTCGTATCCTGGATCTGGATGCTTGAATCTCATTGTGAACTCAGATCCAGAGCCGAAGCAGACAGTATTCAGAAATACAAGTCGCTGGGTAACACCATGCAAATGCATAGAGAAAAATATTCTAGGGAAAATCATAGCAGATGACAATGAAGTCGTACCAAACTACTCATAATCGACGGAAAAAGTCACTTTCAGATCGTGGAATTGTTGAGTAAGGGCCTATTCGATGATACATTACTTGTGAAGAATAGGAATTAAAAAAAAACAAAAAAGTTACTTTTACATATCTTGTCTAAACTCTTGAACCTGACGGTCGATGTTGGTCCGCAAACGGATCCTTTGTATCTTCATCATAGCCTAGCTTCCCCTCTGGCAATGTATATCCGGGCTTGGCTTCGTCCGGCGGAACGAATGTATCGCTGCTGTATCCATAGCCATAGCCAGACTGTTGGCCGTAGTATGGCTGACCAAAACCTGCATTGTATGGTGGATTGTAGTGTGATGGATACTCGCCCGTGCGGTTGGCGTAGGATGGTGCGCGCGACGCGTTGGCAGGACTCGAAGGGTCGAGCGTTTGCCGGAGGTAAGCGAAAGCCCATGTGGAGAAAAACACAGCGAGCACTGACATAGGAAAGATAAGAGGATCATGAGACCCAAATCAGAAAGAAAGGCTGACAAGTAGTGATGATAAAAAGCAGAATGGCTCTCCACGAATCGCGATCCCAATAATTTGCACACACTGGACAACCATCAGAGAGTGACAGTTAGCGAAGTAAATGACTCACCTTCACGAGTTGAGGATGAATCAAGAATATCCCTCGTAATAGGGCCAAAGAAACTGAACTGAAATTACGTCGGAATCGAATGATCTGCAATGCTGTAAGTGACACATACGTATATAATAGTATCTCTTGAAAGATTTGTGCATGTGTTAATTATATCATCCTGTTGGATGTTGACCAAAAGCAAGTGGTGTGAGGAATCATACTCACCTCCAAGGTGAAATGGGTGATGACCTCCAACAAACCAGACCCTGCAACAACTAATACAGATAGAACAGTCGCATAGGCATAAGATCGGATCAGTGGTAGGCGTTGCTAGTGAACCATAAGGAGACAACGACGAGAGCTTAAAAGACTATTCATACCGTTCCTGCCGCAGCCACTCCTAACAACTCAATGGCTGCAGCTAACATATAAAGAGCGCCAAGAATGATATAAGCGATCCGCAGTTTCGGAACGTTCCCTATAGGAGCCGGTTAGGGAAGTGAGGTTTTCTTAGAACATGAAAAGGCGTACTTAGATTTGACAGGGTTGCATTGCGGAAAAATCCGATCTACAATGTGAAATAAGACTGGGAGTTCAAAGCACTCGATAGACATGAGCATACAGAGCTGTATATCATTTTCAGCTATGAATTTTAGAGCATCCTTGGAATGGGCTCACGCAAAGAGTGTCCAGAAAAAGGAAATAAAGGAGACTGACCCAGACCTTCAGAGCCTTTTCCCATAAGGCTTAGGCTGAGACTCACTGGCAAGGACGACGGGTCTTAGATTTCTCTTGTATACTCGTGAGACGAATGTGTATGGCGGTGGAGGGCCTGGAAAGAATCGAGGGAAACTGATGGTAAAAGTGATCAAGAACACCAACAGCGCATACCTGGCCGAGAACGGTCAGAGAATCAATCAAGAAAGTGGGCTGCTAAACACAAACCTTGAGGAGGGAGTCTGCTATCCATCCTGATGGAAGAAGACTCGGTAGGAAAGCCTGCTGCGAAGAGCACAGCTCTTTCAATTGTTTACTCCTATTTGAATTCATTGTCTTTTGGCAACCGTCTCTGTGTTCTATCTTTGTCCTTAACAATGTCTGTCTTTTTGCTAAGATGTACATGACTTTCCGTAGGAGTATAATGCAAAATGGTCTGAGGAAATCTAGTACAAATATGATGCCCGTACTATGCACACGCTGCCTCGAGAAATTGTTGAGACAAAATATTGAATCATAATAGACTAGCTTGTATATAAATGTATAAACTTAGTGACTCGCACCTGCATGCAGCCTATCACCTGACACAATGCCCAATTTTGATTGTTTCGCCAAAGAAGGAAGCTTAGTCAATGATTTGACATTAGACAGTGAACTCACAGAGCGATTGATTTAAGCACTTGAAACATTACTGCCTCGAGGTCATTCCAACACATCCTCTGCGGATGCAGCAGGCACAATTGCCCTCGCGTCCGTCGCTGAGCAGCTCGTCCACCAGACGCATCGTTGGCGAGGAGGAGCTGCGCCCGTATGTCATTGTCAACGAAATTGGCAAAGGCAGCTTCGCTACTGTTTATATGGGCTACCATGAGGTGGGTACTTTCATCAATTTCTTTACCCTTCACCACAATTCACTAATGGTCTCATGGCGCACAGGAAAATCACCAGCAAGTTGCTATCAAGACTGTCGTCACCGACCAACTCTCCTCCAAACTCTTTGAGAATCTTCGTAGTGAAATTGAGATCCTCAAGTCCTTATCTCACCGTCATGTAACTCGACTTATCGACATCGTTGTAAGCTCTTCCCTTGGCCACACCGCTCGTTGGTTGATGCGTACTCCTATTTGACATAGCGTGCGGAGAGAAATGTATATCTTATCATGGAATTCTGTGCAGGCGGAGATTTGACAAACTATATCAAGAAACGAGGACGCGTTGAAGGATTGCAGTATATTTCCTCTCCTGGTCTACCCCCTCAGTACTATCCACATCCTCCTTCAGGAGGGCTAGACGAAATAGTAGTACGGAGTTTCCTAAGACAGTTAGGCGAGCCTCCCGCAACTCCTCAGCCTTTGCAATAATTTTGATCTGAAACTGCTGCAGCTCGTGCACTCAAATTTATGCGCCATAGAAACCTAGTACATCGTGACATCAAGCCACAGAACCTGCTACTTAAACCCGCTCCTCCACAAGAACTGGCACGGGGACATCCCCTTGGAGTACCTATTCTGAAAGTTGCCGATTTCGGTTTTGCACGATCACTGCCTAACGCAATGATGGCAGAAACGCTGTGTGGTTCGCCGTACGTTTTGTCTCTGGTACTTGTTGCTATTAACTCATGACTTTTCCCCGGCTCCTTAGGCTGTATATGGCACCGGAAATACTTCGGTATGAGAAATATGATGCGAAGGCGGACTTGTGGTCCGTTGGTGCGGTATTATACGAGATGGCGGTTGGAAAACCACCATTCCGGGCGAACAATCATATTGAATTACTCAAGAAGATTGAACACGCGAAGAGCATCAAGTTTCCTGACGAGGATCCTTCTTCTCGCAGGATTGCTGCTTCCAACGGCGGAAGACTTGAAGTACAAGTTGTGCCCGAGGATATTAAGCAACTTATTCGTACGCTTCTCAAACGGCAGCCAGTTGAACGCGCTAGTTTTGAAGAATTCTTCAATAGCAATGCATTAGCAAAGAGTAAATTCCCTCGTCCAAAGGGTATGGAACGCCAGTCTTCAATGCAAGGATCTGCAGATGGCGAGGTTGACGGTAACTCCAGCACATGGATTGGAAGGCCACCAACGCCGGAACACCACAAGATCATCCCTCCAGAGGTTTTGGATCCGAAGGCTATGATCCCCCCCAGCCGATTCAATTTCCGTCGGCCTCTTGATGGCCCAGGACATTCACAAGGGGTACCACAGGAACTGCCAACAACAACCGGTATTGATACGAATCTGAGGGGCGCGAATGTTATGTTGCCTCAAGCAAGAGCTGTCAGTGAGAAGGTAACATTACTAAATATGGGTGATCAGAGGAAAGCTGGGAGACCACTCTCAGCGGAGAGATCATCTATTCCTGGTGAAACAGAAGAGGACGGTAATTTGAGGAGAGAGTATGTGCTTGTAGATGATACACGAGCTGTTGAGTTTAACCGCGTTGTTGATGGTGCGTATACTGATTCCTAATATCTCAATGAAATGACATTTGATCCGTAGAACTATCGTTGCATCCACGAAGACCATTACACGATAGACGGATCCCACCAACACCATTAACAGAAGATTATCCGCCAGATGGCGGTGCGAATACTCTTACTGGTGCAGGACACAACACCAACAGTCATAATTTCCCTCCTCCGCCTCATGCTGCTGCACCTCCATTGTCCTCGTCGCCGTCTAGTATGGCTTCCCGTGCGGCATCGAATGCACTTCATCGTGCACTTAATCTTGCATCCAAGAAACTCTTCGGTACACCCCGTCATTCATATTCTCGTTCGATTTCTACGTATTCGCAATCGAGTGCTACTTCCTCGCCTCGCAGACCAATTATCACACTGGATATAGATGGTGCTCTTGGTGGTGGTCCTAATGGGGAGAGGGATCCAATGGAAGATGATCTGTTGGCTGGACTGGAGGAGTTGGCGCAGAAGACGGATGTATTGACGCATTGGGCAGATGAAATGTATGAATATGTGAAGGCTATACCACAGAGTTTGTCTCCCCTTTTCTTGTCGGATGTCATCTGTATTAACATAACTGTAGAACCTTTGCCTGATCCAACTAAATTTACGAAACGGGAGGGTGAGCCCGAAAAACACGCCCGAAGACGGAAACATGCAGATATCGAGGCAGAGTATAATGCTGTGACGTGTGTCGCTGTGTACATGCTCCTCATGTCGTTCTCGCAAAAAGGGATCAATATGTTAAAAGATTTCCAAGAGCACATGTCGATGAAGTATCCTGATGGGGACTATGTTGTCTGTGAAGGGTTTTATGATGGTGAATTAACCCACTCTCAGTCTTTTCTTCCAATAGTGACATGTCGCTTTTTCTCCGTTTAGCGTTGAACTGGTTCAAGGAGCACTTCATGAAGTGCAATGAGCGTGCTGGACTTGTGAAGACTTGGCTGCCAGTGCAATATGAGGGCCCGAAAGCTTGGTTGGATCAACTTGTGTACGATCGTGCACTTGTACTTGTAGGTTCTTTCGCTGTAAGCTTTCCAAGATTGAATCCAAATCTTTCAGTCACGCACTGCGGCACGGAAAGAACTTCTTGATCAAATATCAAGTCCTGATGAGTGTGAGAAGCTGTACGAAGAGAGCTTATGGTGCCTCTATGCCCTGCAGGAGGACTTGTTACAAACTGGTAATCCATTCATGGAGGAAGACCGAGAAACCATTGCCACTTGTACGTCTTTTTTTTTCTTTCTTTGCGTGATGTCTGACTGGTAGTTCTCATTCTGACTTGTGTAGGGATCAAGAGGACTAAGCTGAGACTTGTTCGATGTCGTGCTCGGATGGTCATGAATGACCGAGATCGGTTGAATGATGCACGCGCAGACCTGAATTTGGCTGACGTAGCGAGGATACCAGCGCCTTGGGACGTAAAGCCCCAGAATGGTACTGGTATTGGACAGACTGTGCCAATGGTGATCAATACTTCCCTATAATTGTCAGTCCTTTGATTGAGGTATCAAGCATTCCCATATTTCTTTGGTTGGAATGGAATAGTTCCACTTTGTTCTTCATTTGTACATTCGGTGTTCTAGTGCTTTCATTTAGTTGGTGCTTTCAGTTTCAGATAGACTTTTTTTTCCCTCGAGGAATTTTTATTTGTATTTTTAGGTTGCCGTTGCATACTAGCATCTTGATGTACACTATTGCATATGACTTTACATGCCATTTTGATCGACAACTTCATTTTGGAGTTAAAAGTCGAGAGATTTGTCGAGATCATCATACAGTAATTGACGCATGCCCGGAGGCAGTTTTGGCTCGTCGCTTTCGGCGATGTATCGAAAAGGCATTTCAACGGACTCTTTAGCGTTGAATCGAATTGTAGGGAAGTCCTGTTTGGGAAAAGCAATTGTTAGGCTGGGGAAGCGACCGGCAGAATGAAACCAAGCTTGATGGACGATGCAACGACCTGGGGGGGGGATACGCACAATGAAAGGTATTCTGTTGAGTGGGATTTTATCTTGAGTAACGAGTTTGGTAACGCCCAGAGCGGTATCGGTTGTCATTTGAACAGGACCTAGGTGGCGGCTCGGGAAGCCTAGGACCCGAAGCTCGGAGGTCCTGTCGCGTGGGGGGTCGTCACCTGTAAAGAGAACAGGGAATGACAAGTTGGTGTGTCAATCGATGCTCGAAGCTCAGGATGGATACCTAGAATGCCCTGTGCAGGTGGAATGAACGCATGAACAAAGAAAATCGAGAAACCAGTGCGAAGCAAGAAAAAGCGTACGAACACCGAATACGAACCAGTCAAATGTCCCGTTACCGTCTTCTGGTGAAAGTGGCTTGTCGGCTTTTGGATCGAGGAGACAAATGCGATCTGGGCTTTTGCCGTGAGCTTTCATTAGATCAAGCACTCCATCTGTGTGGCACTGAGAATTTGCTGATGCTTCTGATGTCGATGAAAATTCTGCGGAGAGGGAAGAAGAGGAAGATTTTGAGAGATTTGTAAAATGAATCTTAGCGCCTGGGCCTGCTAGAGTTTGCATATGCTGGAGATTCCAGTCTTTGTGATTGTCGCACAACACGAAATCTATGTTGCCTACTGACCATATACTCGAGCCTGACCCAGGGAGGGACAGCGGCAGAAATCTGCTCATCGTCCTCCATGTGTTCGATGACATATGTAAATGCCATGATTAGAGTTTTATCGTGGGAAATTTTTGATTTTGTAACTTGTCTTTCCATCGTTAAATGACTACAGAGTATGACCCCAGACGGCTTGTCCGCTTAGGTGCAGAAAGAATCACGAATGTATCTAGCACTGATTTTCCCGGGCATTATCCCAATGAGGATCATGCTTGGAATGTTCAGAAACAGAAGGAAGTGGGTCTATTTTCATTTCGTGGAGAACCAATGTTCTGAGTTTATGAATGGCAAGGGCAGAAGCTTCGCATCAAGATACAAAGATTATCGAATCGGTCGATAGATTTTGACCTTGTTGGGGTAGATGCCTCAATAGCTAATGCCTTTCGTCGGATACTCATTGCTGAGGTACGCCCTATTTCTTGGATCAATCTGGATATTATTATTCAAATAATTAAGGTGCCTGTAATAGCCATAGAACGTGTATATGTCTGGGATAATACCTCTGTCATTGTAGACGAAGTTCTTTCACATCGATTGGGACTTGTGCCCCTGAACGTCGACCCGGCACTTATGCAGTTCAAAGCCCGTATGTTTTCTGGGCTTCAATCAAAATCTCTGTGATTTTCATCATGAAACGATAGATGCGGAGGAAATGGCAACGGATCGCAACACCCTTGTCTTCACTGTAGACATCACATGCACTCGTAATCCCAATCCTCCACTGAAGAAAAGCGAAGATTTATCCCCTTCTGACCTCTACTCTTACTCTGACCATGAACTCCTCTCAAAACACTTGACCTGGAAACCTGCAGGCGATCAAGAGACTGTGTTTGTGGGTCTGCCTCGACCTGGACCAACGAGGCCCAATATTGTGTTGGCCAAACTGCGGCCAGAACAAAGTATCTCAATGGAGCTACACGCTGTAAAGGGTGTTGGAAAAGATCACGCAAAATTCAGTCCAGTTGGCGAGTCCATTATATTCATTTTCAAGAGTGTTAAGCTGACGTTGAGTCGATAGCGACTGCATCTTATCGTCTTATGCCTCACATCAAAATCACACGACCAATTCCACCTCATCTTGCTGAAAAGTTCCAGAAATGCTTCTCACCAGGTGTCATCAAGATTGACCCCGACAATCAAGAGGTGTCCGTTGACGAGCAGAACGTACGAAAGGATTCTGTCAGTCGTGAAGTTCTTCGTCATCCAGAATTTGCCACCTCGGTTGAGCTCAGTCGTGTCCGCGACTTCTACTTATGTGCGTCTGGACAGCCTGAATATCCCATGCTGGACTTTGGTTGAAGTTTTTTTTGTTTTGTAGTCAATATCGAAACCGAAAGTGCATACCCCCCTGAACGGCTTTTTCCAGAAGCGGTACGAGTCATGCGCGAAAAGATCTCTGTGATCAGGATTGCCGCTCTAACGTTAAAAGTTCAGTTGGAAGGAACGGCAGATGAGGAGATGGCAGACGCATAGGTGTATTACCACTCGATTTACTGGTCTGTCGAGGTCAAAAAGTATGAAACCAAGTAATTTATATTACATCTTTCTTGTTTTTTTTTTTATTCAAAGCGTCGTATCTGGCCAATGGTAGGATTTAAATTTCTCTCTAAGGGTTTGACGTTGATGACTCTTGACACAAAAAATGGAGCATAAATACATGGTTAAAAAAAGACCTGACATGTGATTTGTTGAATCAATCCTGTACATTGTCAAGTAAGGCTCAGGAGGCTTCAGAAAGCATTGAGTGCTGGTTCCAGGGGCTTACAGAGATGCATCCTTTATACAAGACAAATGTGTATGTATTAACCATAAAATGTCAAAGTCTCTGCATACATCACTAAGGTGAACTGAATAGAATAAAGAAAAATAAATAAATGACAGTCAAGCACACAGACAGAGATTGGACTTAGTGATGGAAGAGGAGCAGATGTCAAAAGAAAGCAAAGTGTTCTGGAATACACTCCATTAAAGTCCTTCTTATATACTCTAGCTATGTCTAATTTAACATAACTAAGAAAATATCATACAATCTATGATGTGACTTAGTCATTGTGTACCTCCCGGTACTACGAGTTTCATGTTCGAAACATATGGGTGACTTTATGACAATATTAGTAAGAGGTGTTAGGTAGAGTACAACCCCCAGGGTCATCTCACCCCAAGGGATGGTGGTGGTAAAAGGAATGTTACCAAAGTTGTTATGCGATGCAATTTCGTGATAACTCCAAACCTCAACTTTTGGCGGTCACAGGAGCGAGGAAATATATTCACCGATTACACTGCTAATTTATTCATCTTTAAAACACGATACAACCTGGAACTTATAGCTGAATCACAGCGAAGGCGAGACTAGAATTTTTACTGAACATGCAGACACCTTGAGTACAGACTACAAAATAGGTGAAGGAATTTCTGACCTTGTTTATCCTTCTCGTTTATGAGGCATTTCAATCCTTCTTCAACTACATTGTCTATCTTGATCTTTTTAGTGATCAGGCCTTCAATATTGCCAAATTTTCCTTCCTCGAGGAGCTGAAGAACTTCTTCATGTATATGGTCATACCCAATAGTTCCTATCATCGCTGTCAACATGATACAGACAGTCGCTCTGCCGTACAAGCACTCACCCGTAATATTCAATTCCTTCGAAAGAACCGTAATCATATCCACATTGGCCGCCTTCCTCCAGATAGCAACATTTAGATACGTTCCTCTGGGACGTAAACTCGAAAGACATGAGTCTAAAGAAGCTTGAATTCCAGCTGCATCAAAGGCAACATGAACGCCTGGAGGTACGGCCTTGCGAACCACGATGGGAATAACCTCCTGAGTAGGATCGAAAACAAGGGTAGCACCGTGTTCGAGGGCGATTACACGACGAATTTCAGCTGGTTCAGAGACGAGGACCATTGCTTGTGGGTCCAGTGATCTGTTGAAAAGTCATTGTTGTTTCAAGGAAAGACGGAGTTCGTCCTCTGATTAGTAATAAGAGAGGTTTACCTGATAACTTTGAGGATAAACAAGCCGATCTACAGGGGTTGTTTAGCATCGAAGTCAGTGGTATTTAATCACATGCTTACAGGACCGGCACCAGCAATGAGCACAGTCTGCCCTGGTTTGAAGTTAGATCGCTTTACGGCGTGATAAGCGATAGAGAGGGGTTCAACGCAGGCCCCAACCTCCACTGGTAAACTCATCGCTTCAATTCGAATCTGTAAGCAACAGAAAACACTGACAGGGTATCCCTTCTTTGAGACGATGAATATATCGCGTATCGATGGCGATATATTCAGCGAGTCCACCACCCCAGCCACTACATCCCTTCCTGCAGTTAGTACCCCAGCAGAGGCCGCCAGAAAATACTCACAATAAAGGCGAAATGGGGGCATATATTGTGATGGCCTTCAGAACAAGGGAAACAGTCTCCTTTACGACACGACAGGATAGGTTCTCTGGTTCCAGGGAGCTCAGAACCTCATATATCGAATCGAATAGCCGACTCACATCACGACGTTCGTACCGACAACCCATCTTTTCGAGTCAACTCCTGTACCAAGCTCAACAATTGTTCCGGAAAATCTAGACTCTGATATTTTAGTTCTTTGACAAGTAACTCAGGATCTCACTCATGACCGAGGGTAACCGGGGTCGTTTCTCCTGTGATATAATTGGGTTCCTGTTTTGCATATACGGATACTGGGGCTTGATAAGCGTGAAGGTCGCTGCCGCATACTGGGATAGTTGTAGTCTTTGAAAGGAGCCGAATCGAGCAGCCACTCACTTCCATTCCTACAATTCTCAAGTTTGAGTCCATAAACACAGATGGTGGAGGTCTTCGTGAACATACCAGGCAATCTTTACATGAAATAACACTTGTAATGAATCGAATTTTTTTTCAAAGGAAAGTAGCTACCTTGACTTTGACCTGACCTTCCTTTGGCACGGGTTCTGGAGTATCTTCGACGCGTATGTCACCCGGCCCATAAAACCTTGCAGCTCTCATCGTATATAGCTGATTTTAAGATGCTGAAAGATGATGATTCTTTCATGCATTCTTATATTCACTAGCAATCCCACGAGAATGTGGACCATGTGATAATGTGCACGAGGTAAGGAGCGTGAAGGGGACAACAGGTGGAAACTTCCTTGCATAGAAGTATAAATGACCACTAAGAGTCACTGCAAATATCCGGTAGAAGCAATGCCTGGAATCGAGGCGTGGCATGGATCACATCCATGAGTAAAGATTGCTTACAAAGACTCGATCCATGTTTCTGACATCACCCAACCTCCCTATACACACCAATAGCATATAATCATGATACTCTGACACAGCTGATGAATGTCATTAACAGGCTGACAATGTTCTTATACTAAGGGAATAGGGCAGAGCTAAATCAGAATTATCCTCAGAGAAGGGCTGACCCTACTTCAAAGTGTCAGAGGATCTTCTCCTTAGTCCCTTCTCTGATCTTTGCCCTTGCCCTCACTTCTGTTCATCTCTATTGTTCAATTGCCCTAGCATCTTCTCTTGATGGTTCATATGACACTTAACTATTGCAGGTGTGGCATTTACACTCCAGAGTATGTTACAGCTTATCTCCAGGAGAATTCTCAGAGAATAAAATGAGACTCCTGGAAGGGTAAGCTACACTATATACAACTTTTGTGGTTACAGAACATTCTAGTGGTCAGGGTTAGGAGTGTAAGGAGCTAACTAAACTAATTAAATGTTATGTAATAATATTTAATTAGTGTAGAGTTGCTCTGGCAGACTATTACTAGTGTATTAATGAAGTCCCCTTACACTTATTTCTGTTCTTTACTCCTTACTCCTATATATTCCTTTAACTCAGACTTGAACTTTTGCTCGACTTTTGATAATATCTCCTTAATTCCAAAATTAATGATTAATCTGTGATAGGAGATCAGTGTTATGAGACAGTTCCTAAAGAGGAAACTATTTCCCACCTATTCATTAATCTGATAAGAAATATCCAGAAATATAATGTATGAAAAATATAAATAGTATAGGAAAGATTATATAAGATATATAGTTATTAGTAAGGGTCATGTGATTATGGAAGACAGGTGCACAGACCAACAGACATTTGTATAAGTAGCTAAAGCAATCCAATAGAGAACTCTATTAAGTTTTTCCTAAACAACCATCTTGGTTGAGCTCTAAGTCCTCACAACTGTACACTAACAATTAG
>Ga0153946_1000845_pt1 | contig 13465 bp, 9 predicted proteins | sample TSNJ030MetaG_FD_104751 | JGI IMG/M metagenome (GOLD analysis project Ga0153946, IMG submission 104751) | Attine ant fungus gardens microbial communities from New Jersey, USA - TSNJ030 MetaG | ecosystem: Host-associated > Fungi > Mycelium > Unclassified | place: USA: New Jersey, Wharton State... | reverse complement strand
CGCAATTTTAACCGCTTCATCCACATATTGCCGGTATTCTGCCGTCGCGCTGCCCTGTCTGTAATCGGAAAAGCTGTTTGCTTCCTTTGCGCGTCGCGCCGCGCTCTCGCTGATAGGGTAATATGTTACCGTCGTTGTCGGCTCGTCCGGGGCTTGCGCCGTGGCGGTGTCCGGCGCGGGTTGTTCGTCCTGCTGCGGCAAATACGTGCTAATATCGTCGGACGGCAAGCCCGGATTGTCCGGCGCGTTCTCGGCTGTGGCGGGTTCGCTCCATTCTTCGTGTCCGGGCTGCTGCTCCGGGGTTTCCGGCTCCGGCGTGAGCGTCGCGGCGGTCTGCTGCTCGGCTGCTTTTTCAAGTTTGCCGTCGCGGTATTCATAGCCCTGTACCGCGATAGTTTCAAGGGTACTTTCCGTGACTTCTCCATGCGTCTGAATATCGTTGTCAATGAAAAATTGCAGCGTCGCCTGTACCTCGCCGGATAGGGCTTGCTGCTGCTCCGGGGGTAAGCTCTCAAATACGGGGCGTTGCTCGGCGGTCTGCTCCTTGTCTTTTTGAAGCTCGGCAAAATGGCCGTCAATCTCGGTGATAAGCTCTGCGGCGGCGGTACGGATTGTTTCAAGGGATGATTTTAATTCCGCAAGCTCTTTGTTGCTGCTCCATCCGGCGACGTAACCAAAGGAATAGTCCGACGTATCAAGCCCGTAATGTTGGCAAACGGTATAGGCGATACTTTCCGCTTCCACTTCACGGGTGCGCCGGTCTACGCGCTGCTGCTCGTCTGCCGGGGCGTTTAGGTCAATGTCATGCAAACGGGAATGTGCTATCTCATGGATAGCGGTTTTCAGCGTTTGCAATTCGCTCATGCCCTCTTTAATAGCAATCCGCTTTTCCTCCAAGTGATAATAACCGTTTGCGCCGCTTTCGATATTCTCAAAGGAAACCGGCACGGGCGACGCTTTTTCAAGGGCTGCGAAAAAATCCTTGTACTGCTCGACGCTGCCGGTCAGCGTGTTCACGCCGATAGTCGGGAGCTCCTTGCCCTCGGTCTGCGAAACGTCAAAGACGGATACAACCTTAAAGGCGGGTATGGTAATCTCTGTTTCCTCGGTGACGGGCTTTCCGTCCGCGCCGATAACCGACCTTTGCGTGTCGGGGTCGATTTTCTCCATTTCCTTTTTAATTTTGAACGGCGACGGCGCAAGGATTTTAATACCCTTTTCACCCTTTTTTACTTGCCGTTCAAAGTTGCTTTTCCATGCGGTGTAACCGGCGATATGGGAAGCGTCGGGCTTTTGCATGGCAATTAAAATTGTGTTATTCAAGCTGTAATTATGGAACTTCGACAGCGTTTTGAGATAGTCCGCGTACTGTTCGCTTTCAAAAATCCCTGCTATGCCCTGTTCTAATCTTTCGGTGATTTCTTTGAGTTTTTCGGCGGGATTTTCAGCGTTCAGCACAAGAGGGATTACCGGCTGCGGCTGCGCTTGCTCCGGGGGTTGTGCGGTGGCTATGGCGGGGGCGCGGGTGCTGATAGCGTCATAGTCCGCTTTGTCCGGGTCGGGGCGCGTCTGCTGCTGCTCCGGCTGCGGATAGCTCATAATGCGGTACTGCTCCGGCACTCCATTGACCGGCTTCCACTCGTCGCCGCTTTCAAGGATATATCCATGCTCGGTAAATTGCCCTTTTTCATGTGCGGCGGCAAGCTGCCCCAACATTTCAATGTTAATCGCGCCTATCCATTCATCCGGCATTTCTATCATGCCGGATTTTTCCAAGTAATACTCGCCAAGCTGCACATGATTGAAAGCGTCGGGGATAAGCACGAAAAAATCCGTGTTATGGGTGTATTCTGCCAAGTGGTGAACATCATCCCAATAGGCCATAACCTCGGCGGCGGCGTTCAGCTTTTGGATTTGGAACGGGTCGAGTGTTTCAAGCCGCGCCGCCAAATAGTTAAGCTCGTCAATCCCCGCCGTGTTCATGTTGCCAAGCGACAGCCGGGAAACTCCATCAATGGGCGTTTCAATGCCGTTAATCAAAAAATCCTGCGGATTGTTAGCGGTAATGCCGACGCTTTTCATAGCTTCGTGTAGCTGCTCAGCGGTGGCCGGAAGTTTCAGCCATTCGCCGCCCTCAATACCACTTTCAAATTGTGTGCGGTTGCTTATCTGTATGGATAACGGGTCTTTCATTTTTACGCTCCTTTCGTGGTTGAAAAATGGCCTTGTTTGGTGTAAAATATTGCTACAAACAAATAAGAGCAAAGATAAAAACACAGTCCCGGCTGGTAGTCCGGGCGCAGAAATACCTGTCAGTAACCTGCCTCCTCGGTTGTCCGTTCTTTGCCGTGAAAAAGAGGGGCATTTGTTATGCAAAAAACCGAAAGCAAACTGACGGTATTTTTTGATGACCCGTTTTGGGTCGGGGTTTACGAACGGATTTCAGACGGAAAACTGGAAGTCTGTAAAATCACGTTTGGCGCAGAACCGAAAGACTATGAAGTGTACGACTTTCTTCTGCAAAATTGGAATAATCTGCGGTTTAGCCAACCCGTTAAAACCGATAGCAAACAGGACGCTAAAATCAATCCCAAGCGTATGCAACGTGCTATAAAGAAACAGCTTGAAACGCAGGGTATTGGTACAAAATCGCAACAAGCCTTAAAGCTCCAGCAGAAAGAAAGCAAAATTGCTCGCAAACAAAAAAGCCGCCAACAAAAAGAGGACGAAAAACAGCGTCAATTTGAGTTGCGACAACAAAAGAAGAAAGAAAAACACAGGGGCAGATGATTGTCCCTGTGTTTCCTGTTTTAAGAGGGTTTGGGATACTTCCCAACAAGCAAAAATCCCCGCGCCGCCGTCAGGCGAAAACGGGGGTTTTACGGAAGTGGGTACACACTTCCTATGCTTGCTGCGTAACTTCTTTACTCCCGTTTCTCAAAGCGGTAATTGACGTATTTCCCGCCCGTATCAGCCAAAAGCACAACAGCGTCAAAGGTTTTTCCCGCCTTTTCGGAATACAGCCCCTTGACTTTCGCCTTGCCGTTTTTAAGAAGCTCGGCGGCAATCTGTTTTGTCAACGCCTTTTTCCGGCTTTCAAAAAAGCGGTCATTTTTCCACATGGTAAAGTTGCAATCCCTGTTACCACAATAAAAGTTTTTCTTGCCCTCATAGACAGCCCCGCCGCAACGGGGGCATACTCCGACAGCTTCCCGCTCCGGCTTGAAAAGTCCGGCCTTGTCCGGCAGGGGCGCGGCATTATCCCGCGTCAGCCCCCGCGCCATTTCCTCACTACCGCGCATGAAATCATCCGGCGACGCTTGCCCTTTGGCAATCAGCGTCAAGGCGTTTTCCCATTCGGCGGTGAGCTTCGGGGAAGTGAGAACGTCCGGCAGAACGGCCACAAGGTTAATGCCGTCATTGGTCGGTATAAGCTGCTTGCCCTTGCGTTGCACAAAGCCGCATGATACCAATTTTTCAAGAACGGCGGCGCGGGTGGCGGGTGTTCCCAAGCCACGACGCTCCGCGTCCTCGGTTATGTCCTCCGCGCCCGCGTTTTCCATAGCGGATAAAATCGTATCTTCCGTGTAGGGTTTCGGCGGCTGCGTGTAATGCTCGGTGACGGCTGCGGCCACGCTCTCAAAGGTCTGCCCCTCAGTGATAGGCGGCAAGGCCTTTTCGTCCTCGCCGTTTTCGTCCTGGTCTTTGAGCTTCAGCGCGTTTCTGAAAAGCCGGTCAACCGCTTTCCATCCCTCCGCGATAACCGTTTTTCCCTTTGCTGTAAAGGTATGACCGCCGCACTCAAATACCGCCGTAACCGCTTCAAAATCGTGTTTTTCCTTTATGGCGCATACAAGCCGGGTACAAACAAGGTTTAATATATTGCGCTCGGTTTCCGGCAAGGTGGAAGTATCAAAGCCGCTTATCGTCATGGTGGGGATAATGGCGTGATGGTCGGATACTTTCGCGTCGTTTATCACGTTCCCCATGTAGTCAATCGGTATGCCGACGTTGCCACGGATAAAGCCAACGCAAAGCGCGGCCTGATTGATAATAACGGGGATTGTCTTTAGCATATCGGAAGTTAAAAAGCGGCTGTCCGTGCGGGGATAGGTGAGTAACTTTTTTTCATAGAGCGATTGCGCCAAGTCAAGAGTCTGTTTCGCCGTGTAGCCGAATAGCCGGTTAGCTTCGCGCTGCAAGGCCGTAAGGTCAAAGAGCTTCGGCGGGTTCTGCGTTTTCTGCTCCTGCCCCACGGAAACGCAAACGGCTTGCCCGTTATGGCAAGCCGTTTGCATGGCCTGTGCGTCCTCCGCGCCGGGGATCCTCTCGCTGCTTGCGTCAAAATCCCCCGGCGCGATATGCACGATATGATACTTTTCTCTTTGGAAGCCGGATATTTTCGCGCCGCGTTCGGTCAGCATGGCAAGGGTCGGTGTCTGCACCCGCCCGACGTTCAGCGTCTTTTGATAAAGGACGCTAAAAAGGCGAGTCGCGTTTATGCCAATCAGCCAGTCGGCTTTTGCCCTACACAAAGCGGAATGATAGAGGTTATCATATTCCCGCCCGTCTTTGAGGTTTTGGAAGCCCTCGCGGATTGCGCTTTCTTCCATGCTGCTAATCCAAAGGCGGGTAAAGGGTTTCTTGCAGCCCGCCATATGGTAAACAAAGCGGAAAATTAGCTCCCCCTCGCGCCCCGCGTCGGTGGCGCACACAAGGCTTTCAACGTCCGGGCGTTTCATAAGCTCCCGCAAAGTGATAAACTGTTTTTCCTTGCCGGAAGATAGGGCGTACTGCCATTCATCCGGTACAATCGGTAAATCCTCCCGCCGCCATTTGGAATAGCGTTCATCATAGGCGGCAGCGTCGGCAAGCTCTACAAGGTGGCCGACGCACCATGAAACAAGGTAGCCACCGCCCTCGATATAGCCGCTTTTCTTTTTGTCCGCGCCCATCACGGCGGCGATACTCGCCGCGACGCTCGGCTTTTCCGTGATAATAAGTTGCATTGGTTGTCCTCCTTTTGGTTGTTTTTGGTCGAGATTTAGTGTATGATGTATAAATGGATAGTTTATCAATAAGAGGTGGAATAATAGATGCCTACACAACAAGCACCAAGCATTGATTGGGTACAAATTATTATTGCCATTACAGCTGTATTAGCTTTAATTCAACCGTGGCTTATGGCAGGATATAAGAAGCTGTTTAAGAAATCAGTAATAAATTGCGTCAGAAACAGAACAATGTTCGTTTACTTTAAGAATGATGGTCTGTTCTTAAATATTTTCTTTACATTTATTGCAAAAAACTCAGACGATGTAATTACAAATGCCACTATTGATATATTTAAGAAAGATAAAAAGCTTTATACGTTGGAATGGTTCAGGTTTTCTGACCCTGCGAACAATTCTTTTGTAAGTGGTAGAAATGAATATCTAACTCAACAATCAAGCATCGATGCTCACCCAATTTATTTAGTAAATAACATGCCAAAATTATACAAAGTTTATTTTACTGATAATGAGCTTCGAAATGAAATGAGTGAATGTAGAACATTGGAAGATGGAATGACTAAAATGCTTTTGGTCAAAGGGAACTATGACTTGAATTTAACCTTATATAACGCTAAAGGAAAAAAATTTATTTCTAACTATTGCTTTTCAATATCCGATGCTCAATATAATCTATTAAAGAAAAACATCGGAATTATGTTTGATAAAGCAGACGCGCAAAAGGATTATCAGTCTTTTGATGTTGAGTTAAGCGATAGAATGGGTAATAAGAACTGATGAACAGAAATTAAGGAAACCCGCCGCCTGACAACAGGCGGCGGGTTTCCTATCCCTGCCGCTATTCCTCGTCCTCCTGCCCGTCAATATCGCTGTCGGCGGTGTCCATGCCGATAAGCCCCGCGCTTTCGTCCTCGTCCTCAAACTCCAATTCGTCAAAGGTCGTGCTGCCCTGCGCGGCCTGTTTCGGCTTTAAGACTTTGAAGTAATAGAACGCGCCGCCGCCCGCCGCCGCTATCAGCAACACGAAAATCAATATGCCGCCCATACCGCCGCTTTTCTGTTCCGGCTCCGGCTCCGGCGTTGGTTCGGGGGTCGGCTCCGGCTGCGTCGGCGTGACAACGGGCGCGGGCGCGGTGTCCATATCCTCAATTAAAGCTAATAGGTCGGCTTCATCCACAAGGTTAAGGAAGTACACATTTTCCGTATCCCCGGCGCGGTCAATGATGATGTAAAAATAGTTACCGCCTTTCGTTACGACGGTAATAAACTGCTTATCCTCGGCCTGTTCGCCCTGTATATCGTCCACAAGGGTCAAGTTACCGTCCGGCGTAAGCCGGATTGGGTCGGGCTGCGGGGTCGGCTCCGGCGTTGCTGCCGATTCCGTGGTTTCCTCGCCGCCGCCCGCATAGGCAGTTAAAGGAAAAGCCGCCATACAAAGCATGACGGCAAGCAAAACGGAAAATATACGGATTTTCTTATTCTTCATCTTCGTTGTCCTCCTGTTCTTTGTCCGTGGTATAATAACTTGTGCCGGTGGCCGTGGTCGGCATGACCGGCGCGGGCTGCTGCTCGGAAAACTCGCCGCGCATAAACGCGGCCAGCTCGTCCCTCGTCAAGCGCATAGCCCGGACAGCCTGAACGATTTGCAGATTTTCAATTTCAATCCTCTGCCCGTCAAGCTCTTTCAGCCGGTTTTGATACTCCGCGATTTTCTCCCGCGTTTTCTGCATTTCCTTTTCGATTTTTTCAAGTTTCATGCGTGTAAAAGCTCCTTTCAAAAATGTTATGGCAATCTGCCGTAAGCGTAAAAGTGATTTGTCCAGTAATTTGTTGTGACGCTTGCGTAACTTATGGGATTTCCACAATGTATCATCATGCCGTTACCCACATAGATACCAACATGAGATACCGGCCCCGCGCTGTCGTATGTGCCTTGAAAGAAAATTAAGTCGCCGGGTTGCGCTTCGCTCGGCGGGATAGCGGCGCAATAGTTAAATAGCCCGGTGGCCGTCGTGCGTCCAACGCTGCCAACGCCGGATTGATTGATTACCCAACAGACAAAGCCCGAACAGTCAAAGGAAGTTGACGGGCTGCTGCCGCCCCAAACGTAGGGATAGCCAAGATATTTTTCAGCTTCGGCAATCATGGCGGCAAACTTCGCGTCGGTGAGAGCGTCGCCCGGTATGTCATAGTCGGTGTACTCGCCCCGGTTGACGTAGGGGTTGCCCTCAAACAAGTACGGCTTATTTCCTTTTGTTTCCATGTAAATACCGTACATTTCGTACTGCTCCGGCGTGAGGTTGGCGGCGGCGACGCTGCTTATAGCCTTGTTTTTCAGCGTCACATTAAGAATGTAATAGTTGTAAGCTACTGTGTAGGTGTCGGTATGGGTATTGCCGTCCTCGTCCGTCCATGTGTCCGTTTCGGTTCGGTAGCGCACTTCGATTTCTTCCGTGATTGTCAAAGTGTACTGCTGCCCGAATATGGCTTGTAACTCCGCTTGCACTTGCGCCGGGGTGTAGCTGTTAAACTTTGCCGTCAGATAGCTTGCAAGCTCGAAAGGGTCATGCCCGATTTCGTCAAGAAAGTACCTGTATTCGTCGTAACCGGGATAATCGCTTTCTACCCTGTTTATCCGCTCCCGCAAGCCGATTTCAAGCGCGGTATAGTCCGCGTCAACGGCTGTAATGTCCTCGTCCTCGGCGGTGTAGGAAGTACCGATAATGGACGTAAAGCCGCCTTGTAGCATACTGCCGCAAGAAGATAGACCGGCGAACAGGAGAATAAAAATCAAGATAACGGCAACCACAATCAAAATGCCTTTCCAATGACGGACGGCAAAGGCGGCGGTTTTCTGTACGGTTTCGGTAGCTTTTTGGGCTGTTTTCTTCGCTGTGGCGGCTGCTTTTTGCGCTCCCTGTACCGTACCATTCCGAACTGCTTTCGCGTAGTCCTTGCGGATTTTCCGCTTTTGCCAAGCCTTTGACAAGGGATTTGCCCCGGCAAGCTGCGGATTTTCCCGCAAGTTCCTTTGATAAAGGGCGTTTACATTGGCTTTTGCCGCCGTTTTCTCGGCTTTGACTGCTGCGCGGTAGGGTTTGAGCTTACGGCGGCGGTATCCGTGTTGCAGACGGCCGGCCGTGCGCTCGGCTAACTGCTCGGTTTTGTGCGCCCCCTCAACACCGCTATTGTCCTTTTCCACTTGATGTATTTCCCCATGCGCGGCAACGCCGATTTCCCGCATGGGACGGTCAAAGGGATTGTGCTTCATCTTGCCGTTTACCGGCTTGTCGGTTTCCTCAAAACGCAAACGCACCTTTGATTTGCCTTGCTGCTCGTCAAAAGTGCGTTCAATAACAGGTTTTTTCTGTTTGGGGATTTTCGCCCGCGCCGCGTCCAGTTTGTCAGCCGCCTTGTCTGATTTGCGGATATGCTTTGATAATGCGGGGTCGGCGCGTTCCTCGTCGGTAAACTGCAAGCGGGAAGATTGCGCCCGGATTTTCTCATTCGCCTTGCGTATCTGTTGCTTTTTCACATGGCGGCTATGCTCGGTGTCTATGCGGTCAAGGACGCACTCGGCTGTACCTGTGTCCTTTTTCGTTGGTGTGCCGTCAGGCGCAAGGGGCAAGGGCAGCTTGCCGGATATGACTTGCCCCGGCTGCGGCATGGCGGCGGTGGCCGTCGCCGCGTCCGGCGGTTTTGCCATATCCGGCGCGGGCTGCTCCTGCTGCGGCACGGAGGCGGGTTTCTGCTTCCGTGCGCGGCTGCTTCCTTTGAGCGCGTCGGCTTCCCGTTCCCCGGTAAAAGATAATTCTTTATCCCTCGCGCTGATACGCTCGGTTTCACCGGTGGCCTTGTTTTCCTGCGTCAAGCCGTCGCGGGTCATTTTCTGCACGATTTTGTCAGGGGCTTTGTACTCTTTCAATGTTCATCACCTCCAATCCGTTCACGCGCAAGGCGGCAGTATTCGGCGTTAATGTCAATGCCGATATATCGCCGCCCGGTTTGCTTCGCCACAAGCCCCGTTGTGCCGCTCCCAAAGAAAGGGTCAATCACAATGCCGCCCACGGGACAACCTGCCAAAATGCACGTTTCCGCTAACTTCGGCGGGAAAGCCGCAAAATGATTACCGCCATACGGCACGGTGTTAATATGCCATACGTCGCGCTTGTTTCTGAATACGGGTAACATTTCGTCGGGGATAGCTCCGGCCTTGCGCGGTTTATTGATTTGCTGTACTTTCTGCCCCGGTATGCCCTCGGCGTATTTGTGGATTGCGCTGCGCCCGCTTTTCATCCTCGCGGCTGTGGTCGCCGCCAACGGTTCAGCAATTGCGGCGGGGGCAAAGTAATAACGCTTGCTTTTCGCCAGTAAAAAAACGTGTTCATAACAGCGCGTACACCTGTCCCGGACGCTTTCGGGCATGGGATTTGCTTTTTCCCAAATAATATCATTTCGCAAATACCACCCGTCATTACGCAAGGCAAAGGCCAATAGCCACGGTATGCCGATTAAGTCTTTGTGCTTGCAGCCCCGCGCCCTATGGTTTATCGCCACTTGCTGCCCTGTGCGCCCTTTGGGATATTTGGGGTCAACATGGTTTGCCTTGCTGCCCGTGCCGCAATAGGTGTCTGAAATGTTCAGCCACAAAGTACCGTCCGGGCGCAAAACGCGGTATACCTCGCGGAATACTCCGGTAAGCCGTTCAATGTACTGCTCCGGCGTGTCCTCACGCCCAATCTGCCCCTCGATTTCATAATCCCGCAAGCCATAGTAAGGCGGTGAAGTCACGCAACAATGGACGCTATCGGCGGGCATAGAGCGCAAGGCTTTCAGATTGTCGCTTTGTATGATGATATTGGTTTCCGTCATGCGTAGGGTATCACCTCCTGTTTTTGGGCATGAAAAAACCCGCCACGGTGGGCGGGCTTGGTATTATGCGCTGTTCTTAATCATCCTTATGAAATCTGTAATCAGCACATAAATCGCAAATACCTATTCCATCTTCGGTGTCAATATACAATCTGCCGCAATCGCTACAAAATGTGACATTTGAACTATCATCTTTATAATCACATGAAAAGCAAATCACTCTATTATTGTCCGCGTCATAGACAAGGGCTTCATTGTCACACTCTGGACATTCATATTGCGGAAATTCACCACCATGCTTAACGGTTTCATATTCACTTATACCCAAGATATTAAAAATATAATCCCGGGCTGCTTCTTCGCCAGTCGCTTCATATCCACAAAACACGCACTTTGCACCATCATCCCTTAACAAATACTCTTCTTCACAGTCCGGACATGTAATAACATATTTTTCCATTCCGGTTTGTTCAAGCTCTTTTTGTGCGATTGCTTTCGCGTCCTCATAGTGTTGCTGTAATTGTCGCATTATGGTTTTTATCTGCGAAAACAACTTGCTTTCTTCATCATTGAACTCGTCAAGGTCATAATGCTCTACAATCACCCTTATCAATATGGATATACATTTGTGGATTGAACTTTCAATTGACAAAACATGCTCATTAAGATTGAAATGCTCGGCTTTGTTTCGTCTGTTGCGAAGATTACGCAAGTCTATAATTTCATTTTGTGTTAATTCAATATCACATAAGTTTTTCAACCTCTCAATAATAGTTTCGTTGTCTGCGCTTTTGAAATCCCCTGATTGCAACGCTTCTTTTTTTGCCTTGTTCATATCCGCAAATACATAAGTCCAATGTTCCTGCAATAATCTGTGTTTAAGTACAAGTTCTATGCCAGAGGATAAATGTAAAAGCGAATATTTCATAAGGCGTTTATTGGCTTCATCATTTGGGTCGTTTTCGTTAATAATTGTAAGGTTATTGATAGCCATTAAAATGAAATCAAAGCCATTTTCCAGTACAGTATACTCCATTTCCATATTTATCCTCCCTTATATTAAATCAATTATATCACATCCTCCCATTCAAATATAGGGCAATTACGTCAATTATCCCCCGCAATCGCCCTTTTTCGCACTCACACGCCCGCCGCCGTTTCTTCCGGCTTCGTTGTCATAATGCGGTAAAGCTCGGTATTGGCGGGGAACTTATCGACAAAGGGCAAAATCACGTTGCCATAGAATATAAGCCCCTCGCCCGCTTCGGAGTGGGTCACATAGGTTAATTGCTTCGGGGAAATGTGCAGCTTCGCCGCAAGGATTTCCCTGTCGCCGGGGGCTTGCGCCAACATATAAATGAAGTCGCTGTTTTCAAAGATGTTTTCGATTTCCGGGCTTGCCAAAAGGTCTTTAATATTTTGAGTAATCCCGGTAGGCATACCGCCCCACTTTCTAAAACGCTTCCATATTTCCACGCTCCAAGCCCCAAGCTCACCCTTTAGAAGTAGGTGGAACTCGTCGCAATAGTAGCGCGTCGCTTTTTTGGCCGTGCGGTTGACGGTGACGCGGTTCCATATTTGGTCTTGCACCACAAGCATACCAAGCGTTTTAAGCTGCTTGCCAAGCTCCTTAATATCAAAACACACAAGCCGGTTGTTAATGTCAACATTCGTCCTGTGATTAAAGATGTTAAGGCTTCCATGCACATAGATTTCAAGGGCTGCGGCCACGCGCTGCGCTTCCTGCTCCGGCTGCGCTTTCAGCGCGTTAAACAAGTCCTCCAGTATTGGCATTTTCGCCGGGTCGGGGTTGGCAAGGTATTTTGTGTAAACATTCCGCACCGCCTTGTCAATGACCGTCTTTTCAATGGGCTGTAAGCCGTCCCTGCCGCCCGCGACAACCTCACAAAAGGAAAGGATAAAGTCGCTTTTAAGGGCTATCGGGTTTTCCTCGTCGTTGTAATTGAGGTTAATATCCATTGGATTGACGTACTGTTTGCTAACCGGGGAAATGCGTATTACTTGCCCTTTTAATGCTTCCACAAGAGGAAAATACTCCGCTTCCGGGTCGCATATTAAAATATCGTCCGTGGTGATAAGGAAAGCGTTTGTAATTTCCCGTTTCGCCGCAAAGCTCTTGCCGCTTCCCGGCGTTCCCAAAATCAAGCCGTTGGGCGTTTTAAGCTGCTTGCGGTCTGCCATAATCATATTGCCGGACAAGGCGTTTCGCCCGTAGTACAGGGCTTCGCCGGTTTGGAATAGCTCCCGCGTCATAAAGGGAACGAAAACCGCCGCCGCGCTTGTGGTAAGTCCGCGCTGTATGGGGATTAGGTTTGTACCAAGCGGGATAGAGGACATAAGCCCGTTTTCCTGTTGGTGGTCTAACCGCGCCAAGCTGCAATTATGCTTTTGCGCCACGCCGCCGGTTTGAAAGACGTTGTTTTCAAGCTGCTGTTTCGTGTCCGCAAGGTTTAAGACAATCAGCGTCGCCATAAACATTCTTTCGTTGCGGCTCTGCAAGTCGTTCAGTATGTTTTTTGCTTCCCCGCCGAAGGTGGAGAGGTCGGACGGTAAAATATCCATATCCCAACCGCCGCGCACCGCCCGCTTTTGTTCGTTGATTTTCATGCCGTCAAGGTCTGTGATTTTTCGCTTTATCATCTTGATAGCGTCGCCCTGGTCGATACTGCGGATATGCAGATTGACAACAATATTAGTATCCGTTTCCAAAAGGTCAGCTAAAATGTTGTCGTTAAGCTCCGGCGCAAGGATTTGTAAGAAGCTAACTGCGCCTATCTTCGCGCCCATGCGGAACGTGCGCCCGTTTCCAAACTCAAAGGAAGTCGGCGCGATATAATCCTTTGTACTCATGCCGGTTTTGGGTAGCCAGTCAAAGGCAAAGTTGAACGGTTCGCCGTCCGGGTGGAAAACGCCGTGCATAACCTGTAAACGCTCCACGCCGGAAAGTGGCCGCGCCGCCGCGCCCATGACCTTGAAATTGTTTAGTATGTCGGTTTCAATCCGCGCAAGCCGCGCCCGTGCCATTTTGGGGTTGTCGGCTTCAATGGAAAAGGTGATGTATTTGGTCTTGATTAAGCCGTTGTTACCCTTTTCAAGCTGCGCCTTTAACATATCCCCGTATTCCGTGCGGATATAATCAAAATCATCGCCGGTAAGGGGAATGTCGATAATGTTTTCATACTCGCCCTTGACGGCGCGGCGGTTGACAAAGGAAAGCTGCACCGAGATTGAGCTATCAAAATAATTGTAGAAGTCGCAAAGGTATTCAAAAATCGCCGTCTTATCGTCGTTGCCCGCAAGCTGATAGTTAATATCAAAAAACTCAATACTTTTGCTGTACGTTTTTTCCGTCACCCTGCAAATGCCGTCCGGGTATATGGCAAGATAGGGGATTGAGCTTTGCGCCGTGCGTGGCTTGCCGTCGCCTTTGGCGGCGTGGATCGCCGCGCCCGCTTGCCGCTTTTGTCTGCCGGTTAGCTTTTTATCGGGCTTTGCGGGCTTTTTTTGTTTCGCCTGTAACAATGGCTTTTACCTCCCTGTATAGTTTTGCTTGCCGCTCT
>Ga0153946_1000843_pt1 | contig 13517 bp, 13 predicted proteins | sample TSNJ030MetaG_FD_104751 | JGI IMG/M metagenome (GOLD analysis project Ga0153946, IMG submission 104751) | Attine ant fungus gardens microbial communities from New Jersey, USA - TSNJ030 MetaG | ecosystem: Host-associated > Fungi > Mycelium > Unclassified | place: USA: New Jersey, Wharton State... | reverse complement strand
CTCATAGGTCTCAATACTCATAACAACTAAGTCACCATACCCATTTTTCGTAATGAAAACCGGTTCATTTTTAGCGTGGCAAATATCAGATATTTCGTTTGTATTTCTTAAATCAGTAATCGGTCTAATGTTTGGCATAATAGTACCTCCTTATTTGTACATTATTATAACATAATTATGTGCATTATTCAATCATTTACTAATGAAAAATGAAACCAAAATAAAATTTGCTGCATACCTAAGGCGTTCGACAAGTTTTTCCGAGTCATTGTGGTAAATTCGTCCACTTTTAGGCTCTAAGAACGGACTATAGTCCAGTGTGTGCGGTAAGTCTGAAATAGCTATTCTTTTCTTGGTCGAACAGTCAAAGATATCACAATGGATATTTGCACTAAACATCATACTTTCACCTGTTCTATCAATGATTTTTACACGGTCACTTCCAATTGGTTCAGCAGTTACTGATCCCTTAACAAAGTCCTGCTTCACGTAGTTTGCAATTATTCTATGGATGTTCGTCATATAAAACCTCTTTTTTATGACCGCACCCGATGCGGTAGCATCTGATAAAAAACAGGAACACCCCGTCCATGTCTGGAAAGCGGTCAACGCAGTTAATCTTTTTCGAATCTTCGTGGAGCTGGTCAACAATGTCCATGAGCAGGCAACTACCAGAGGCCAGCATACCGTAGTTCATATCCGCCATAAATTTTCGATCCGGTTTAGAGAGCTTTCTGGAAATTTTGTTCGAGAAAGATAAAATTTCCCTTTTCAAAGTGTAAGTATTTGTAGTAAAATGGGTCATAGGGAATCCTTCTGTTTTTGTTTAGTGAGATTTTTGATTGATAGCTTAATTTTACTACAAAAGCAGCAAGGATTCCTTATATTTCAGGTGATTTCTGAAAGTTGTGTATCGTCAGCAAAGCCGAATAGCGGTTCTGTGGATAAAATGCGGAAACTCAAGTTGCTTAAAGGGTGCAATATTCGTTTCTCCGTTGTATAATAATGTTGTCGTATATAAACGAAATTTGCTATGAGGCCGATAATATGGAATATATCACCGCAAAAGAGGCTTCTGAAAGATGGGGCATTACCGAGCGCAGAGTTCAGGTGCTGTGCAAAAATGGTAAAGTCGAAGGTGCGTTTCGACTCGGTTGGGCATGGGCTATACCTAAAGATACTCCAAAGCCAGCGGATGGTCGGATATCAACTTCAAAATAGTATTTTATGGATAGGGAGAATGGCATGGCAACCATTGACATTAAGCTGGAGGCATGGAAAAACAAACTTCTCGATTTGGGCAAGCGTAATCGACTGCTAAATTATCGTGATACCAAGCGCTCTAATCTGCGCATACTCAAGCCCACAATTTTCGAATTGTGGGAGAGCTTTGTTGTCAATGAAACGCCCATCGAATTTCCATACTGTGATGACGAGCAGATTGCTTTTGAAAATGATGATGAGCATCTTTCCGATGTAATCGTAACAAATCAGACTGCAAAAGAACAGCAAAAGACACTCCGTAGCCTCAGGGCAAAAGCGAAAACCGCTATGGAAGAACAGGGTGTCAATATTCTGTACCTTTCATTCGGATTTTTGAGGTGGCGCGAGGATGTAAACTCCGATCAGTATTTTTTGTCGCCAATCGTATTGGTTCCCGTCACTTTAACTTTGGAATCTATCACATCGCCATTTGTAATCAGCCTGCATGAAGATGAAATAACGTTGAATCCCACTCTGCTATATAAACTATCGAACGATTTTGGCATCGAATTGCCGGAATTTGAATCCGATATAAGCTTGAAAAGCTATCTTGAAGAAATTCAGAAAATAATCAGCGTCAACAAATGGGAAGTGGTAAGCGAAACGGGGCTGTCATTGCTTTCGTTCTTGAAAATAAATATGTATCGGGATTTGGAAGTACATAAGCAAAAAATTAAAAACAATCCTATTGCAAGGGCATTGACCGGCGATATTACCGCTCTCGGAATGACTTATGAGGATATTAACAATTTCGACCATGATGCGCAGACCGTTCCGTCCGATATTTTCCAAGTAGTTGATGCCGACTCCAGCCAGCAAGATGCGGTTTTGCTTGCCAAAAGAGGCGCAAGCTTCGTTTTGCAAGGGCCTCCCGGAACTGGAAAAAGTCAAACCATCACAAATATTATTGCCGAATGCCTTGCTTCGGGCAAAAAGGTATTGTTTGTTTCTGAAAAGATGGCAGCGTTGGAAGTGGTAAGAAAAAGGTTAACCGCCGCAGGATTAGGCGATTTTTGCTTAACGCTCCACAGCTATAAAGCAAACAAAAAAGAGGTTCTGGATCAACTCGCCTCGGTACTTAACCTCTCAAAACAACGCGCTAACTTAAATGATGATGCTTTTCAAAAGCTTGATCTTCTGCAATCGGATAAAGAAAAACTGAATGATTACGCGCAGCAGATTTTTACAGTCGTTGAGCCTTTGGGAAAAACAATCTATCAGGTTAATGGCTATTTGGCGCACCTCGAATATTATGACAACATTATTTTTAGTATTGATGATGTAGATAAAGTCACTCATCAGAAATTTAACCGATACATTAATTTACTGACGCAATTCGTAACCACAATCGGAAAAATGAGCGATGACTACAAGTTGAATCCGTGGAATGGTGCTCATGTTCAGGCGGTTACAAACGAACTAAGCCACGACATAGGATCACATCTATCCAAATTGCTGCCCAAACTAAAAACTGCATCAGAAATTTGTGACAGCCTATTCTTAGATTTACGGTTAGATCATTTGTCATCATATTCAGGAATACATGAGTTGATTGAAGTATTGGAATGTGCCGCTAAATCACCAACGATACCGATTGATTGGATCTTTCGTGACGGTATTGATCCGTTGTGGGCTGAAATAGATAAGTTTTCGGAAATGCAAAATACCTATTACAGTATACAAAATGAATTAAAAGCGATTTATGGAGAATTATTTGTAAACGATGCAGGAATCTCATTAGTCAATCCGTTGTCATTATTTTCCCATTCTCAGATCACAGCGGAGATAGACAAGTTAGACCGAGCCATAGCCGCTAATTATTGCTATTCCGCTTTGAATACCGGCGACCTATCCAACGCACAGTCAGTATTAACCGAGGCAATGCAAAAAGTTAATAGCATATTGGAAGTCAGAAATAAATTGCTGTCGATTTTTGAGCGGGAGATTTTTAGTATTAATTTTAAACCCATAGTCGCAAGATTCAAGTCCGAATATACATCATTTTTCAAGGTCTTTAATAAGCAATATAAAGCGGACAAGAGGGCCATTCAGAGCTTATATAAACAAATAGCCAAAAAAGTTACTGATGCAGAGGTTGTTGAGACGCTGACGATGCTACGCCTTATAGATGAAAATAATATTTGGCTTGAGGAAAATAGTAACGCTCTTACACAGTATTTTGGCAGCGCTTTTGCAGGTGATAAAACTGATTTTGTGGCTCTTTCAAAACAACTAAAAGCCTTTTCATATATCACACAAAGTAAAGCAAAACTGTCGGAGCTTCTTCCTTATGCAATTACTGTTGAAAATTATGATAATTCGCTAAAAGAGAATTTTGATTTCCTTTATCAGGGGATTGATACCGATTGGGGTGCCGTTCTTCAAGCTCTTAACTGGGCAAATGAGTTTAGAAAGGTCTGTGCTAAATATAAAATTGGCAAGGAGTTTATAATAAATATCTGCTCGGACGGAAACAAAATCGCCCAATGCACCGCATATATATCTGCACTTGCAGACGCAGTAAGCGATATGGATATTCAGTTTTCTTGGTATCTCAGCTTGTTTGAAAACAAGGATGAGATAAAAAACATTCCGTTGCCTGCACTATATGATAAGGTGCTGAATTGCATGAATGGTCTTTCTTCTCTTGAGGAGTGGATTGATTTTAGAAATGTGCGGACAAATTGCCAAGACGAGGGGCTTTCTGATTATATTCATAAGATTGAGGAGCTTCACATTGATGTGACCTCTATTGTTCCCATGTTCAAAAAACGATTCTATCGCCTGTGGCTAGACGTGATATTGCCACAATATCCTGCTGTTTTGAATTTCCGCCGCCGTATGCAGGAAAACACTATTGATGAGTTTGCCTATCTTGATAAGCTTCAATTTGAAATTGCAAAAGCACGAATCAAGAAGAACCTGATTGACTCGCTACCGTCTTTTGACCGTTTTACTTCCGGCATAGACGAGTTAAGCATACTCAAAAGGGAACTTGGAAAACAACGTAAAATTATGCCTATTCGCAAGCTGTTTAAGGCGATTCCACATTTGCTTTTAACGCTTAAGCCCTGCCTTATGATGTCGCCGCTGTCGGTCAGTCTGTTTTTAGAAGCAGAAAGCTATGAGTTTGATACCGTAATATTTGATGAGGCTTCGCAGGTTTGCACTGAAAACGCAATAGGCGCTATTTCGAGAGGGAAACAGGTCATTATTGCGGGCGACAGCAAGCAGCTCCCACCGACCAATTTCTTCACAGCATCAACGTCAGATGCTGATTTTGATACTGACAGCGATGATGATTTCGATGATACCGACGCATACGAGTCCATTTTGGACGAAGCGGGACTGCTTCCTGAACGTACTCTCCTATGGCATTACAGAAGTCGGCACGAGCATTTAATTGCATTTTCCAACGCAAAAATTTATAAAAACAATCTGATTACATTTCCATCAAATGCCGACAAAATGCCCGATAACGGAGTGGAGTACGTCTATGTCGCAGATGGATTCTATGACCGCGGCGGCAAAAAAGGCAATGCCATCGAGGCAAAACGTATTGGTGAAGTGGTGTTCGACCATTTCAAGAGGTTTCCCAGCCGATCGCTTGGCGTTATTGCTTTTGGCGAGGTTCAGCAACAGGCGATTGATACGGTTGTACGTCAGATGAGAAAAGAAAATCCGCAATACGAGCCGTTTTTCAACGAGGACAACAACGAAGCGTTTTTTGTAAAGAATTTGGAAAACGTGCAAGGAGATGAACGCGACACAATCATTTTCAGCATCGGTTATGCAAAGGACGCAACAGGAAAATTTTTGATGAATTTTGGGCCGCTCAGCAAAGTCGGCGGAGAGCGGCGGCTGAATGTCGCCATAACAAGAGCGAAACATAACATTAAGCTGGTAGGGTCTATTCTCCCTGCCGATATCGATGTTGATAGAATAAGTGTGGAAGGCCCGAAATTATTGCGAGCTTACATTGACTTTGCGATAAACGGCGCATCCGTCATTCTGCGCGAAACTAGCGAGAGTGATATTGTTGAGCACGATTCGCCGTTTGAGGCCGCTGTCTACAATTTCTTGGATAGAAAAGGATATAAACTTGGCACGCAAGTTGGCTGTTCCGGCTACCGTATTGATATGGCGGTTAAGCATCCAACAATTAGTGGGCGCTACATTATCGGCATTGAGTGTGACGGCGCTGCTTATCACTCAGCAAGGACAGCACGGGAAAGAGATCGCCTGCGTCAAGCCGTACTTGAGGATATGGGGTGGAAAATTCATCGGATTTGGTCAACCGATTGGATTAAAGACTCGATTACAGAAGGAGACCGGCTAATTAACGCCATTGAAAATGCAATTTCTGACTATGTGGAAGAATCGCTCGACGCCTTCCAAACTGCTAATCAGGTTTCCACAGGTGAATTTTTAGACATAGCGCAAAAAGAAGTTAGCCTTGGACCGTCAGTCAACCCATACGGTTTTGAACAGCAAGAGCGTACAAGCTTCAGTGACTTGCCAAAAGATAGATTTGGATATGTAAATTTAGGCGACTGTATTCGGGTAACGGTGGAAAACGAATATCCTATACATTATGAATTGTTATGTAAAAAACTTGCGCATCTTTTTGGTAATGAAAGGGCAACTGTTAAGATTCGCCGCGAAGTTGATTATGCCCTGAAATCACTAAAAGAAGTGATTCGTAAAGGTGACTTCTTTTATCCTGCCGGATATACAAAGATTATCCCCAAAGCCGCAGGCAACACGCGACCGATAAATTATATAAGCCATGATGAACTTGCCGAGGCCATGTTGATTATTTGTCAAAACAGTTATGGCATCGTCAAAGAAAGCCTGTTCCAAACCGCCACAAGAGAATACAGTTTTAACCGCACAGGTGAAAAAATACAAACAGCTTTGGAGAGCGCATATAATTTGCTTCTACAAAACGGCAGAGCTAAAGAAATTGATGATAAAGTTGTGGCTCTATGACTTTGACTTTCGCTAATGGTAAAGTTGATACAAAAGAACAAGGCGGATTGTAATGAAAGGCGGGCTAATATGAGTTCTAGCGGGTCATTGCGTATTGGAATATTCTATGATGGGCAATATTTTTTCAAAGTTAGTAACTACTACTCTTTTCATTACACTAGGAAAAATAGAATCTCCATAGGAGGTCTCTATGAATTTATTCGTAACAAAACATCGGAAATATATGACAAAGAAATCCAATTATGCCAAATAGTTGATGCACGGTATTTTAGAGGAAGACATTTAGCAAAAGAATCGGAAGATAGCCAATTGCGTGGAGATCGTATTTTGATGACATTCTTATGAATGCGAATGTTGTTACTCATGGATCAAATAATTTGCTGATTAAATAAACCCAGTAGTGCTAGCAAATTTATGACTTACAGGATAAGGTAGAGCAATTCGAGCCCTGCCTTATTTTTTTATCTAAATTTTCATTGCCGGCGGCCTCCAGGAAGCTTGTTGCGACCACAGCGCATTCCGGCGCATTTTCATTGAAATACTTGAGCGAGGACATCGCTCGCGGCGCTTCCTGTATCTCATCAAATATCAGAGGTGTGTCTTCCGGTCGGATATCCTGACCGGACTCAATCTCCAGACCCATAATAATCCGGCCGATGTCGTAATCCCCCTCAAACAGCGTCTTCATCCGCTGGTTGTTATCGAAATTGATATAGACCGTTTTCTTGAAGTAGGTAGATCCAAACTCTTGCATCAGTCATGTTTTCCCCTCCTGCCTGGTGCCGCATATTACCAAAGGGATACGTTTTGTGCTGCTATTCCACTCTTCCAATTGCTTCTTTGCGTTTCTCTTCATAATATGCCACCGTCCTTATGTTCCAATCCTCAACGCAAATACAAGGGAATATTTGATGTAAATCACATTATTTCATAGGGAACTTATGTGAGATACATGATAGCTCGTCGATACTGTTAACATTAGTCTCTTTGAACAAAAAACCCCGCTTCAAACGCCGTAGGCGTTAAGCGGGGGAGTATGTCACAGTATTTTATAATTCGAGTTCCTTTTGGATCAGGCCAGCGGCAAATTTCACCACAGCCAATTGCTCCTTAGTAGGGGGTTTGCGTTCATGAGGGGATAACGCAATAATCGAGCCTACAACGACAGAATCATCAAGGATTGGCGCGATGATTTGATGACTGTACAGATAGTCAACATCGTCTTCACTTTCTACTATTGGGATGACACTATTCGCACTGCGGATATGACCGTCACGCCTTTGGTCAATCAGCGTGCGTAATTCCTCGCTGATTAACCGATTCTCAAATTTCTTAGACTTTGGACCAATTTCGCAGATCACTTTATCCATATCACAAATCAGGGTATGCAGCCCAAGAACCTCACGGAGCGCACCCGCATACTGCAGCGCCTTATTCTGAAGCCTGAGCAGCTGCGGATATTTTTTGAAGATAATGGCGCCATCGTCGTCAACGAATATCTCCAAAGGGTCTTTTTCACGCAGCCCCAGCTCTTTCCTGAGTTCTTTTGGGATGACGACCCTCCCGAGGTTATCAATTCTTCGTACTATACCTATAGCTTTCAACTTTTTCATGTTCTAATTCTCCTCCATAAGGTAAACTCCATTATTATCGAAAAGTATTTTATCTTTGTCGAACAGCTTTTCTGCGACACCCATACTGATTGACTTATACGGTGGTCTGTCAGGATGAGTTAATGTATTATCGGCATGGTCTTCCTGCGATGCTTCGACATTGTCAAATATAATGCCGAGTTCGTCCCGGGTGATTGGCGTTTCTGTAAAAACCAATCCCCAATAGTCGGCATCGTTCATATGCGCTTTTGCAATAATCGGGCGGCCGAGCATTTCGGATAAGATTGCCGATAGCTCCTGACCAGCTTTATCCCAATCATAGTAAGTAGTGAAATAGTATTTTTCCATCTTGCTCTCCTTACGATAAAAAAAGAGGACTCTGCACAACAGCAGCATCCTCTTTTGCCGATGGATGCCGGGAAACCCGGTACCACCGCTAGAAATTAATTGTTGTCCTGACATCTTCAAAATCGTCTTTGCCGATATCCGTTGTGTGATCTCCTTTCATATTGGTCATGCTGCCTTTCTATTGGATCAGGGTCCGCAAGGATGCGGGCCCTTTTCCTTATGTTCCTAAGCCAGCATCTGCTCAAACTCAGATTCGGTAAGGACCTGGACACCCAGTTCCTGTGCCTTGGTAAGTTTGCTGCCGGCATTTTCGCCCACAATCAAGTAATCGGTTTTCTTAGATACCGAGCTTGCAGGTTTGGCGCCGAGCGAATAGAGCTTTGCCTGGATCTCGTCTCTGGTATAGTTTTCGAGCTTACCAGTAGCAACAATGCTTTTCCCTGTGAATGGATTGTCTTTGCTATTCGTCATGATGGTGTTCTCCTTTTTAAAATTCATATACGGCAGCGCCGGGCGCCACAGTGCTTCTTCGCGCGGATTCTGGTACCAGGAATAGATTTGTTCGTGCATGATTGGTCCAAAATCATTTAACCGGGTGAAATCAAACCGGTCTTTGATAGCCTGCTCGAACGCATCCCAGTCACCTTTAAAGTATTGGTTTAAGGCCCGGCCGGCTGTGCGGCCGATAGTATGGATACCAAGTCCGGCGATAAACTGGTTCAGTGTGCAGTCCCTGGAACGTTCTATTGCTTTATAGAGCCGGTCAAAGGATTTTTGTCCAAAGCCTTCCGTGGTAACAATATCCTGCTCGTACTGCTTAATTTTGTAAAGGTCACCGAAGCTCTGCAGCCAGCCTTTGGAAATAAATTTCTGCAATGTAGCCTCTGAGAGCCCTTCGATGTTCATACGAGTCTTTTCACAGAAATGTACAAACCGGCGCATTAGCTGCGCAGGACACGCTTCCTCTGTGCAGTATAATTGACATGTTCCACCAGCGGTCTGCTTTTCTACAAGCTCACTGCCGCAGCAGGGACATTTATCGGGTAGCTGCAGGGTACCGCTGCGGGTCAGGTTATTTGCTATCTGCGGTATCACCATGTTGGCACGGTATACCGTTACAGTATCGCCAATGCCCAGTTCTAGGCTTTTGATGATAATAAGGTTGTGCAGATAGGCTCTGCTCACCATAACACCATCGATTTCAACCGGTTCCATCAATGCCGTAAGGCTCACCATGCCGGATTTGGTTGTGGTCGGTTCCAGGCCAAGGAAGGTAGTCTCATAGACCTGATCTTCCCACTTATATGCAAGCAGCCTGTTTTCGTGATGGCCAGTAGCACCCAGTGATTTACCGTAAGCGATGTCATCGTACTCAATAATCAGGCCATCCACCGGATACGGGGACTCGGTCGGGTTATAAAAGTTAATCGCCGCATGGATCTGTTCCGGTGTTGCGTCACCGCTAACCGGCAGATGATGAACCACGGAGAACCCATTCTGCGCCAACAACTGCAGCTGCTGATGCTTCATGGTTAAGGAGTCGTGGTCACTGACCATCTCGAAAGCTATGAACTCCAGAAACCGGTCTTTCACGAGCGAGGCATCGAGCTTGCGAACGCTGCCGGCTGCTAAGTTACGGGGATGAGAATAAGGCTCTTCCAGGGTATCGTTCAATTTTTTAAAATTTTCCCACAATACAACGCCTTCACCACGAACTTCAAAGGGTTCTGTATATGGAATCTGCAGCGGTACATTCATCATTTTCCGAACCGTATGTGTGACGTCTTCACCAATGCGGCCCTCAGCACCTCGGGTTATGGCCTGCTGCAATTCTCCGTTATCGTACCTGAGTACCAGGGTGAGGCCGTCCAGCTTCCATGAAACAAGAACCGGCTGCCCCTTTGCAAACCGGATCACGTCATCAATAGATTTGGTTTTGTCAGCGGAGAGCATTGGTTTTGTATGCTCTACCTCCTGTAATCCTTCGAGTATCACCCCCGGCGTGCTCTGCGTTGGTGAACCGGACATTACAATACCGGCAGACTCTTCCAGTTCTTTCAATTCCTGATAGAGCATGTCGTACTCGCGGTCTGTTATCACAGGGCAGTCATACTTGTAATAGGCAATATCGGCATGGTAGATCTCTTTGATAAGCTCTGTCATGCGGGATAATACCGGGTTTGTTTTTGATTTACACATGGTAGCGTCACCTCCTTAATGTACTGTGTTTGGTGGTTCTGAAATAAGACCAAGTTCCTTCGCTAAGCTCTCTAAGCTGTCAGATTTATTTGCTTTGCTGTTGATGCTTATGCGCTCTGCGGTAGAGAGAATCTCTTCAGAAATACAATGCTCCTTCTTCAGGTAATTGCATAACTCTCTCAAAGAAATGATGACCGATACTGCCATAGGTTTTGAGCAGCGCCCACACACAAAGTCTTGTACTTCAAAGCCTTCCATTATTTCGCTCATGGCAACTCCTACGACAAATTCACAATCAATTTCGTAGTCTTTTTCAAATCTTCCTGATTTAAACATAAGATTGACTTCTTTGCTCATAATTTTTTTCTCCTTCGAATTTAGGTAGAATATATAATAAACGGGCTCGCATAGCGCAGCCCGGAACATGGGGTTATGGGCTATGCGTGCCCGTGATTTATATAAAAAAAGAACCCGGCTGCAAAAAAATCCACAGTCAGGCTCTTTGTAAACTCTGAAACTTTGAAAGGCCAATGGCCGATTCAAGGATACTTAATATCAGAATTATAACGTAACCAACATTAAAAATCAAGAGACATCTGTGCCTATGTAATGGAGTTTATATCATCTTCTAATCGCTGGATTTTAGCAAACAACTCATGGATACTCGGTTGATTGCCAAAAATCATACTGGCCATGCGCTTATAGTCATCCATTAGCGCTTGGCGGTTGTATTCTGGCGGCATCAGCTTTATGGTGCCAATACTATAATCCAGCGTCCAGCATAGTATGTCGGAGTATGCTAAAAGGTTGAAGCTTATTATGGATAGCGGGAGCGCCGAAGTCTTTAAAACAGATAAAGGGTTTTTCTTGTTTGAAAAAGTATGTAAAAACGTTAAAAAATGCTTGATTATACGGTAATACTGCCGTATTATTATATATATAATATAATCAAGTGATTATAAATATAGTCTGCCGTGGATTTAAAATAACACCACTATTAATAGCGATCTGAAGAGAAGGAGTTGATAAAAATGAAGAGTGTAATATTATTTGACAGAAAATGTTTTTACAACCATTCGTATGAGATAAAAAAAGACATTAAGATTATTGATGAAATAATCGGTATGGTTGGAAAACCACAAATATTAAGTTATAACGGTTTAGAAAGTATCAAATTTAATGTTTCCGGAGACAGACACTTCATAGGCTCAGATTGCGTTTATTGGCTGGTACAACAATGGCACAAATCAGATAATCCGTACATACGGGAAAGATTATTGGAAATAAGTAAAGAAGATGTTAAGTGGACAGAGGAGCGAAATAAGGGATATACCGGTATATTTTACCGTAAAATTGTCTTCAACGAAGATGCTCAAAAAGCGCTTATTGCCCAATTGCTCTATTATAAGAAGGTGTTAGGCGACATATATGAAACATTATTGGCTGTAGAAATTTTTGAGGAAAAAGAAAGACAAAGAGAGAAGGGGTTATATGAAATAAGCAAAGAATATAAGTTTATAAAGCCCCAAGGCGGAGAAGATGGTGAGGATGGATATTATGATGCGGATTATAAAAATGTAAAAACGGGCGAAATTTTAAGATTTGTATCTCGTGATGTATTTGATGTAGGATGTTATGACTACCCAAAGAGGCTTGAAAAGACCGGCAATTCTTTTAACCGTGAGTTGTGGACAGAAGAAGAAATAGCTTTTGGGCAATGGATTTCCAAGTTTGGCAAGTTCCATGGTATAAGGATGTAGCACTACAATCATTGTAAAAGTAACAGCGGCAGGGTTAACTGTCGCTGTTTATTAGCATATTATGCTTCAATTTATTAAGGAACAAGATAAAAAACATATTGACATATAAAATATAACCCTGAAAAATGCCGTAGCAATCGCAGCGGCTGGTAGGATTTATTTGGCAAATAAAAAAATAAGGTAATAAATATCAAATCGAAAAATATTTGTAGAATTGCCAACGTTTACTTGACACAAACATTCTGGGATTTGAAATTGACGATAGGCAGCTTTGGTGGTATTCTAATTATATATAGTTTCCGTATTAGAGTTTCCGAGTTACACATCGCCTGAAGGTTTATGCCTTTGGGCGTTTTTTGTTTTTTGGGGGTTTTACTACCCGTTTACATAGATATTTCAAGAGGAAAGGAGGTCTCACAACAACATACCGGCCTACACAGGCACAACGAGAGAAGCAGAGATGCTTCTTTTTTCGTATTTTGGGAGGTGAAATTATGTTTAGGCTGATTGCACAGGAGGGAAAATCATGAGCAGTGAAATCTACAATGAGTATCAAATAACCCGGCAAGACGGGACCGGCTGCTTCGTCGAAGTGAAGAGCGATCTATTCCACAAGGGCAAGGTGCATTTCCAGTTCAAGAAGTATGACCCCAGTAATGGAAACAAAACAATCTTTGATATCCACTATTATCTTGATATGGATGAGTTTTTGAACTTTGCCGATATCGTGGTCAGCGGCAAGCTTCAGGCAACGATGGAGGCGAACAAAAAAGCCGGTACATGGAAGACATTACTCAGTTGGCTTGCGGGCACACCCAAAGAACGGTTGAAAACACCGAGAGCGGATGGTATGGCGCAGTCCAGATCTATGGAGCTGATCGTAGGCGGAAAGATCGATTACATGCTCTCCGCTAAGACCGGGCCTGGGGAGTCGGATGCTAAAGGGTTGATAGTACCCAGGTACAAAAAACCCGAGAAGAGCATTTCCATCGCTATGGATACCACTGCGCTGCGGCGTATGATGCTTATAACGAACCAGCATATCCAGGCATGGCTGACTATTAAGTACACCGCTTGGAAAGCTCCTGACTACTACAAGGAAAACGAATCTTAGCATACACGGCGGTAGGGTTACATCCTGCCGCCTTTTTATCTGGTGAAAATAAATTGCAAAAAAGTTGGCGGAACTATGCAGATGACACGGGAATGGCCGCCTGCTATACTGGTATTGTTCGTAGATATGTCCTTTGAGCCTAATCACGCGATCAAACCCGCAAATGGAATGAAAGGAGTATCTATATGATGAAATTCTGTCCTTACTGCGGTGCCCAAATGATAGATG
>Ga0153946_1000842_pt1 | contig 13526 bp, 16 predicted proteins | sample TSNJ030MetaG_FD_104751 | JGI IMG/M metagenome (GOLD analysis project Ga0153946, IMG submission 104751) | Attine ant fungus gardens microbial communities from New Jersey, USA - TSNJ030 MetaG | ecosystem: Host-associated > Fungi > Mycelium > Unclassified | place: USA: New Jersey, Wharton State... | reverse complement strand
TGCTGATAAATATCTAATTGTCAAGGGGCTATCTCTAAAAAAAGGAGGCTTAGATTTCATAAATGTATCCAATTGTTGTAAATTAATAAAGAATCACTCAGCTTTCTCCGGAGAGGCTTTTTGCTTTGGCGATAAAATAATCTCAGATACTGCCAATGGCACCAATCAAAAAAGTGGCAATCTTACTAAATGGGTTGGATATAGTTTAAATCATCATATTACACTTATTGATTCAATTCTATAAACAATAGGGAGAGTGTAGACATAAATCTATGCTCTCCAATTTTGCCTGTATTTCAAGGTTTCTCTCGTATATTCTCTTATTGAATTAAGACTAAAATTATCAATTACCATTTGTCGCAAGACTCTTCGGTTCTTCCCGGATAAACCCTTAATTTCTTTAGCTTTGAGCAATGTAAGGACTTCTTCTTTCCACAATAATTCAAGCAGTGCGTTTGCTTCTACATTTCTATTTGCTTTTGCCTTCCTTTTTTTTACCAACTTTAATCCAGTTCTACATTCGCGAATAATATATACACCCCAATACTCAGGTATATGCCTCTCTATTATGCCTTCAAATTTTTCGCCTACTACTATCGAAACAGTATCAAAAGTTTTATCATAGCACTTTTGTTGCAGTGGCAGCCTATCTAATGTATCAGCATTACTTTTTATTTCATAGCCACACAACTTGCCATTTGCAACAGCCACATCAACACGCGCATCTCCATCGCACACTGCTAATTCCTCTATAATTCTATAATTATGAGAAGCATTTATTCTGTTCAACTCTTTAATTAATTGTTTTCTCATCTCGGCGTCTTTTAACATAATAATTCCTCCGAACATATTATAGCACAGCCAAACATGAATAATAAAAAAAAATACATTTTATTCTACTATAATTATAAAAAAGACCCACCTCCGAAGACGTGGGTCTTTAATGCATTAGCATTAAGTGCACGTATTTCCCCAAAGGAGGGGCAAACTTAGTTAAAGAGACTTTCTATGAGTTTTTGCATTTACCATATAAATTATCTTATGGTAATATCATTTTATGCACGCGTCCCTGCTGATGCTTTTTACATGATGGGCTGACTGTAAGTGTTGTACAAATTTTTAACCTGTAATGAGCCTTTGAATAATTACTGCTTATTCGCCCAGGTCTGAAGTGCCTTAACCGTAATTGGCCCAAGTAAACCATCCTGAGTGACGCTCAGTTTTTTCTGCAACGCTTTGACCGTGATCGGCCCCATATAACCATCCTCTTTTACACCAAGGTCTTTCTGAACGGCCTTTATCAACTTGGATCCGGAGCTGCCCGGCTTCGCTTTCCAATCCCATCCAGAGCCGCAGCCAGGACACTTGGCTTTAAAGCTTGCATACTGATTTGACACCTTGCCGTCTTGGGTTGTTCCGTATATCTTCTGCAGCTTGGTAGTCGTTTTCTTTGCCCAGTCCCCATCTACGTTCAAATCGCTACTGACCGATGCGGTATCACTTGATGCCGGAGTACTAACTTCAGCTGCAGAAACTGTTCCCCATGTAGCCTTAAATTTAGCGAATGTACCGTACTGTGATTTTAATTTCGCAGTGGTGCTTCCCCAGTCAGGCAAATACAAGTGCGGAGTGTCTTTGAAACTAGCCCAATCACCGCCCCAGGCAAGACCGATTTTTTTTGCATAGGCAGCAACTTCTTTCACCCATGCCTCCGGATATAAATTCTTAGCATCGTTGTAATAAAAGTCAAATGCAATACCCCACTGATGCTGCGAACTATATGTCCTTCCCTTTGCGTAGGTTACAATCGGCCCGGTCGTAGTTCTTCCCTTCGCGTATAGCGCGTCCTGTTCGACGACCGTCCGGTAAGTTTCTGAAACCCCCATCTTCGGAAATTTAGCCTGCATCTTCTTAATTTTCTCCTGCAGCGTCGGGTGTAATAAACTGATATCTCTACTCATATCATTCGTCCTCCGTTTCTTTATTAATCATCTTATCTGCGATCGCCAGCCCTTTCACCAGCACCGGCGGCACATTATATCCAAGTTCCACTAGATTTTCTATAATGCTTCGCATCTCATTAACGACCAGGCAGGCCAGGGTAAAGTATCCGATCAGGTTCAAAAACGATAAATCTATATTAAGTAAATCGTGACCGAGTTCCTGGAATACCCCGCTGGCCAGAAAAGCAACCGCAATAATAACCCAGTATCCGGTTTTCTTAATAATCCCTTTCAATCCGGCAGCACTGGATTCTTTCTGGAGCTGACGCGCTTTATACCATCCTGTACCCCAGTCCAAGATATTTAAAAGCAAGAACGCCGCGAAAATGTACCAGTATACTCCTAAAATAGCAGAAAGGACGGTGATCACCGCCCCTGCAATTGTGTTATATGTGTCTAAAAATTTCATGTTTTCATTCTCCTTTTCTTATTTAATTAGGTTAAAGGTTAAAGCACAAATCCAATTGCAATAAATCCCACGGTCGTGTCAGTTGCGTTCGACCGAGTAGCATATAGCGTGCATCCTGTGGTTGTTATGCCGGCGGCAGATGCCCCAGCAACGGTTGTTCCCATTACGGCAGTCATTGCGTTAGCGATAACATCCGGACGTGTCTTAAATACGATTGGGAATGTTATCGCCAAACCTGTCGGTGTATCTTTCACTGGAGTAATTACCTTGCGCCCAAATACAACTCCAATATTCCCGAGTATAAAATAACCAACATTGCCGGTGTAGCCTGATGCGCTGCTAAACAAAGTCATCCCTCTTAAGTAGATCTCATTGCACATAATACCCCCACTTGTGGTCACACACATTTCGGGGTAATCATCTGTACCGCTATTAATACTGTCCAGAATTTGCGCGTAGGTTTTGGTACCTACATAGAGTGCTATTGCGCTACTGGGATGCGATACAAACCCCGCTTTCCCGGTTCCGATGCTATCATTGTATAGCCCGGATGTACCAACATTCCAACCGCCTACATTGCCCTTCGAAGCACTCAAAGTACCATCTGCTTCAACCTTGAAAGCATTACCACAACTAATGCCGTCCGTACCGAGGTACACACTGTTTACGGCACCTGCCAAGGTAGTCGTACCGTTATGCAAGGCGTTAGATTCAATATTGAACCCACCTATCTTCGCGACAATTGCCTCTAATGAAGTAACATTGATCTTTTCCGCTGTCACCGCATTCGTGGCTATCTTTGTAGCCGTTACAGCTGACGCATTAAGTTTATCGGTCGTGATGGCATTTGATGCAATGTTGTTCGCTGTAATGGTATTTACCGCAATCTCATCTGCTGTAATACTCCTAGCCACGATTCTATCCGCGGTTATTGTCCGCTCAGTTAGTATTTCCCCGTTCAAAGTGTCTACGCTCTGGGCCTGAAGTGCGTTAGTAATATTGTTCAGCGCATAAACAAGGCTTGTTTCGCTGCCTCTAATCTCCAACCGTTCTACTGATAATGTCCCGGCCGTTATCTTATTCGCTGTCAACTCAACGATCTTAGCATCGGTAATAGATCCGTCGGCGATCTGGGCGGTCTCAATGGCACCTGTGGAGATCATCGCCGTTGTGATGCTGCCGGCTTCGATGTTGGCCAGATCGATCTGAACGTAATTAGCACTTAGATAAGCTGCTGATATCTGAGAGGCAACCAGATCGGTTATCGAAGCATTCACAGCTGTAAAATCATCTACAACCGCAGTCCTAAACTCCCCATACTCTGCTGTCAGATCCTTCACAGCAGCATCCGTTATGTTAGCCTGGCTGATAGTTGCGTACTTGATATCAGCTGTCTCGGCTGTTAAGTAATCAACATCGAGGTTATCGATCTTTGCATTAACCGCCGTCAGCTCCTTCGAAACAGCCAAAAACTCTGCCTCTACCACTATCGCATCTATCTTGTTCGCCACCAGCTTTCCTACCGTCAAAAGTTCGGCCTGTACCTGGTCCAGAGTGCGGGCAGTTGGGCCTTGGAAGTTAATCGACTCTTCTTCATCCGTATTCCCTACGGCCGTTACCGATGTACTCAGACCCCCGTCAAATGTCCACTCGAGGGTCATGAGCGGGATCGTGTAATCCTGCGTGCCATCATTTACAACTATGATGTCCCCCGGATCTAATCGGATGTCGCCCATAAACTTTACGGATGCCGGCCTATAGCTGTATCCGCCTATTTTTTGATATACCTTATTCAATATGGATTGTGTCATGAATTCATTCGAAAATGAGATCCCCTTCGCGCCTTCGCCGGCTGTTAGAACTATTGTTGTTGAATCCTCTGTTTCGGTCGATTCCTCTTCTGTCTCGTCGTTCTCACTTTCATTTAAACCGACTGCACACTCTAATTTCTCTATAGTATAATCCAACTCGTTTCGTTCAAATGGTGCCCAGTACCGGTTCTTTTGGACGGTAATCCCGGCGGAACTATACCACCTGAACTCCACAGACCCCGCCCGGTTTATCATGGCAAAAGTCCCTGTTAGTTGACCGATGATGGACAGGATCTCTCTACAAGTGTATCCTGCTGGTTTTGAGTTTATTGTCACTGAAATCCCCGCAGTCGCAATCGCAACTCCTATCAACTCGGATATCTCGTTCAAAACCGCATCAGCCGGAGCGGGGTAAGTAAGATTGGAAACGTACAGCCGTTCAAACTTCAACATGCGATCATACGCTGTAAATGTTACTACCTCCCCGTCGCTGGATGGCTTTTGTACTGTGTAAAACCCACACGGCACATACTCAATCGCATCATCGACCTTGAGACCAATAGACAATTCTATTTCTTTATTTTCCATCATGATTTCTTGATTGTGTAACTCGACAATGATGTAATTTGATACAGCTCCGCCAAGCGCGATTGTGTCGGAACCATTTGTCCCTCCACTAAAGAAAATCTTTTTAAAGCCGGATGTGATTACATCATTTCCTGATACTATTCTCGCGTAAAAAGTGCGTCCATCACCCTCTACTATTTCGCGGAACCCCTCTGAGGTTTGATACACGTTACCACCCCCTGCCTATTCAATCATAAAGTCGAGTGCATCCACATCCGCGAAAGACAGGTCAAGGTCAGCAATGTCATCGAGCTTGATAAGGTGGATATCCACATCCACGGCTATGTTTAGCAATTCTTCGATGCCTGCCTCCCATTCTACCTTACATTCTTCTTTTAATTTCAATTCTCCTGTAGCCTGGGCTTCTTCATCGATACACTTCGCTAATAATTCATCCCGTTCTTCGTTATATGGTTTTAGAGCAGCTTCTAACTTCGCTTTGTTTTTCCTGATCGCATAGGTGACTTTAACCCGCCCGGGAAACAATACTTTATTTCCATCCTCTTCCCGATTTTTCATCTCTTCGATACTGTTTACCGCTGCGACCATATCCTTGTTTGTCATTATCATAAATTAAATCTCCTATTTTCCAATTATACTTAGCTCGACCCCAACATACCTCAAAGCACCTGTTACATAGCTATAAACCGGGTACGATGCGTCCCCGCTGTACGCCTTTACTGTTTTCAATGCCCCCGTTGATGATGCCGGGTCAGCAAACTTCACGTAAAAAAATGCTTGACTGATTATATCGTCCAGCTGTGCAGATGCCGCTTGGCTCATAGGCGGTAGCGTCGCTACAATTTTATACTTAATCGCTACGAGATCACCGGTCATTTCTCCATCGGCTGCGCGTCCGGTATTCTCTGACCATATTTTGTTTTTCTCCACGGACAGAGAATTTTGCTTTATCTCAAATCCATGCATATTCGATTCAGTTTTTCCCAAATAAATGTCTGCCACTGAACCACCTTCTTTCTATAAAAATCCCGCCCATCTAAGGGCGGGAAATACTATGTTAATATCGGACATTGCCCTGTGGACTTCGTCCTACTGTTCACTTCTTCGATCACTACATCAGTGACTTTCTTGCCGCCGACATAGACATTAATTACCGGTTGCCCGTTACCGTTCTGCCCCTTCGACACCTGCAAGGCTGCGGTAACAGCTTCGTACACACCCTGCTTAATGCCCGATGTGATCTGATTCTGATTGGCAACTGTTGTTTTGTTTCCCATCTTTCCTACAAGCTCTGGACCCGCTTCATTTGCGATAAACATTTCGCCCATCTGCGGGAATCCACCGGTTGCATAGGTAGAAAATCCGTTCGGGTATTTGATAGTGAAACCGGCAACCGTCTTAGAACCCCAACTTACTTTGATCTTTGGCAGCTTGATGGGAAGCTCAAGCTTGCTCAGGCCACCAAGTATCCATTTCTTCACGGAGGTCCAGCCAGTCTTTTTCAGGCCTATCTTCTGACTGATAGCAGTTAACGAACTAAACCATTTTTTCTTTATACTAGTCCATCCACTCTTTGCAATTGCAATACCTTGAGATATATTCGAAAGGCTACTAAACCATTTCTTCTTAATGCTCTCCCAACCGCTTTTTACAATAGCGATTCCCTGTTCAATTTTTGAAAGGCTACTAAACCATTTCTCCTTGATGGAAGTCCAACCGCTTTTTGCTAATTCAACTAACTGTGAAACCCCGGGAATATTGCCGATCCATTCCTTAACAGTCGCCCAGCCATTTTTTACAAGGGATACTGCCGCATCTATCGATAGATCCAGATTACCAAACACGCTTTCCCACGCATTTTTTACAAAACTCCACAATCCAGAAACCGCGTCCCACAAAGCCTGTGGAATATTTTTAATCCCTTCTATCAGACCGTCAATGATGTAGCCGCCCATCTCCTTCATTTTTGTAGATGGCGAGTGTATACCGAACGCATCCTTAAAGCCTTTAATGAAAGGGGTAAAAATATTGTCAATAATCCATTGCCCGATGCCGACACACCCGAGTACAATTCCATTGAAGATTCCGAGCACGATATTTCCGCCGGCCTCTTCTATTTGATCTTTAAAGTAGGCCTGACATGATGCTACTTTCTCACCCAGTAGCCCGCCCAAAAATTCCGCTAAGCCACCAAGCAACAAGCCTATTATCTCGAATATATCATAAACGATCCCTGACCAATCAATTGCAGCTAATGCGTCTCTTATTTCTTCACCTACTTTTTTCCAATCAGTTTCTCGAATTGAAGTTTTAAGAGTTTCCAGTGCACCCCTAGCAACCTTGCTTGCCGCTTCGCCGAACGTACTGCCGTCAATCGAATTTAGTACACCATTGATTCCGCTGGATATCTTGCTTCCTAATCCACTCCAACTAAAAGTGTCGGCGAAATTAATTGCTGTAGTACACAGGCCGTTTATCGTGTTCCCTAAATTCTTTCCCGCTTTCTCTAAATTCAGTGTGTCAACTATTCCATTAAGAGCGTCCCCGATGGCTGTACCAAATGCTGCCCAATCAAAATACTCTACGAAAGTGTACGCAAATTCAATCGCAGTGTTAAGCCCCTCGGCAATGGTCGATCCGACTAAATGCCAATCGGTCGCTTCAATGAAACCATTCAGGAATGTTGCCAGACTTTTCGCAACTTTACGGGCGGTTTCCTGTATCTCATCCCACGGGATCGACTCCAATGCTGCGTTAAGCTTTTCACCGACCAATTTCCCAATTTCAGTAAAGTCAGCATTCGCCCAGGCATCTTTGAACATGTCTGCCAGTTGACTGATTGAATTGCTAATCGTGACGGTTTCGAACAGATCCCCTGATCCAGATCCACCTGATCCGCCCGTTCCACCTGATCCGCCTGATCCACTCGAATCACTTTGGCTGCTTAGAGTATTCATCTCATCGAAGCCCATAAGTGACTTCTTGTACTTTTCGGTTGCTGCTGTTGCGTTGTCTGCTGATGCAGCCGCATTATCAAGACTGCCTGCATAATCCGTTGCCACATTCGTTGCCTTTATGTACGTCCCCGATCCGGTAAGTGCAGCCATGAACTGACCGATTGCATTCACCGCTGAAACTACATAAGATATCAAAGTATTCAAGATTGGCACCACGACATTTAGCACCGGCGCGAATGCCGCCGCGAAACTGTTCTTCAACTGATTTAAGGACGACATCAGAGACGATATCGACGAATTTGTACTGCTCGAATACTTCGCTAGATTCTGAAAACCCTCCCGGGCTCCCTGGATAACTCCCTGAATCGCCATCCGCATGACCATCATTTTGAACATGTTGCCAAGTCTAAAAATCGACTTCCCGAGTCCCCCCGCTGAGCTCCCTAGCCCGCGCATAGAATTGCCGGCTCCGCCGGCTGCCCCTCGCATACTTTTAAATCTGTGAATAAGTGATGAAAAGAAGCCACCAGTCTTCTTTACTGCAGTACCAACCGTGCCAAGTACTGCCTTGAGACCTTGAAAAGCCTTAGATCCTACATAAGCAGATTCTCTTGCTACTCTTCCGATTCCGGGGATGTCGCGAATCGCTTGCTTCACACGGGTTCGCATTGCAGTAATAGACTGTGACACGCCCTGCATACCAATCTTTGCACCTGCTACAGCCGTCTGTATTGCACTGCCGTTGCTCATCGCCCCTTGATTAACATACTCTGTATCTGTACCCGTTGCAGACATCATCGCTTTGGTCTGATTATACCGGCTTAACTGGGATTCAGCTGCCGCTATAGCGCTCTGATTACTCTGCCAAGCTGCCGTTTCCTTCTGTACGGTCGCCTCTCCCGATGCCTGCAAGTCCTGCATATCGTTCACAAAGGCTTGGAGGGTGTTCTTCGCCTCCTCCATATCTGCTTGAAGTTGATCCCACGCGCCGCCGGAATCGACACCAATGCTTTTCCATTCTTCTTGCGTATTCTGCAAGTCCGCCAGCTTTGCTTTTGCTTCTTCGATATATGCTGAAAGCTCTTTGTATTCCGCTGATTCTTCCTCTGTGTATCTGCCTGAAGTCTTAAGATCTTCTTGCTTCTGCTGCAGAGAATCGAGCTGTATCTTCGTATCTTCGATATTATTTCTCAACTCCGTGAATTCGTCAGTCTCTACTCGAATACCAGCTTCTAACTGAATGCCTTTGGTCAGCTCTCCACTCGTCAGATCCTTTTTGAGCCTTTTGAGATTATCCTGCATGTTCTTGACCTGTTTGGTCATTGAATTAGCGCCTAGGCTTACTTTCGATGCTTTTTCCACCGCCCCGGTCATACTTTTTACCGACTGCTTAACCTTGTTGATCTCCTTCTGCAAAGGGTTTGAGGTTCCTTCAATTACTACTTGCAGTTTCTTTAATGTTGTTTCACTCACTGTTTACACCTCCTTCCTTTGCATAAAAATAACACCCTGCTGGGTGCCTGTTATTGTCTTCGCCTGTTATGCTCGGCAGCGTACTGTCTGCGCCGCTCCTTGTATGCTTCTAGGTCTTCCGCCTGTTGCTGCTCCTCGTAGGCCTCCTGCTCTCTCGCGAAGAGATCAGGGTAAACCTCCCAAGGCATCCGCATTGGCGCATCTGTCATTTTGCTGTGTGGTATAAGCAAATTCGCAAGTACAAAAATATCCTCAATCTGCTCTTTGCGCTTCTGTCGTTTGCGGCGCTCATAACTATCCAAGAGATCTATTATCTCCCGGATAGAATACCACCAAAACTGCTCTGGATCGATGCAGATATCAAGTGCTGCCGGATACAGGTCTTTAGTAATTATATCTGTGTAGGTTCTTAGATCTGTTCTTTCAGGCTCTCCATCATCTCTGCTGCCTGATCTGGTGTAAAAAAACCAGACACCGCCATGAGGGGCATGATTACGTCAGTGAGCAGCGCCATCTGGCTACCACCATCTTCTGCGTATGCCTCATAGATCTTTTGCACCTTTACAATGCTAATACCGTGTTCATACTTCGTCGTTGCTGCCTGGATTATTGTCAGCATAATAGACAGCGGCGGGATATCACCAGCTACCAAATTCATGATGTTGGTCTTGTATTTCTGCTCAAGTTTAACGATGTCCGTTGTGGTTAATTTCAGCTTGTATGTAGTATCTCCTACAGTCCATTCGCTGTGCGGCTTGCGCATCTGGATCACTTTATCCTCACCCTGCTCTGCCTGTTCTTCAATTACTTCTTCTTCGAGTCCAAATAAATCACTCATGCTTTAAGCTCCCTTCTTATGCCGGATCTGTATACTTAAGATCACTTTGCACTGCCATTGTAAGTTCAAACTCAATAACTCCGTTCACTGCGCCCCCGGTTCGTTTTACAGATACCTGTGCGTCATACTCTGATGTGGTTCCATCTGCCAAGGTTTCTTTGAAACTCAATACCTCCCCTGATTCTTGCGCGTTACGCATTAATCGGTATGGAGAAGTTGCAGACTTATTGTCATACACGAACTTATACTTCATGTCCCCTAAATCACCGATACCATTCTCATACTGCTTATTTTTATCCGTCAGGCAGGTGTTTTCCACCTTCTCCGGCTCCACTCCCATATCCGGAAGTTCTTTTAATCCTGGCAGATCCGTGTATGTGGATCCGCTCGATTTCTTATATCCTAATTTTGCTCCATTTGCTAACATAATTTTTCTCCTTCCTATGCCGGCCAATAAACGATATCGGAATTCATGTCAATGACACCCTCATATCGCATGACCTTATGTTTCAGACCTGTTTGATCGTTTGCATCTTGGCACATACTACGCACCAATCCTAATTTTGCGATTGCTTCATCTACAGCCAGCGCCGTTTCCGATGTGCTGCGGTTGTTCCACACATCGATCCGGTAGCTTACGAACGCCATCTGCTCCCTGTTGTCGGTGCGGGTATGCACCATGTTGTTTTCCTCTGTATACTGTATCGTAGGGAAATCGGTCCAATTTTGCGGGTATGCATCCGTGACATTTTCAGTCACTTCCAGCAGTGCTTCCGCTATTTGATCTTTTACATTTTTCATTTCATATCCTTCCTTGCTTCACCTGCTACAATTTTTGTCACCTTATCAATGTTGTTTGCCAATGCCGGATACATAAATGGCTGAGCTGCCTGGCCACTAGATCGATAAAAAATCCCTTGCTTCGTCTCAATTGCAAAGAAGTGGTATTTCTCTGCTGTGGCTTTATCGATCTGGCTCTCATGGATCCACCATGGTGATTGCGTATATGACACAGCTACCTCGGGTGAAATTCCTTCATGGCTTGCCTGCCCTTTCGGACCGGCACCAAACTCCACCGGGGAAGCATGACCCTTATTTGTGTAGCAGATTCCTTCGATCTCATTTCTTCGCCCTTTGAATGTTGTGAAGATGCTTTCCCGCAACTCCCCATCATTCACGGGACACAGAGACTTTGCGGCTTCTTGCACGAAGGAGATTCCCTTTCCAACAGCATTACCGAGATCGAATGATGAAAGATTTTCTAATTCCTTCATCAACTCTTTTTCGCCGGTCATAATTTCTCAACCTCCAATCGAAGAGGATTGTACGGCTTGATAGCTATGATCTTGTAGTCGGGCTCCGCTTCCTCATCAACGTATAGACACAGACCAGCCCCTTCTATTACATCCACCCCCGCGGGATACACATAGTGCACTCTTCCTTCACGGTCCGTTGTGATTACATATTTACCGTCTATGCGGACGTTCCGGATGTAAGACAGCCGTTCACCGTACATTTCTGCTTGCACCTTCCCTGACGCTGGCCAGACCTCGCCAGAAAAAGAAACAGGGTTCTCATACTCAGTATAGGTTCCCTGCTCTCTATCCTTCTTCGTGACTGCCGTCTTCAAGCGATACGCCTTTATCCTGCTGCGTTTCATTCTCATAGGCTTTACCCCCTACTCTAGCCAGCCGATACCGGTTCAGCGTGTCATACACCTGCTTGGGTGAATCATCAAAACTGTAAGACTCTCCCGCCTCGCTCCTACTGCTCTCGCCTTCTGTCCCCATCCGGTTGTAAGCGATCAGTGCCAGTTGGCGGACGGTCCTTTCGAGCTCCGCCGGTATCTTCGTCCGCCTCGTATAGGACAGCACAAAATCTTCGGCATCGGCAAGCAAAAGGGAAAGCAGCTTCCCATCGCTCTCCCCTGTCATCTTTTGCAGATATTCAAGATTATCCACCTACACCACTTCCTTCAACGCCGCCAATAATTCTTCTTTAGCTAGTGCACTATAGCCCTGCAACCCCTTTTCTTTCGCCAAAGCTTTCAGCTCCGTCAGATTCATCTCCTCCAGTTTCTTTTCGCCTCCGGCATCTTCCTTTTTGTCTACTGCTTCCGTCACTTCATATCCAAGATCCTTTAAGCGCTTAACGACTGCTGTATCCTCCGTATCAAAACAGCCGTTCTCCAAGTGAACTAACTGCTTATTATTTTTGGGATCCCAGATGATGTTGTTTTTCTTTCCTGTGATTTTAAACATGTTGAATCCTCCTATTGTTTTTTCAATCCTGTGATAGACGAGTGTAAAAACGCTGGCCCGTGAGCAAGCCCGATCTGCCCGTAAATCTGAACCGCATCTGACGCACCTTTTTTGGCAAGAGCTTCTTCAAACAACACACCTTTTCCTGGCACTGCTTGGAACACCGGTGCTACATGCCCGATATCTGTGATTAAAAGCGAATCATCAGGCATAAATCTATCCCAGACAACGCCGACTTTAAAGAAATCTGTTTCAATATCTGTAATGTTCACACCTCCAACATTCCTTGTCGCGGGGAGATTAACACCGAATTGAGTGGAATAAATTTCGGTTACTACCTGCTTCTGGTAAGCCGGAAGAAACATAACCATATTGGTGAAATATGCACCTGCGTTAGCCATCTCGCGATAAATAGTGTCTAGCATCTCTTTCGTAAGAAGTCCGCCACCGGCGTCAAGTGTGGTTGCACTTTCAGTTAATTCAATTAAACCACGGGTTTTGTTCGCGACATTAGATCCTGTGGATATCTGGTGTTTTCCACGGATAAAACTGTGTTCAACATCACGAGCGATTTTGATTAACTTATGCTGGATCTGAAATGCTTTTTCAGTGGCTGGGTTCGGCTGCTGTCCTGCAGTGTTAATCCCTGACATGCGCCCTGAGTTACTTTGCTTCGCATAAGTTAAGTTGACTGTTTCATGGTGGATCTGCACAACATTTTTTTCCTGATCTCTCGAAATATGAGTAGGATCCGGCGCTGTCACGGAAGAATCCTCCGAAATTTCCGGTTGTTCAGGATCCGGATAGTCAAATAAGACTGCGGTCGGAAACTCAAAGTTATCCGTTTGTTTCCCCCCTGTCAATCCGCCAATCATAGATAAAAGCGGCGTCTGTGTCGGGTCTGCTGTAAATAGTTCCCCTGAATAGTTGGGGAGATTCCATGTTGTTCCTATTCCTTGTACTTCTGGCATTTGTTTTACCTTCCTTTTCTTAAATTAGTACGATACCTTTTTCGGCAGCTTCTTGTTTAATCTGAATTGCCGTCAAGTTATCGCCTGTTTTCCTTGCGTCTGCAAGTCTTGTTTCATAATCATTGCTGTTCTCCGATGCTTTTTTCAGCGGTTCTCCGCCCTTTAGACGTTCTTGTACTGCGGTTTCTACGGCTGTCTGAAAAGCCTTTTCTACC